>WNFO01001785.1_pt1 | contig 37352 bp, 34 predicted proteins | sample 5400251 | NCBI WGS metagenome assembly WNFO01 (sample SAMN13153354, study PRJNA577476) | soil metagenome | isolation source: 100 cm saprolite under Madrone tree | place: USA:California | collected 2016-06-14
GCCAACATTTCATCATGTTCCACGAATGCAATCACGACTGAGCGGCCTTTCCTTACGGCGTCTTCGTACAGATATAACTCGTCGTGCGGCAAACCGGAAACGAGTCCCTCTTCCAAAGCTTCGCCGGCTGCCATCCCAGTTACAGTTCCGCCTGCTCCCAGAATCGCCGCTCCAAGAATTGCGCCGGCAATGACTGGCCCAACGCCTGGCACCAACACGCTCGCCGCGGCCGCGCCCAGCGATGCGCCGCCAGCGATTCCCATTGCGCCACCAACAGTGCCTCCCATCGCTTTACCTATGCCCGGTTGCTCAGTGTCAGCCGTCGGCACTGCACGCTCTGCTGCTTGTGTAGTTGTGTTAGGTGTCAGCAATGCAATTCGATCGTTGCGAATTCCAATTGAATGTATTTGCTGTATCGCTTTCTCGGCTTGCTCACGCGACTGAAAAATCCCTGCCACTGTTTCCATGATCCGTCCTCCCCGATTGTCTCCATCGATCTGGAAACGTTGTAAACCTTTCGGGCTTTATCAGCAAGGATCGGTCACTAACGACACAAATCGTTGAGGAATTTAGCAGAGCTATGTTAAATTGAGAATTCAGAACTCAGAATTCAGGAGTCAGAAGTAATAATTCTGACTGCTGCTTTTCACTTGAGACTTCTGAATCATGACTTTTGAATTCTGACTTCTGAATTCTGACTACTGTTCCCATGTACGACATCGTCGAAAAACAATGGCCCATGTCGGAAGGCGACGGCAAAGCAACCCGAAAGAAAAAGCCGCGCATACTGGCCATCACTACTGACTGCTGCACTGGTTGCGCAGGTTCGCCGGCGTGCATAGAGTATTGTCCTATCGAAGCGTGCATGTTCTGGATAGCCGACGAGGATCATCCCCCGTTCGGCCGCATCGAAGTAGATCCTTATCTCTGCATCGGTTGCCAGAAATGCATCAGCAAAGGACCTGATGGCGCATTTCTTGATGGCTGCCCGTGGGATGCAATCGAAATGGTGCCGACTGACGACTGGGAAGCTGTGCACGGAATATCCTTGCCCGACGCGCCACCGCCGCCACCTACTGCTTAGTAATCTTCTGGTTAACATGCATGCGGCTTTTGATGGCACTCGCCGTCAGAGCTGCTTGTTGTTTTATGCGGTCGCTGGTGGTCGCAGCGCCGCTTGCGTAGTCTTCGATTCGCTTCAACTCTTCTGATGTGCCCACCACTGCCAGCGCGCGCAACGCTTCCCAAACGCTCTGCTCATCCGATTTGATCGTCAATACGGCTTGGCCGGTTGTGACTGTTGAGCCGATCACAACCAGAATGCTGTCGATCGTTCCGGAGAGCGGCGAGCGCAACGCCGCTATCTCATTATTTGGTTCTCGAATGCGAGCGAGCAGCGTGCCTCTGCTTACCGGCGCGGCTTTCAACAGACTGCTCTCCAGCGTGCCGTTAACCGGGGCATTTACGGTGAAGGGATTGAGGATGGCTGTCAGTTCTGAACGGCCGCTGGGGTCGTTGAATCTCACCAACGCCAGCGCGGCGTTTCGGGGTACGATCGGCTCCGGATCAGTTAATAACTTTTTCAGCGCGTTGTGAAAATCATCAGAAGTGTTGTCCGAACCCATCACCCAGGCAGACGTCAGTCGGAATTCTGTTTCCGGGTTCCCAGCTAGCGCAACGATCTGCGGATACCATTGCGACGCCGTCTTATCGCCACGCTCGATGCGCTCCTGGACTTGCAGCAGTGCATGCTGGACGTGACGCGGATGGCTGTAGTCAGACAGGTATTTCGTTATTTCGGAATCCGAAAGTCCGCGGCCAAACCAGGTCAAATACCAGGTCAGGAACGATGCAATTACAAACAAGATGGCAAGGATCAGAATTGGACCAGAGGCGCGTATGCGATTCACCGGCGGGGGCGCAATCGTTATTTCAGGGTTGTTGCCGTTGTCGGTCATTGCAGTCGAGTGACAAGTGACGGGTGACGAGTATGTCCGCCGGCCAGTGCGGGTTCGCAGCCCTTCCGTCTATAACACACTCAGTCATATTAATAGTCACTTCTCCTGTCACTTGTCACTTGTCACTCCTCACTGCGGATAGATCTGGTAAAGCATCAGGTACACTATTACACCGGTAACTGAAACATATAACCATAACGGCAGCGTCCAGCGTGCAATGCGCCGGTGCCTGATGAAGTCCCGGCGTGCCGCTCGATAAAGCGTCAACAGGATCATGGGGACGATAACGACGGCGAGAATAGTGTGCGTGATGAGAATCATAAAATAGACTGGCCGAACGATTCCCTGCCCGGGAAACCGCGTCGCACCATGATAGTAGTGATAAGTAAGATAGCTAATTAGAAACAGCGTTGAGGTTGTAAACGCCGTGAGCTGGCAGTTGCGATGCGCATTTATTCTCCCTTTGCGAATGAAGCTATAACCCGCAATCAGGAGAATCGCGCTGGTAGAATTCAGTATTGCGTTTAGATGGGGCAGATAAGAAATGTATTCTGGCATTTAGGAAAACCGTTAAAAGTGAAAGGTGAACAGTGAAAAGTAAGAAGTGAAAGGTGGGGAGTAAGGGATTGATGAATGGTGCGTAAGGAATTTAATACGCTTGCTTGTCACTCATTACTCATTACTTTTCACTTTTTACTTTTTACTCTTCGCTGCTTCTTTTCCCTTCTCCGTCAGTGAATAGAAATCGTTGCCTTCTTCGTTAAGCAATCCTTCCCGCACCAGCTTTTCGACCGCATCGAACACCGCAGTGCGCTGTTCGGGATCATTTCCGCCGGCCTCAAACAGTTCATGCAGGTCAAGCTTCTCTTTGTTCCAGCGAGCGAAGCTGTGGAGCACGCGTTTTGTTATTTCATTCACGGCAGGATTTGCGGAAAGTTGGGGCGCTTATGGTTGCTTCGGTTTCATATTCGCGACCATAGACTTCACGTCAGGCGGCACGGCGCGACCGCGCGCATCCAGCAAAGGCGGCGAGGATTGTGCGCCGCCGCCGGCCAGTGCGGGTTGGGCGCCGGCGGTTGCCGGGCGCTTCACAAACGGAATGGGCAGCTTTCCCTCCGACTTCAAATACAGCACTGGATTCACCGCAAACATCAGCGCCAGCAATAAACAAACCATGGTGATGAAAAGGTTGTCCGTAGTTAAGAAGTTACCCGAAGACAAGGCGTTTAAGACCGCGAGCGCAACGAAAACGAGAGCAGCAACGATACAGATAAGGTTTAAGAGTCGAACTTCTCCTTTCATTTCCATTACACCGGCTTTCGCTTCAGCCAAATCAAACCGTCCTTAGTTGTCCGATAAACTTCAGTTTGTCGATTCTTGATTGAGGCTTGACTCAACAACGACAAACTGAATTTTATCGAACATTTAGTGTTTCGCCTTGCCCGCAGGCTTTGGCTTTTCCGACATTTCTTCGTAGCCACATCTCTCGCACTGCCAGATAGGAAATACATCGCCGGGCGAAGCGGTACTTTGATAAATAGCGCGATCCGAAGGAATGATCTTCCCGCCACAACGCGGACACACGCGCCCGCGCGTCGTTCGCTTTTCTACATCTATGCGCAGCAGATTCTCTTCAGGCATCCTTCTCTTCTTCTCCTGAATCATCAGGCCGCTGGTCTTCACGATGGTAGCGTTTCAGGACGACAAAGATTGAGCAAAACATCGTAACTGGCGGCACCAGGAGCACGAGCACGCCAATGTTGAAATTCCTGATAAAAAAAGCGTTGTTTGAGCCTGCCAGAGCCGCACGACACATCGCACACTGCGCAGAAGCCGTCGAGGCGACCAGCAGCACACCAATCGCAGCGGCGACGCACAGCAAAACTAATCTGTACAAACTCACGCGCATCAATGTTCCTCAGCCGCCGGCGGCTGCTCTTTAAACTCGTAACGCAGGCCTGCCGATCTGAAACTATCAGGGAAAAAGACGAACAACAAACAGATGCAGACCACGAGCATCGGCACAATTGTCAGGATTAAACTCAGCCGTTCAAACTTCATGTGCATGAAGTATGCAACGATCAATGCTGCTTTGATAATTGAAAGGCCAAGCAGAATTGTCAGCATGAAATGAATGGGCATCGGCCGGTAGGCGAGGAGAATCTCGATCAGGGTCAGCAGAATCAGCCAAACCCAGATCGAAGTAAACAGTTTGTTGCTGCCGGCAAAATGCTCTTCTTCAACATGTGCGCTCATTAGATTCCTCCGCCTGACTACCGACCAAAGCGGCGTCAAGCCGCCGCACTCCAAAGAATTTACTTTGCCAGATGGCCACCAACATCGACGGACAGGATGTAAATTAGCGGGAATACAAACATCCACACTAAATCTACGAAGTGCCAGTAAAGCCCGCTGATCTCGATGTCTTCGTGCTTTAGTTTCTTCACTCGTAACGCAACTATCGACAGGTAAATCGCGCCGGTCGCAACGTGAAACATGTGCAGACCGGTGATAGTGAAAAACGTGGCGCCAAACAAAGGCGTCGGCAGTTTCCCGTCGGTAGTAGTGAAGGTCGAAACCCAGTGGGCGGGAAGACTGAAAGGCCGCAGGCCCTCACCGATTAAGTGGTTCCACTCGATCAGGTGCAGCACAATAAACGCGACGCCAAAAAATATCGTAGCCAGAATCCATTTGCGCGCGGCCGTCTTGTTGCCGTGACTGGACGCGGACACGCCGAACACCATCGTCAAGCTAGACGACAGCAGACAGAATGTCATCACTGACGAAAAGACGATGCTCGGGTAAAAAGGAAAAGGCGTGGGCCAAACGTTTGAGGCGCGCAAATAAGCATAACCCATCAGCAGCGCGGAAAACGTCAGCGAGTCGGAAACGATGAACAACCACATTCCCAGCTTGCGATGACCAACGCGATACGGGTGCACACCACCACCCCAATCGGCTGCGGGAAAATGTACTGTGCGTGCTTCAGTACTCACCTGTCACCTCCATATGCGCAATCCGTTCGTTTGCGAGGTTTCAAATCTGCCGCCAAAGAAAAAGTAATAGAAAGAGGTAAATCCACAACGCGTCCATGAAATGCCAGTAAAGCGTTACCGCGTCGGTTTGTGCGTGGCCCTTTGCCGCCGCCAACTCATCGTCAGTTCGCAGGCGCGAACGCAGCATCAGAAACATCAGTCCAGCGAGCCCGCCCATCAAATGCACTCCGTGGGTTGCCGTCAGTAAATAAAAAAACGAGCTGTGCGGATTTGAAGAAACGTAAATACCCTGTTGTGCCAGTTGCTTCCAGGCAAACAATTGCGCACCAAGAAAGCCAAGTCCAAGCAGCGCCGTTAAAGCGAGCAAGCGTCTGTGCGCGCTCTGCGCGCCGCTTTTCAATTTTCGCCGTGCAAATTCCAGTGTGACGCTGCTGACAATTATGAGTACAGTACTCAACAGCAAAACGCGCGGCATGCGCAGCGGCTGCCAATCGTTGGCGGACGCAGCGCGTACGATGTAGGCGCTGCTGAGCGCGGTAAACAGCATCAGAACCGACGCCATAGCCACCCACATGCCGATGCGATAGCGGTTGGCAGAAGAGCGCGCGTCGAAAAACGCATCGCGATGACCGTTTCTTTTTGGCGAACCATTGCCGTTCGGGCCTCGAGATTTCTGGCCGCCGCCAAATCCGGTTTTTGTAAGTGGCTTAGTGCCGGTGACCGTTGTGGCCATTTCCACCTACCCTTTCGGCTTCGGTTTCAGGTTCATTTTGCATGACAAAATCGTGCGGCGCGCCCGGCACTGCAAATTCGTATGGGCCGCGATAGACAGTCGGCAGCACGCCCGCGAAGTTGTCGTGTGGCGGCGGGCTGGTGGTGGTCCACTCGAGCGTGGTCGCGTCCCAGGGATTCGCCGAGGCTTTTTTGCCTTTGAAAATGCTCCAGATCAGGTTGAAGTAAAACAGAAACTGCGTCAGCACTGTAATGATGGCCACTACGGAAACGAAGACCACCAACGGATGCAGTCTGGTTAGAAACGTGTATTCCGTAAACTGCGCGTAACGCCGCGGCATGCCCACCAGGCCCATCACGTGCATGGGAACGAAAATGCAGTAGACGCCGACAAAAGTTATCCAGAAATGAATCTTGCCAAGAGTTTCATTCATCAGGCGGCCAAACATCTTCGGGAACCAGAAGTAGGTCGCCGCAAACATTCCGAAGATTGAGGCCACACCCATCACCAGATGGAAGTGCGCGAGCACAAAGTAAGTATCGTGCATCGGCAAATCGAGCGAGGTCTGGCCCAATACGAGGCCGGTGATGCCGCCGGCAACAAACAACGAGACGAAGCCAATCGCAAACAGCATTGGTGTAGTGAAGCGAATTCTTGCGCCCCATAATGTGCCCAGCCAGTTAAATGTCTTAACTGCCGAAGGCACACCAATCGAAAGCGTAAGAATCGAAAAGGTCATCGCCGAATAAGGACTCATGCCGCTGATGAACATGTGGTGTCCCCAAACGAAGAATCCGAGTAGTCCGATCGCGAAAATTGCAAACACCATCGCGCGGTAACCAAAGACCGGCTTGCGCGCAAAGGTCGAAAGAATGTGCGACGTCGCACCCATGCCGGGCAGGATGGCGATATAGACTTCCGGGTGGCCGAAGAACCAAAATAGGTGTTGCCACAAGATGGGCGAGCCGCCGGTGTGGGTCGTCAAGACTGACGAACCAAATACCAATCCGCCTGGTACAAAGAAGCTTGTGCCGACTGTTCGATCAAGCAGCAGCAGGATGCCGCCGCCGAGCAGCACTGGGAATGAAAGCAGGGCCAACACGGCCGTGGTAAACCAGGCCCAGCAAGTCAGCGGCATGCGCATGAGCGACATCCCTCTGGTGCGCATGTTGAGCAATGTCGTAATGAAGTTTAGCGCGCCGAGCAATGAACCAACGCAAAAGATTGCGATGCTGACAATCCAAAGGTTCATCCCTGCTCCCTGTCCCGGCCCTGCCGCCGGGCCCACCGCACTCAAAGGAGCGTAGCCTGTCCAGCCCCCAATAGGCCCCACCGTGACTCCGCTGCCGCCACCAAGCCAGAGTCCGACTGCCGAGTTTGCAATCGTGCTATTACCCTCAACAAATATCGCGGCGAGTATGACGATGAACCCCACCAGCGTTACCCAGAACGACATCATGTTCAGAAACGGGAACGCCATATCCTCCGCACCAATTTGAATGGGGAGGAAATAATTGCCAAAGCCACCCTGTGGCGCGGTGGTGAGCACAAAGAAAACCATGATGGTGCCATGCATCGTCACCAGCGACAGGTAAAACTCTGGGTTCATCACGCCCCCGGGAGCGCCACTGGGAAAGAGCGTTCCCAGGATGGGCCAGTGGGTCCCGGGCCAGGACAAGTTCATGCGCATCAGCACCGACATCGTCATGCCGACAATTACGGCAGCCAGCGCCAGGATGATGTACTGGATGCCAATGACCTTATGGTCCAGACTGAAGATGTACCTACGAATGAAGCTGGTCGGCGGCTGGTGGCGATGGACTGCTTCGTGCGTTTCATCTGACATCTTTAATCTCCTCGTAGGGAACGAATGAGCGTAGAAGATCTCTTTCTTCGTCTAATAAGTCGGCAGCGGATACTTGGCTAACAACTCTGTAATGCGACTCTGGAACTGCTCCTGCGGCAAGGCCATCAGCGCCTGATGCTCCGCCTCGGGTAGCACCAACATGAAACTCCGCATCCTGTAATGAAACTGCCCGCAGAGTTCTGCGCAGGCAAGTTCGTACTTGCCGGTTTGATTTGCCGTGAAGTGCACGTGGATAGCCATTCCCGGCACCAGGTCCTGCTTAAACCTCAACTGCGGCACCCAGAAATCGTGAATCACATCTCTTGATCGAAGGATCAGCTCGACGGGCCTGCCGACAGGAACCGCTATTACACTGTGCGTGACGTCGTCTTTGGCATTTGGATCAGTTTCATCCAATCCAATGTAGTTGAGCGCCGAATCATCGATGAGATGAGGATCGGTCCGCCCGAAGACTCCATCCTTTCCCGCGTAATGGAAGTTCCATTGAAACTGCTGCGCCACCACTTCAACCTGGAAAGATCCTGCCGGCGCTTTGTTAAAGTGAAGTGCAGCCCAAACGCTTTGGCCCATCACGGCGAGTCCGATAAAGATGATGGCCGTTACAATCGTCCAGACAACTTCGAGCCGATTGCTGCCGTGGGTGTAGAGCGCCCGATCGTTCGTAGGCCGCTCGCGATACTTCCAGACCATGTAACCAAGTCCGACCTGCGCGGTCGTAAACGCGATTCCGACCACGATGATAGTCAGCAGGAACTGCCGATCGAGTGCCGCGGCGTGGGAAGAAATGGCAGTGGGAAACCACCACTGCTTGACGAAAAAGAGACCCACTGAACCCAGAGTCAGGATCCAGATAATAACCGCAAGAGCTCGTCCCATCGGTTACGCTCCTTGAGTGAATAGTGAATAGTGAAAAGTGAATAGTAAAGAATGAAAGGCGAATACAAATAACGTGCAGTGCTTCAATTTGCGGCACCCGATTCTACTTTTCACTATTCACCATTTACTGTTCACCGTTTTTACCGATCCAAAACCATCAAGATAAATAAAAGCGGCAGATAAATCACTGACGCCAGCAGCAACTGTCGCGCTGCCTGGCGCGATTTAGAAAACGCAGCTCGCAGACCGAAATACAGGAACAAGAGTCCCAGAACAATTGCGCCAACAAAATAAATTTTGCCCGCGGTTCCCAACAGCGTTGGCAGCAGGCTAACCGGCAAAAGCATGACGGTGTAAAGAACTATTTGTTGCCCGGTGACGCGGCCATCAGGCTCAACCACCGGCAGCATGAGAATTCCCGCGCGCGTGTAATCTTCCCGATACATCCAGGCAATTGCCAGGAAGTGCGGAAACTGCCAGAGGAAGAGAATAGCGAACAACACCCAGGCTTCAACACCGATCGTGCCGCGCGCGCTGGCCCAACCGATAAGCGGCGGCACAGCGCCGGGAAAGGCGCCGACGAAAGTGGAAAGCGAAGTCCGCGTCTTAAGTGGTGTGTAGGCAAATAAATATCCCGAGATTACGGTCAAGCCTAATACCGCACTAAGCGGGTTCACTAAAACTGCCAGGTAGATTTCGGCGAGCACTGTAAGACCGGCGCCAAAAGCGAGCGCCTCCCAGGGAAGAAGTTTGCCAGAGGGTAATGGCCGATTCGCGGTGCGGCGCATGAGGCCATCAAGGTCTCGCTCCATGTACTGATTGAGCGTTGCGATACCGGAAGACAAAAGAGCGATGCCAACCATCGCAGTCAGCATCGCTCCGTAGTCGACCCGACCCGGCGAAGCCAGCGCAAAGCCCGCCGCGGCAGTCAGCACAATTAGAAAAGTAATGCGAGGTTTGGTTAGCTCAAGATAAGCGGCCACACGATCGCGCGCGCTCAAACGCTCAAGCTGAGCTACCCCGGCGTTAAGTTCTATTGCGAATTCTTCCATCTAATCTTTCGTGAAAGGCCCGCAGCTCAGAGTCCAAGCTTTAGCTTGCTGATTACCAACCTAAGAGCAACCTGAAGGTTGTACTCTGAACTGGTTGAACTCTAGCCTCGTTGCGTCGCCTCTGAAAATCTCAATGATTGTTCCGCTGGCCGCAACACCTTAAATACCCTCAATGTCAAAACTATCGTGGTCGCGAATACCAATGCGCCGCAGGCGACGTGAGCGACCGTAACTCCGACCATCGGATTCAACGGTTGCGGATCGTTTGGCGAAGCCGTTCGCGTTATGTAAGCCGCCAGACCAAGGAACAATTGCACGACTAACAACGCCAACGCTACCACCGCCGGCCGAGTCAGGAAAGGCTCATCACGATGACGCCGCAGGACCAGTAACGCCGCGCTTCCCAATAATAAGGTCACGGCAACCGCGCCGCCGACGTGCGTCAATAAAAGATCCGTTGGCAGCGGTTTGTCCCACGTTGCTGAATGCCGCAAAGTCGCGCCAATTATCAATTGCAAAAAGATTGTTGCCGCGGCTGCGATGCAAACGTAACGAATAGCCAGGCTGCCTTGTTCGTCAATCGTGGGCCGTTCTTCAATCCAACTTCGCGACGTGAAGACTGCCAAGCTCACCGTAGTACAGAAAAAAAGTTGGGCCAGGGTAGCGTGCGCAGCCGAAACTGCGAGTGGCTGCATCAATTTCACCGTCAAGCCACCCAGCAATCCCTGGGCGATCACCGCGGCCAGAGCCAGGAATCCTAGGCGGCGCACCCAGCGTCGACTTTCCTTGGCAAACAAAAAAATGACCAGCCCGATGGTTAGCAGACCGACGGTGGCGGCCACCAGGCGATGGCCATATTCCCAAAAAAGATTGCCGACCATCTTTGGGAAAACCTGGCCATTCGCCAGCGGCCAGTCTGGGGTCGCGAGTCCGGCGTCATGACTGGTCACCAATGCGCCGGCAATGATCAAGAAAAAAGTCGCGCAAGCGACGATAAGCGCGAAGCGATGGACCCCTTTGCTCATTTAACGTCACGCGACTCCCAATCTCCGATTGCCGAACTACTGTTTTTCAATCGGCAATCGGAAATTGGCAATCGTAAATCAAAATCAGTGATGACCCACGACCGGAACTTCGATGGCCGGCATCATTTCCAGACTTGGAGCCCCCGCAGCAGTTGCACCTTCGCCGAACGCGAAGTCAGCTTTCGCCGCGCCATTCGCAGCCACCGTGACCTGCATTGTTTTTTCCGTTCCGGTAGCGCCACCTTCATGCCACGCGGCAACGGTGTAAGTTCCCGGCGGTACACCCTTGATGGTGAATGTGCCGTCTTCGGCGCTAACCGCGAAGAACGGGTGCTTTAACACGCCGACGTACGCCTTCATCCACGGATGCTGGTTGCACTTGACCGGCACCAGCACTTCAGAGCGAGCAAACGAGTGCGTCAGTGGCGGCGCGCCGTTTGGCTGTGATTGGTTCCAGTCGGGATTGTTCTTTGGCGTGAAATGAATGTTGTGTTGGGTCGGATCGCTGTTTGTGATGTTCAACTTCTGATTGACCATCGCACCCAACACATGCGGTTTGTAATGACAGCCGTTCTGATCGAGCGTGACGGTGTCTGAAGGCGCAGTAAAAGTGTATTCGCTCACCTTCGTGCCGTCGGCCGTCGTGCCATCCTTGATATAGACAAAAGCATAGGCCAGCTTGCCGTTGGTTACGACGTTGTCTTCAGTCGCGAGGTTCGGGCTCTTCTGGCCGCAAACCGGATCGGCGGAAGTGTCGATCTTTTTTGGCGCCGGCGGCGTGCCGTTATAAGCGATGGTGCCGGTAATCGATCCTTCGTTCCCCTTTGGCGCGTAAGGTTTGCCAGTTGCTGTTGGCGTGTTGTCGCTTGTTCCTTCAGGAGTCTTGCTGCAAGCCGAAGCCAGGCCCAGCAGCGATAGAGCAATCATCAGAGTCAGCCAGACCTTGGTCTGCTTCATAGACATAATCAGTTCCTCCAAATCAGAATAACTTTCAGCATAACTTTAGCACGGCAGGCTACCGTAAGTAGAACCGCGCCCACATCGAAGATTTCACATTCCCGGCGCTCTCGCATTCGCGCGAACGCTTCCATTGAACGCAAGCGGACTGTGTTTCGATCGCCGCAATTTGCGCAGCGCCGTCTCGCCAGCTTTCCGCTTTAGTTTGTTTTCAGCCTTTTGCGCCGGCTGCGCTGCTGTGATTGGAGCCGCGGGCGCGGTCGCCAATAGTCGCCGCTGTTCATCCGACGTCATCAGGAACATGTAACGAACCAACAATCGCGCATGGTCATCGTGATACGCGGTCGCACTGGCCGGCGGATTAGGCAAATTGATTACCCAGCGATCTTCTTCTTTTCTAAACAGACCGCTGGGCATGGCAGTTCCGGGACTGATTTGCGATGGATCGAGCAGCCAGCGGAAAGTCCATTCCGGCTTCAAGCGTTCACCGGCTAAAAGGAAGTTGGGCGCAATCGCCTTTGCGTCGTGGGCCGGCTCACCCGTGATATGACATTTCAAACAAGGCGTGCCTGACGTGAACATCTGTCGCGCTACCAACTTCTCCTGCTCGCTCAGCGGCTCCATCGGCTCTTTGATGTAAGGTTCCTGTTGGCCCGACATGGCCATGAAGAAGCGCACCAGTGTTTGCAGTTCGTTGGGCGAGAAATTAAACGTCGGCATGCGGAACTTCAAGTACGGACGCACGCCGTTGCGATCGAGCCCGGGCTGCGGCTTCAAGTGTCCACTTGTTTGTGACGCTTGTGCCGCTGCCGGCCTCGCTGCGCCCGCCGGTGAAGCACTCGGCGACGGTGCCGTGCGTGCCGCATTATCAATCACGGCAGTTTGTTCCGGAGTCTTCTCTCCACTCAGCGATGGATCATGCAGAAACTTCAGCAGCCAGTTCGGATCGACACGCGCGCCCTCACTCGACAGACGAGGCGGCAGCAAGTCTTTGCCTTCCGGCGTTTGGTAAAACGGCAAATCCATTACTACTGAACGCTGGCCCACCTGCACCTGATGACAACCCATGCAGTTATATTTCTTTATTACCCACCAACCGTTTTGAATGTCCTGACGCCGCTGGTCTTCCGGATTAAAGAAGAGCGACGGCGGCACGTTTGCTCCTTCCGAGCCAACACTGCCGAGCAGAAAAGTAGTCAAGGCATTACGCCACTCCGGCGTCAGATATGGTCGCGGCATGCGCAAACGATCTTTAGGATCTTTCTCTTTCCCCTGATCGTAGATCGACGGCTCAGTAATCTTGTGCTCGAAAAATCCTTTATGGTTGTACCAGGGTTTTTCTTTCTGTTCCGGATGCAGAGCGAGCGGATCAGTTCCCTCTTCTGCGCGCTTAGTGAGTAAAGCAAAGTCGAGCCTCTCGATCGGCGTTGCGCCTTCGACTGTTAACTCTTTGCCAATTCGTTGCTCGTCTTCAAAGCCCTTAATCTCGTGACAACCCGCGCAGCCATACTGCTTGATAAGCGCGCGTCCCTTGTCTTTCAACTCCGGACTATCCATGAAGGAAGCATCCGCATTCTGCTGCGGAGACGACAACGAGAAAAGGTACGTAGCAATGTCTCGCGCATCTGCCTCCGTCAGACGGAAGTTTGGCATCACCGTCATGTTCTGCACTTGCAGCTCGGCGCCATCGTTGGGGCAACGCGAATGCAGTTCCGTATCAAACACGTAAGGCAGGTTGTGCTTGGCGTAGTCATCCGGTGTTAGATCGCGTTTCTCTTTCGGACAATACGGAGCAAAGCGTTCCCGCGGATTATGAATCCAGCGCACGATGTAATCGAAGTTTGCCTTCTCGCCAACCTTTTGCAGGTTCGCGGCAAACGTGCCGCCGATGCGATTGTCTTCTTCCCCAATCGAGTGGCACCCCAGGCAGCCCTTGGATTCAAACAGTTCTTTGCCGTGACCTGCATCACCACGCTGCTGTTCGGGCAGCTTGCCATCAAAACCGTCCTGCCAAAGATAGGCAGCAATAGCCTGAATTTGATTCTCGCCGTCTTTGTCACGCATCGGCGGACCATTTCCGCCGGCATTAGCAAAGCGCCAGAAGGTTGGCATCTTGGTGCCGGGACGAAACGCCTGCGGGTCCGAAAGCCAAACCGGAATCCATTCCTTGCGCAGTTTCAGGCGCACGTCTTTCAGGTTTGGTCCAACCTTCTTCTGATCCTGCATCAGGTATTTCGACTGCAGGTTCAACTGATCGATGCGCGCAGCCAAAATGCTGTTGGTGACTTTTAAAGCTTCTGATTCAGCCAGCATCTTGTGCGCGTCGTCATCGCTGGTTCCCTCGGGCGGACTCTCGTCAATGCGAATCTCCTTTTGGTTAGCGGTAATCTGATCTTCAAGCTGGCTGATACTTTGCCGCGTCGTTGCCAGGTTATCCGCCTCACGATCAAACCCTTCGTAACGATGACAGCCCATGCAGCCACGTTGATAGAAAAGGTCGCGGCCGAGATTCAACGTGTCGGCGCCTTGCGTCACACGGTCCTTCGCGTGACATTGCTGGCAGCCGGCTTCGGTATTCTCTTTTTCAAACATCGGCCAGAGCCAAAACTTATTTTGCCCGTGACCCTTCACGTCGCTGGTGGTTGCCCGGCCGTTGCCCCAGTGACAACTCGAACAGCCAAAGCGATCCGGATTATGAATCTGCAGCAGGTCTTTGTTTGGATGACTAACGAACGCGCGCGCCAGGTTGTCAGGCTTCTTTCCCGGCCCGCCGGGAGCCACGTCTTCGGGCCGCAGATCGAGTGGCTCGCGAATGCCGACGTGGCAAACTTCGCAACGGTCGACGATGTTGAATTCATTGACGCTGATCTGGTGCGGCAGGATCGCATAATCAAACTTTGCTGTTTTCTTAATTAGGCCTTCGATCGCACTCGCGCCTAAGCCGGGCATATGATGCTTAAGGTAGTCGTCACGCTTCTTCGCCAGCTCGGTCGGCTCTTTAAGCAACTCCGCTTTTTGGCCCAGCAGTCTGGCCTTCTCATCGCGCAGGTCGTTGTAAAACTTTTCGAGCTGCTCGTAGTTCATCTTCTGCGTCGCTTTGCGACCCGACCCATCGGGGGCCGGCAACTCGACTTCAACCAACTCGGCCCGTTTCTGCTCAGCTTGCTTGCGATATTTATCTTTTTTGGCGGGCGGCGCGATTTCTACGTTGTAATTAATGACGGTGAGCTTGCCTCGCTGGTTCTGAAAAGGATCAGTTACGGCATCGAGCTGCGTTTGTATTTCTGCGACCTTCTGATCGATCTCTTTTGTTTGCGGCGCGACCGCCTCGATCGCGGCCTTGGCCTCGTCGTCTAGCTTTTGGTATTCCGGATCCTCTTTTACTTCCGCCTCTGTCTTGCCGGCTTGCTGCTGAATACTTTTCAGGTAACGCGTATAACGGCTGACAAACTCCCGCTGAATTCCCTTCCAGGGACGCTGGCCAATTGCTTCATCGTAAAGGGACCAGGCAAGTGAGAAGGTGAGCAGCAGCGCGGAAACAAGCATGATGCCGCTCGTCGAACGGCTCACGATCGGATCATGCGCTGGAACGTCCGGCTCTTTTTTCACCAACGACTCGGTGCTTTCGGGACCATCGGCCACTAAACGCGTCTCCCCTCGCCGTGTTCTGCTAAGTCGCACATTTAGTCTGTGGTCTTCAATCACCACAGACTGAAGGAACCTCTGATCAAGTGGAAGCGACAACTCTTTGGAGTGCGCTGACCTGGCAGCGCTTTGGCCGGTCGCGACCTGTCGCGGCCACGCCTGCTTGAGTTGATTCAACGATGCGGCGACCAGTCGCCGCGGACCAAAGCGGCGCCGGGCCGCCGCACTCCAAGGAGTTGACCATTTGTTCAGAGCTTTCTGAAGTCTGTGCCACCGGTTGCTTCAAATGTTGAACCAGGGCGTAACCCAAACGTACTTAATTGTCAGTGCCAGCCGCAGTATTAGTTTCACCGGCAATGCCAACAGCACGCTGACTGCGAAGAATTGGAAAGTTACATATTGCAAAATGCTCGTGCGTGCCAGCAGCTTCCTTTCAAACTCGTCTTGTGGAAACAAACGAAACGGGCGGCGGCGCAATCTTATGCGCTTGAAATCGACCGTCATCAGCCAATGAAAGAACAGCGCGCCCAGAATGTAGAAGCCGCTAACCACTAACAGTCCGAAGATGAACTTAAACGGATTGGTGGAAAGAAATCCCAGGTGCAACAGTTTGCCGATGCGACTCGTCGCGATCCAATCGTGCAGATCTACGTTCTTGTCGAACACGACTGCGTTGTGGTCCCACGTCTGTCCCGGCCAAAACCAAATCCAGCCAGGCCCACGAATGAAGGTGCCGATGAAGATCAAAAGGATCCACATCAGAAAGCCCCAGCCAAACATGCCGATCGCGAAACGCCTTTGCCGGAATGTGTAGTAGCCATTGCCCAGCGGATTTGAATCGACGTAGGGAAAAACCATCAAACCAATCATGATGATCGATGGCATCACGACGCCTGCAATCCAGGGATCGAAGTAGACCAGCATTTCCTGCAAGCCAAGGAAATACCACGGCGCCTTCGAAGGATTCATTGTCAGATTGGGATTCGCGGGTTCTTCAAGCGGCGCGTTGAGCGTGATGGACCAGACAAACAGAACCACCGTGACAATGACGGCCACCAGGAACTCAATGCGCACGAGGTAGGGCCAGACGTGAATTTCTTTGGCCCAACCCGGCCGCCAGGGCTCGGCCTTGCGATGGCTTGTTTTGGCGAGCTTCGGATCCTGCTCCAGCGCCACAATTAACTGATCGTTAGCGAGCGATTGCTTCACGCCCAGCCAGGTAAAGAACGGCACCAGAAACAACATGGCGACGATCGGGATGTTGTCGGGCGCCGAAGAAATCGTCCAAAGCTGATGCCAGTCTTCCACGAAAAAGACAGCCAGCAGCACCAGCACGACGAGCGCGCCGAGCCCGATCAGTTTTCCTTTGCTCAAACTAAAACGACTTCCTGCCATTAATTTTTTCTATGCAGCTGATAGCAGTCGAATTTGCGCAGTGGAATCGCTCAAGCAACCCAAGCTGTCTTGAATCATTCTCTCTCTTTCTCTGTGCCTCTAGACTCTGAACCGCCTGCGTTGTCGGGCGGAGCCGGTCGTTCACGCTTCCAGTTCTGACAAAACGCTACTTCTTCTTGATCGCTTTCATTTCCGATTCGAGCATTACGGGCGCCGGCCCGGAAATGCCGCCGTCTTTTCGAATTCGCCAGAAATGTACTGCCATGAAAATTGATGCCACCAGCGGAATGCCGATGCAATGCCAGATGTACGAACGCAGCAACGCATTCGAATCGACAATCGAACCGCCGAGTAAGCCAAAGCGCACGTCGTTATACGGCGTCATGCCCAACAACGGACCAAAGGGGCCTTCATGGCCCAACATCGGCGTGGCACGCGCCATGTTTGTTCCCACCGTGACCGCCCAGAATCCAAGTTGATCGTCCGGCAGCAGATAGCCCGTAAACGAGAGCAACAAGGTGAGCACTAACAAAACAACGCCCACGCACCAATTAAATTCGCGTGGACGTTTATAGGAGCCGGTTAGCACGACGCGGAACATATGAAGCCAAGTCGTGATCACCATCAGGTGCGCCGCCCAACGATGCATGTTCCTGAGCAGCTTGCCAAAAGGAACGTCGTGCTCGAGATAAAGAATGTCGCGGAACGCGTCAACCTTCGTCGGGTGGTAGTAAAACATCAAAAGCACGCCGGTGAATGTCAGCACAATGAAGAGATAAAACGTGATGCCGCCCATGCCCCAGGTGAACTGATAGCGCACTGGCGAGACACGAAAGATCGATTTCCAAAGCTGCGTGTCCTGCGGGTCGGCGTAACCCTTTACCTCCTCGATCGCACGCTGCTTAATCTCAGTGGTACTCTCCTTCACTCGTGCGACCAGACCTGCGCTGCCGGGCTTTTCGCCGGTGGTCAGTTCTTTAGTTGCCTTCTTGTCAGGATTCTCTTCCATAATTCTCTTCTAGAGCGGAATGTAAGCGCCGGGATCGTTGAATTCGTTTTTCTCGCCCTTGGGCCACTTGTATAGCCTGCTGATGTCAACAACTATTTGTCCCTCGGCATCCATCTCAACGTGCGCGCGATCCATTGGTCGGGGCGCTGGTCCTTCGAAGTTGATGCCCTCGCTGTCGTAGCCGCTGCCGTGACAGGGACATTTGAATTTGTTCTCGCTCGCCTTCCAGTCAGGCGTGCAACCAAGGTGCGTGCAGCGCGCAAAGATCACAAACATGCGGTCGGAAGTTTTGTCTACCCAGATGCGGTATTGCTGCTGCCACTTTGTATCGACGCCAAGCGCATAATCCGCCGGAAAGCCAACCCGAAACACGCTTGACGGCTCGAGAATTGAGCGCGGCAGAAAGAACCGCAGAAACATCAGGAAGCACGTCGTCAGAAACCCGACGATGCTTGCCCAAACTATGCGGCGCCGCATCTTGTTAACCGGAGGGTCGGGCGTGCTTTCAACCACCGCGCCAACCGGCTTTGCGGCGCTGGCGGTAACGGCGCGAGCGGGCGGCGCCGCTGAGGCAGGTGGACCAGGCAAAGCAGGCCCCGCACCTGCCGGCGCCTGGGCCGTGGGCGTGCTTGGCACTTCGCCGGCGGATGACTGCGGATCATTCCGAGTATCCACTACGCTCGACCTCCGTCAATTGAGTTCCGAAGATACACTTCAACCAAAGTCGCAGAGTGGACTATACAACTCCCCGCAATGCAGGGATCACCCTCTGCGCACGAACACGATATTCGTCTATACATGAAGAGCCCGTGCCAATTAATGTCTTATGAATCGCGGCGCGGTGCCGTATTTATAACCTGATTCACGAATTACTGGCAAGAAGTTTTCTGATTTGCGTTTGTCTCAGCGCGGACAACGGATGCGCAGCGCGCGCGGAACGATTTGAAAAGTCGCGGGAAGAAACCCGGGAAGCTCACCATCAAGCTCAAGCCCAACGCGCTGATTTTTATCAATCGGACTGGCCATAATCCCTGCAGCCAGCGCATGTTGAACTTCAGACATACTTAAATGAGCACCTAAATATAATCTGGGCGCATTAGAAAGTATTCGAGTCAAGCCGAGATCGCCAATACTAACAACGTCAAACTTTCCGTCCGTCAGTTTTGCGTTGGGCGCTATCTTCATGCCACTTCCGAAATAGCGCGCATTCGCTATGCAGAGATTTGTCACCGTGGTGCACTGCGCCGGTTTGTCGTCAAGTTGAACCAAGACCCGCGTTGGCTTCATCCTGGCAGCGCTTTGCAGCATTGCAGCGCCGAAAGAAACGCGGCCACTCAACCAACGAGGTGTTTTCGCCGGCAACCAGTCCAACTGGCCGCCTTTTACGCGCGCGATCACGTCCGCACTCATTCCAAAGGAAGCGACGCCAAGAAAATAGCGAGTCTCCTGTTCGACCAGGTCAGTTGCATACGAAGCTCGACCGACGTCAATACGACGCGTTTGGCCGTCGCGCAGAATGATGGCCGCGTCGCGCGCGCGGGTCGGAATATTAACGCTGCGGCGAAAATCGCCGCCCGTGCCGCTCGGCAAGATTCCCAGTTCCGCATCCCGTCCGGAAGCGAGGATTCCGTTAGCAACTTCTGAAATCGTGCCGTCGCCGCCGCACGCGATGATCAACTTAGTTCCCTTGCGCGCGGCTTCAGCCGCAATTTCGATTGCTTCGGATCGCTTAGTGGTAAACGCCGGCTGGAAAGCACCAAAGTGAGTTCGCAGTTCACTGGCAATCTTCGGCCACGCTTTGCGAGTCGCTCCTCCTGCCGATTCAGGATTAATAATTACGAGTGGCAGAGACATTTTTGTACGCGCTAAGAGCGGGGGCAAGCCGCCCTTCCCTACCCTGAGACTTTCAGACTTGAGCAGTAAGTTCGAGGGCCTCTGATTGTGAAAGGTTCAGAGCCACTCAATTCGATCCTAATCTAAGAACTATATTCATCTCTAGGTTGGGAAGGGCGGCTTGCCCCCGCTCTTATGCTTCACCAGAGTTCAACTGACGATCCTGCTCACCAAGTTCCGCAATCTTGCTCATCGCAAATTTGGAGATCTCGAGATAAGTTCTCGCCTGATCTTTGCGCAACAAATAATCTGTCAAATCGAGTTGTGGTCCAAAGTGAATGCGAATTTTTTCGCCGCCGGTCCAGTTACCCATAACCTGCTTCGGTAAATCGTTTCCCAGTCCGGCAATAAAAACCGGGACCACCTGGGGGACAGCGTCCTTAATCAGTTTCCCGACGCCCGGCTGCGCCGGCAGAAATGAATATGGGTCGGAACTCTTATTGCGCGTCCCTTCCGGATGAAAGCCGATAACATTGCCCGCGCCCTCGCGACAAAGACTCGTAAGCAAAGCAAAGGAGTATTTATCAAACGCACGCTTTTCAAGGAGCGGGTTCTCGCCCGAGGCAAAGAAAGGCGGATACATGGACCACCAGCCCATCACCAGATTCACAAACAATCCCAACGGTCCCTGGTAGAAGAAGCGGCCACGCACGGGAAAGAAAAGTTGTTTGCGCCACTTTGTATTGCGAAAGAGTACCGTTGACACTGTATACATGTCGAAAAAGGAACGATGGTTGGCAACGAGCAGGATCGGACGATCGGGAGAAAGTGAATGGACATTCCCCAAACCGTAAACTTGCATCAGGTTGTAGGTAGCAAAATGGATCCAACCGGCTCCAAAGACTTTCTGACACCAGGTCCAAAACCGTTTCCAGTCTCCCCGGTTCATGCGGCGAACGAAATAAAAAGTGAAACGTTCGAAGGATGATAGGACGGCGAGTTCTTCAGGCGTGGGTTCGCGGAATGGTCCAACGTCCAACGTCCAACGTCCAACGTCCACGCTGCCTCGGTCCGCGCGGGGCCCGGAGCTAACCTTGGGCTCAGGACTTTGGACTTTGGACATTGGACGTTGGACTGTCTTTCAGTCGATCGAAAAGTATTTCGCTTCCGGGTGATGGACGATAATAGCGGAAGTTGATTGCTCAGGCTCTAGTTGAAACTCTTCACTTAGTTCCACGCCGATGCGACCCGGTTCCAAGAGCTCGAAAAGTTTTGCCTGGTCTTCCAGACTGGGACAAGCCGGATAACCGAAACTAAAACGAGAACCCTGATATTGCTGTCGAAACAGCTTGTTGATATCCGTGGCATCGTCTCCAGCAATCCCCAATTCCTCACGAATGCGCTTGTGCCAAAACTCCGCAAGGGCCTCGGCGCCTTCCACGCTTAGGCCGTGGAAATAAAGATAGTCGGCGTAGTTGTCGCCTTTGAACAGCTCATGCGCGTACTCGCTTGCACGCCGTCCCATCGTCACGAGATGAAACGCAACCACATCCATGCGCCCCGATTCTACCGAAGCAAAAAAGTCGGCAAGACAAAGGTGTTTTGACGCCGGCTGGCGCGGGAAAGTAAAGCGCAGCCGCTCAGTCTTCTGATCGTCCTGATAAATAATTAGATCGTTGCCTGACGATTGCGCCGGGAAATATCCGTAAACAACTTTCGCCAGCAACAGGCGTTCGCGCTCACTGCGTTCTTTGAGTTCTTCATACAGAGGACGCACCGTGTCGCGCACAAACGCCTGGTATTCTTCCGCGGGCCGTCTTGCCTGTTTGAACTGCCACTGTCCTTTAAATAGCGCGGTTTCGTTTACAAACGAAAAGACGTCATCGAGCGCAATATCTTCGACCACACGCGACCCATAAAACGGAGCCCGCGGAATGGGATCATCCGTACTTACGTTCGAGCGGTTTGTATGAGTCGTGTCGCCAACAGTTTTGACAGCACCGCGCGGCTTAACAGATTTGCGAATGCCGAGCTTCGCTTCCTCGCCAACCAGGTCTTCCGCATCTTGTGTTTCCAGATCGTCGCCCGTCGAGGCGCTGGCAGCCTTTGCGAGATCGCCGGCGATCACATCAGCGCCGTTCCCGCTCGCCAGTTTTTCACCGTCGCCAGCACCATCGTGCCTTTTGCTGTGGCGCCGCCTTTCTTCTCCATGAATGGCTCGAGAAAGCGCACGGCAGCCTTCATCGCTTCGGCCGACTGCAGCACAAACGGCAACTGCATTTGACCGCTGCCGAAAAGATCACCAACCACCTTCATGCCTTCCAGCAAAATATTGTTGACGATGTCGAGTGCTGGATAACTTTCGAGGGCGGTCCTTAATTCGTTTTCCAGTCCAATCTTTTCGCCGTCGATGATGTGGTTCTTCAGGCGCTCTTCGACGGTTTCGCCTTTCGAAGCTTTCTTTTTGGACTTCGCGGTTACACCTTCGAAAAGTTTGGTGAACTCGGTCAACGGATCATAGGTGCAGACGTCGCCGTCAAATTTGCGCTGGTCGTAGATCAACTCGCGCGCAACTTGAAGCTCCTTTTCACCGATGCGATTCAGCGGTTCGATCTTGCTCGCATTGACGATCGCCGCGTCGAGTCCAGCCTCGACAGCGTCATGCAGAAACACGGAGTTGAGCACAACTCGCGATGCCGGATTCAAACCGAACGAAATGTTTGAGACGCCAAGAACCGTAAAACAACCCGGCAACTCTTTCTTTATGCGACGAATTCCCTCGATCGTTTCCAGGGCATTGCGGCGATCCTCCTCAATGCCAGTTGAAATTGGCAGCGCGAGCGGATCGAAAAAGATATCAGCAGCCGGGAGATCAAGTTCGCCAGTAGCTTGCTCGAAAGCACGCTGCGCGATTTTGAATTTTCCTTGCGACGTGCGCGCCATGCCTTCTTCATCAATCGTGCCGATGACAACGCTGGCGCCGTAGCGTTTTGCCAGTTCGATTACTTTGGCAAAACGCGGCACGCCGTCTTCGTAGTTTGTCGAATTCAGAATGCATTTGCCGCCGGCGTGCTCTAGGCCCGCTTCCATCTTCTGCCATTCAGTCGAATCGAACATCAGCGGGATTTTGATGTTTGTCGCCAGACGCGATGCCAGCTCATGCATATCAGCCTCGCCGTTGCGACCGACGAAGTCCACGTTCACATCGAGCACGTGTGCGCCTTCACGTTCCTGTTCCTTTGCTAAAGAGACGAGACCATCCCAGTCTTCGGCGCCCAACAGATCGCGCATCTTCCTTGAGCCGCTTGCATTCACGCGTTCGCCAATGATCAGGAACGAAGTGTCCTGCCGGTAAGGCTGCTGAATGAAATTGGAAGAGGCGGCCGCCAACCGTTCGTTGTTTCGTTTTGCTGGAGTGATGTCCTTAACTGCGTCCACCACCGCACGCAAATGCGCGGGCGTAGTTCCGCAGCAGCCGCCGACAATATTTACGCCAAGGTCGCGCGCGAAGTGCGCTAGATCTCCAGCAAGCGATTCCGGCGTCTCCTTATAATGGGCGTGGCCACCGACATTTTCAGGAATGCCCGCGTTGGGAATAACCGAAACGGGCAATGTCGCGTTCTGGCAAAGATAACGAACGTTTTCGCTCATCTGCTTGGGACCAGTCGCACAGTTCATTCCGATTACGTCAATAGGGAATGGCTCGAGCGCAGTCAGTGCGGCACCAATCTCCGTGCCCATCAACATGGTGCCGAAAGCCTCTATAGTTACTTGTGCGATTACGGGGACACGGCGTTTGATCTCTTCAAAGTAAGCAAAAATTGCAGAGAGCGCAGACTTGGTTTGCAACAAGTCCTGGCAGGTTTCCACAATTAGAAGATCGGCGCCGCCATCAATCAGCCCACGCACCTGGTCGTAGTAGGACTTCTTCATGTCGAGGAACGAAATGTGACCAAGGGATGGCAGCTTTGTGGTAGGACCCATCGAACCTGCAACCCAGCGCGGCCTTTCTTTAGTTGAAAAATCAGCCGCAATTCGTTTCGCAAGCTGCGCAGCTTTCAGATTCAACTCGTAAGCTTTGTCGGCAATGTCGTATTCCGCCAGGACGATAGAGGCCGCACCAAAAGTGTCCGTCTCAATGACATCGCAACCAGCTTCCAAAAATCCGGCGTGCACTTTCTCAACCGCTTCGGGTTTGGTCACGACCAGGTATTCATTGCAACCATCGAGCCCGCCGAAATCTTCAGGCGTCAGGTTCTGCACCTGAATATTCGTGCCCATCGCGCCGTCAAAGACGACGATCCGGTCTTTTAGTGTGTCGAGAAAATTGGCCATTGTTAGTAGGACAGACATTCCTGTCTGTCCCTTTTTAGTAGCGCAGACACGCTTGGGTCGTCCCGTCGATCGATGGACAGGCAGGAATGCCTGTCCTACATAAAAAGCCCCGCGCCAAACAACGCGGGGCTTGCCAAAGCCTTTTCGTCAGTCTTGTTAAGAAGACTCGCCGAGCTGTTTAGCCGATTGTTTTACGTGGCCGCAAGTCGCCTTAACTCACCACGTTTGGTCCGGCAGTTATTGAAGCATTGCCCGTAAGAAGTGTCAAGAACAACAACTGAGAACGCGACAACAAAACTAACTTTTCCGGTTAACCAGGTTGAGGAAACCATCCGGCGGCTGGATCCCTCAATAGTAACTAGCCAAACAGCGATGTAGGCTTAACTACGGCCATGGATCAGTCGTCGTGTATTGGGGGCATGCCTGATCAGTGGCACGGTTAGCAGTCGTCTGCCACCTATTTGCTCGACGACGTGTTGTGCAGACATCATCGCTCCTTCCTGCCAACCCGGCAGTTGCGATACCTGGTCACCCACCACAAAGAAACGACGATCGGGAGCCAACAAGCGCGCGTACGCCTGCGCGTCGGCTGCGCTATTCGGATCCCAGTTGGCCCAGCCGCCGCCCTCATTCGGAATATTTTGCCAGGCGATGGATATAGCCTTGTCTGAGGGGACCAGTCGTGTGTCCACAAACTCCGGATGAAACTTGCTTGCGCCTTGTCGTGCAGTAATGATGCGTTGCTCCAGGCTCAATTTGCCGAAGGCGATGGCATCCTGATCGTAGTTATAGACGCCAGTCAGCGTGCCGTTTTTTGTGAAGTAGTCATACGACGGATACCACATCTGCGTGATCGGGTCGTCCGTATAACTGATGCCGCCGTAAATCTGGTTCTTGTTTGATTCCCAGAATCGTTCGTTGGCCTGCCAGCCGAGCTTGCACGTCGGATCATACTTACACTGCTTGACCGCAGCAGCGAACGTGGGATCGAAGTTGTTATTGATTTTCTGGAGCAGCGGCAACGGAATATTGCTGATGCAGTAATCCGCTTCAATGGTGTTGCGCACTCCGCTGCTTTCGGTAACTACCGCGACGCCGTTGTTGCGAATCTGTATGTCCAGCACCTTGGTGTCGTATCGGATGAGTGAGCCGATCTTGCGCACAAAGCCGGCAACGATCTTATCCATGCCGCCCACCGGCTGAAAAAGAGTCGGCTGCCATTCGTACTCGAACGACTGGTAGAAGCGGTGGGTCCAGAATTCCGAGCTAAGCAGGTCCTTCAGCGCGAGCTTCGTTTCCGGCTCGCAGGACTCATAAACGGTTATCGGCTTTTCACAACCGGAACGCGTAGAGCCGCTATACTCGAAACAAGTGAGGCACTGCTTACCGCAGCTCACGCAGGCCTGACAACCCGCATTGCACGTCTTACATTTAATCTTGCCGCACGAGCTGCACATGTCGTTCTCGCCGAGGTCGCCAAAATTCTTCAAGAGACACAGCAGGTTGTTGCGGTCCGCGGCGTCGAGCTCTGCGTTGAGGGCGTTTTGGTTGACAGCTTTTGCCAACATCTCGGCGATATAGCCCTGCATGTCGTTGGCGATGCGCCGCCGTATCTGTGGTTGGCCGCCGAATGCTTTGTCACTCTGAAACAAATTAGCCATCGTCTCCATGACGTAGACTTCAAGTGCTACGCCTAATTCCTTGCAGTAGTGGAGCGCTCTTCGGTGATGGTACGGGAGACGTCCGGGTCCCAGATTCAGATAGAGTCCCTCGTCGAACTCGCAAACCTGTTCGGTCTCATCGCCCTTCTCATTCACTTCTTTGAGTACAGTGCCGCGCCGCGCCGTGTGATTCCGTCCACCCGCCCGGTCAGTCAATTCGATAACCTGGCAGTTATAGTTTGCGCGCGTCAGTTCGTAAGCAGCGGTCAGCCCGGCGATGCCGGCGCCGAGGATTAGGACTGATTTGCCTTTTCCCGATCCCTGGGGAAGGTTAGGTGGACCAGCCCACGCTTCGGGAAGATTGATCAGTCCGAGCGCAGTCATCGTCTCGTAAAGCGCGGCGGAGCCTCCCGCCAGACCGACTTGCTCCAGGAAGCGTCTCCGGGTCACACCCTTCTTTCTCTTTGTCATTTCGGTTTCTCCTGTTGTGGGCGTGAGAATGCTGTTTGCCACCAAGCCAAGCGTGAATTAGTAAACTTCCCGGTGGCTATCTTCGTGCGCAAGCTAAAAACAATTGTGGTCCTCAAATGAAGACGCGCTGTTCGGGAATAGCGTTCGAAAAGAGACGGGGCCCTTTCATACTCCTTTTCATCTTGCTTATCAACGGTTTTTACCTGCAACCCGCTACGCTATTTACCATTTGCCATTTACCATTTACCATCCCTATCCATGCGACGCGCAATCTATCCCGGCTCGTTTGATCCAGTCACAAACGGACATCTCGACATCATTGAGCGGGGTTGCAAACTCTTTGACGAAATCATAGTCGCCATCCTGGTCCATCCTGAAAAGCAGCCCTTCTTTACCATTGATGAACGACGCGAAATGCTGTCGCAGGTTCTACAGCAAATTAACCGCGGCTTGTGCGCTGTTCGCGTTGACCATTTTGAGGGCTTGTTGGTGCAGTATGCGGTCGCGCAACAGGCCAACGCGATAGTGCGCGGTATTCGCGCGATTTCAGATTATGAATACGAACTACAAATGGCGTTGATGAACCGGCGGCTGGAGCCGTCCATTGAAACTGTTTTCATGATGCCCGCGGAAACTTACTCGTATGTTAGCTCGCGGCTCGTGAAAGAGGTTTTTCAATTAGGTGGCACGTTGGATGGATTGGTGCCGCCCCCGGTCGAAGCGCGAATGAAACAGAAAGTAAAGCGGACCGCTAATGACTAAGCCAGCCTCTTCGCTATTTCCGGTTTCAGAAAACGTCGCGAAGATGCAAGTGTCGGCCACGCTGGCGGCAATGCAAGCGGCGGAAGCTTTACGCGCGCAAGGCGTCAGCGTCGTCGACTTTGGAGCAGGTGAACCGGATTTTGATACTCCTGAGAACATCAAGCAAGCTGCTGACCGAGCGATGGTTGCCGGCCGCACGAAGTACACGGCCACTGCCGGCACTCGCGAACTACAGCAAGCAATCATCGACTTTTATCAGCGCGAGTTTGGGACGGGCTATGAACGCTCGGAAGTGATGGGCACTTCGGGCGGCAAGCAAGCGATATTCAATGCGGTCGTAACGCTGGTAAATCCGGGCGACGAAGTGTTGTTGCCAAGACCCTACTGGGTGACGTTCCCAGAGATCGTGACTTTCGCTCGGGCGACGCCGGTATTTATTGACACGGAAGACACTGGTTTCCTGCTAACAGCCGCGCAAGTCGAGAAGGCAATAACACCGCGCACCAAGCTGATAATTCTCAACTCGCCTAACAATCCTTCTGGCCGCGTAATCCCGCCCGGCGAATTCGAGCGAATAATGGAAAAGCTGGCCGATCGCGGAATCTATGTGATTTCCGACGAATGCTATCTGCGTTTCGTTTACCCACCTGCTGAAGTTTTCAGTGCGGCTGGTTTGCCCGAAAGGCTGCGACAGCGCCTTTGCATCGCCGGCTCTTTTTCCAAGACATATGCAATGACCGGTTGGCGTATGGGCTACGCGCTGGCGCCGCGCGAATGGACCGGCGCAATGCTGAAGGTCCAGGGACACTCGACCAGTAATGCTAACTCCATTGCGCAAAGCGCCGCGGTCGAGGCCTTGAATGGACCACAAGATTCTGTCGCCGCGATGCTCAATGAATACACGGCGCGCCGCGCGTGGCTGCTGGATGCGTTGAAAGGGATCCCGCGCCTGAGCTGCGCTGAGCCCGAAGGCGCATTTTATGTTTTTCCCAACGTGCGCAACTGTTTGAACGCGGAAGTCAAAAGTTCCGCGGAATTTGCGATGCGGTTGCTGGCAGAAGGGCAGACGGTGGTAACGGACGGCGCCAGCTTTGGCACTGACGGTTGTGTTCGTATTTCTTATGCTACTTCGATGGAGCAGTTGCGCGAAGGGGTGAAACGAATCAAGCGCTTCGTCGAGAGGTTAGGTGCTTAACAACAGAGTATTTGGCCGCGGATAAACGCAGATTCACGCGGATAAGAATCCGAAAAGGTCATAGTTACTCATCCAACTGGACCTTTTTTTTGATCTTGTCGTCTCTCCGCGTTAATCCGCGGCTAAAGTAAAAAAGGGCGGCGACTGAATCCAGTCGCCGCCCTTTATCACTAAGAAGAACCAGCCTTAATAAAGATTGAAGTTGTATTCCAGTTGGATGTACATCGAAACGGCATGTCCGTCTTTTGTAGCGGGCACAAACTTAATTTGCCGTGCTGCGGCAATCGCTCGCTCAGTCAAACCAAACGGTAAACCAGATCGAGCGCTGATGTTTGTTACCTGTCCGCCGGATGTAAACACCGCACGCAGGACCACGGTCCCGGTTATTTGATTCTTACGCGCGTCTTCCGTGTACTGGGGCTCCGGCTTGGATAAGACGCGGGCTTTACTATTCACGTCCTTGCCGCTAAACACCTTGTTATAGTCAGTACCGCCGCCGCCACCACCCGGACCACCACCACCTTCATGGTAGTCGCCGCCGCCGATATTGCCGCCTCGTCCTGGTCCAATACCGCCGCCTTCACCTGATCCAATGCCGCCGCCTCTGCCAGTGCCGATACCGTTGCCGGTGCCCGGACCTGAAGAAGGATCTGTACTCTTCGATTTAAAGTCGCCGTACGGAAGGTTTCGCGCATCAGGAGGAACTAACATCGGATCTACAACCAATGTTGCAGCCACCGGCAGCGCAGGATTTTTTATTGTCGGGGGGTGGGGATCCGGCGCGACAACTTGTGGCACAGTCAACGAGACTTGAGGAGTCTTGCCAAAGGACGCGGGCTTCTGTTCTTCTCGACCACCGCCGCCACCGCCGCCTGGCTTCTCCTGTTGCTTCTTGCTGCCACCGCCGTTGCCTTTATTGAGTCCCGCTGTACCTTCATCGGGAGTCGGCTGCTCGGAAGGAATATCAAAAATCTGATCCGCAACCAGTTGATCTTCGACCTGTTGCTCTTGAGTTCTCTTCTGCTGCCAAAAGTTCAAAAGAACACCGCCTCCTACAAGTAGAAGCAAAACTGAAAACGCCGCAATCATGCCAAAGACCGCGTTGTTGGAATCCGAGTCAGGCGCTCCCAGTACTGCGGCACTCTGGTTTTTACGAAGCCAAGTAGCAAAAATGCCGATAAGAATTACACCGGCCAGCACTCCAAATCCCACGAGACCAGCACGAGAAGTACCGGCAGATTGAGAGCGATCCAAAATACTCACAATGCCGACTACACCGGCGATAGCGAGCACAGCCACAACCAACGCAATCACCACATTGCGGTTGGCAAGAAACTTAGACACCATTTGCCCGTAACCGATCAGAGAACGCTTCGTGAATCCAAATGGGTCACGCTTGAATTCGGGCCAAGTCAATTGATATTGATGCGCTACGTCCGACAATTCTTTTGCAAGCCTGCCCACCAAGCCGGCATCATCGATTATTGTCAGATGAAACTCGCCACGATCCACCAGAGCGGCGGAACCGGCTGCGGCAAAAACGCGTGCGCTCACTCTGATCGGCTCGCTGGCACTTGCCGCGCGAATCACCTTCTTTTCCGGTTCGGCCGCAGGAGCGGTTAACGGAGTACCATCCACGGGACAAAAGCTAAACTTGTCCGCGAACTCTTCCCTGCAAGTGGAACAAAACTTCATCGCACGTACCTCTTTTTGGCTTTGGGGGAGCAGTACTGAATTGGCAGCAGCATCTGCACTTCCAAACTCCCTATAATAACTGTTTGCTACCCGTTGATCGAGTTCTTTCGAAGGATTTGGCGCATTCCATTGATCCAGCAAACCCTTCAAATCATCTTCCAAGATAAAGCTGTCTCCCGGTTCAATGCTGCTCATTTCAAGCCTTCTCCAAAGTAACAATTTCCCTGTTGCTATTCAAATAAGGTTGCAGCGTCTTCCTTAGTCGTTCGCGGGCCCGATGCAGTCGTGCTTTTACCGCGCCCACGTCGCTGCCCACCATGCTCGCAATCTCGCTTAGCGAGAGACCCTCATACTCAAAAAGAACTAACGCCTCCCGCTGTAAAGGAGGCAAGGCTGCAACCGCTTCCCCGACCTTCAAAGACATTTCGTTATCAAGCAATCTGCCCAGCGGAGCCTTATTAACAGCGACTAAACCATTCTCATCAAACTCGTCCAACGCCGACTCTCGACCAAGCGTGCGCAACTGCTTTAACCAAAGGTTCCTGGTGGCCGCCAATAGATAAGTTCGCAATGACGCGCGCCCGGGATCGAAACTCCCAACCCTTTTCATAAAACTCAGGAAGCAATCATGGGTTAAGTCTTCGGCATTTTCCACGCTTCCCGACAAGCGATAGGCAAAACGAAAAACTGCATTGCGATGCCGTTCATACAACAGTTGGAAAGCCGCCCCGTCGCCAGCGCCTGCGGATTCAAGCAAAACTTCGTCTGTTTTTCTCTCGGGCAATCGCCACTCGATTCTGCAGGAATCGCTTCCTACTAGTATTACCGGCAAACAGGCAAAGGATACGGCTTTCCGTCAACTTTCGTTCGCGCGGGACGCCATTTTCAAATACCGAACTGACAAAACTGCGGGCAGCGGTACCGTATTTGTGAGCTTGTTCAAGCTTGACAGCCAGCCAATACTGTTCAACCCGAGGCTTTGGATGCATTTAGAAGCCAAACGGTTGACGGTTAAATATCGTGCCTCTAAGATGTTTTTGCCTCCCTTTTTTTGGCCTAAATCCTGGACTGAGTTGGCTCCTGATCAACCTGGAACCTTATGAACTTTGCTGTATTTGATGGTTTTCTTAAAAAGTCTGCGCTGCTGCTTACGCTTGTGGCAGCTTCTCAATCGTTAGTTTTTGGGCAGCTTTCAGCGCCTCCCGAACGGTTCCAGCTTTTGAATGGACTGCGCGTTCTATTGCTTTCGCGACCGGGCGACCAGGATGTCTTACTTAAGTTGCGCGTCCACAGCGGCGCCGCGTTCGATCTTGCGGGCAAGGGTGGCAGTATCGCGTTGCTTGGCGATTTGCTCTTTCCAGACCCGGCCACGCGAGAATATTTTACCGAGGAAATGCAGGGTCGGCTCAATGTTGTTACTGATTACGACTCGATCACCATAACGATGCAGGGCCGAGCGCACGAATTTGAAAAAATAGCCGGGATCCTTCGCACGGCGCTGGTTAGCACCCAACTGACCCCGGAAAACATCACCAGGGTCCGTGACGGCCGTATCAAGATCATAAAGGACACCAGCATTTCGCCAACCATTTTGGCTGACCGGGCGATTGCCGCCCGGCTCTTTGGCGATTTTCCCTATGGACGTCCTTATTCCGGCACTTCGGAATCGCTCGAGCGTATCGAGCGCGGCGACGTCATGCTTGCGCGCGACCGCTTTTTAAACCCCAACAACGCCACATTAGTGATTATCGGTGGCGTCGAACGAGCGCGCGCGAATCGCACTTTGCGACAACTCCTGGGGGGTTGGCGCAAAAGTGAGAGGATTGTGCCGGCCACATTTCAACAGCCCGCGGTTCCCGATGCGCGCATTCTCATTATGAATGCGCCGGCGGGTCAAAGCGCCGAAGTCAGATTAGCCGTTCGTGGCTTTGCCCGCAGCGATCCGGATTCGCAGGAAGCGTCGTTGCTCGCACTGGTGGCGCGCAAGCGTTGGGAAACGCTGGCGCCGGATTTAGCGCATAATCCGGTTTTCGTTCGGCATGACGCTTTCGCGCTGCCCGGGGTGTTCCTGATGGGTGCGACGGTGGACAATTTGTTGACTACCAAAACTCTCTCGACTGGGCACGAGGTACTAAAGTCATTACTCAGCCAGCCAGTAACCGAAGCTGAGCTTGGGGCTGCGAGGAGCCAGGCTATGGCCATGCTGAGCAAACAACTCGGCACGAACGATGGCACAGCCGACGCCTGGCTCGATGTTGATACTTACGCTATTAAATCTGGAGACGATCGCTTACGTGACCTGGCGAAAATCTCTTCAAGTGATCTAGAGCGAGCGGCGAACCGGTTGTTTTGGGATGTGCCGGTTGCGTCAGCTGTGATTGGAAACTCGGAAGTTCTCAAGCCACAACTTGAGCGTTACGGAAAGATAGAACTTTTTGGTGAACTTCCAGCTGGGCCCAACGTCACAACAGATTCCAAATCTTCGAAGCAGCAAACAAAACCAGCTCCCAAACCTGAATAATCACAAATCATTCGCAATCTGCCTGCAACCATATCGACAGCAACTTTCGCTTAACTGTGTCTGACGAAGAAAGCGCAACGAAACGTGAGCAAGCGCAGCGCGTCCGCGAGATGTTTGCGACGATCGCTACTCGTTACGATCTTTTAAATCATCTGCTTTCCGGAAATATCGATCGGCGCTGGCGACGTTTGGTAGTAGAGAGGGTGGTCGCAAATCTTCCGGTTGGTAACGCGCGGGTTTTGGATGTAGCGTGCGGCACGGGCGATCTTTCGCTGGCGTTAGTTGCCGGAACACAAGCTCAAGTTGTGGGATTGGATTTTTGCCGGCCCATGCTCGACATCGCCGCCGCCAAGTCATCACAACGACGCTTGGCAATTCCTTTTGTGGAAGGCGATGCGCTGAGGCTTCCCTTTCCCGACCAGTCGTTCGACGCAGCATCGATCGCCTTTGGTCTGCGCAATCTTGCGAGTGTCGAAGGTGGGTTAAGGGAGTTATTAAGAATTCTGCGTCCGGGTGGGACGCTCGCGGTTTTGGAGTTTTCAAAGCCGCAGACACCGATCTTGCGAACGTTTTTCCGCGTTTACTTTACGAACCTGTTGCCGTTGTTTGGTGGTTTGATAAGCGGTTCTAAAAGCGCTTACGAGTATTTGCCCAATTCGGTTTCGCGCTTTCCGGACCAAACGTCACTCGCAGCCATGATGGAAGAGATTGGCTTTACGGAGGTGACTTTTCAGAATCTTACGGGTGGCATTGCGGCCCTGCATCTTGGCAAACGGCCAAAAAAGTAAGACAGGCATTCTTGCCTGTCATCTGAATATTCGAAGAGGACAGGCAGGAATGTCTATCCTATTTTCAGGATTGGTTACAAGCACCCTGTGCTTGCAACCATAAGAGCGTAGCCTGGAGGAATTTCCTGGCGAGAGCGCGGTTGTCGGGGCCACGCACTCATTTCGGTTTCCTCGCAGGCTACGTTCTTATTTTTTGCAAAATGCTTTCTGGTCCACATTCCGGGTTTTCTCACTGGACAGACAGGAATGGCTCTCCTAACTCGTATGCTATCATCCCCACGAATTTGATCCTTCCGTTAATCGAGACACGCCAGAGTGCGTTCAGTTTTCAAGCATAAAGTTTTTTCAGCGCTGCGGCGTTTCGCAATCTTTCTGCTCGTTGTTTGGACCGTAGTCTCTTTAGTGACGCTTCTGATTGAACTAGTTCCGGGCGATCCAGCAGTCGCGGTTCTCGGTGAACAAGCAACGCCGGAACAGTTTGAGCAGTTTCGCCAACTACATGGGCTTGACCGGCCGCCATTCTTTTTTTCTTTTCCCCGCGACGCTCAAAATAATCGACACTTTCAATGGCACGGAGCAAACAATCGCTACACCGAATATTGGGTTCGTTTGCTTCACGGCGACATGGGTCGCTCCTTTCGCACCGATCGACCAGTGATCGAACTAATACTTGAGCGCTATCCGGCGACCATTCAACTGGCGCTGTCGGCGCTGTTGATTGCGATACTGATCGCCATTCCACTGGGCGTAATCGCCGGAAAGAATCGTGGCACCTGGATCGATAATCTCGCTTCCATTGTCGCGCTCATAGGGATCAGTCTGCCTGGATTCGTTATTGGACCGATGCTGGTTTACGTTTTCGCGGTCAAACTTCGCTGGCTGGCGCCGTCGGGCCGTTTTGACTGGACTGATTTCATCTTGCCATCGTTCACGTTGGGCGCAGCCCTGGCGGCTATCCTTACGCGCATGGTCCGCTCGTCGGTAATTGAGGAGATGGGCGAAGACTACGTTCGGACCGCCCGCGCAAAAGGATTAAGCGAAACAAAAGTTGTCTACAAACACGTCCTGAAAAATGGCTTGATCCCGGTGGTGACGATTCTTGGTTTGCAGCTTGGCATTTTGCTGGCAGGGGCAATCATTACTGAAAAAATATTCGGCTGGCCCGGCCTGGGGCTCCTGCTTGTAGAAGACGGTATTGGCAAACGCGACTATCGGGTCGTGCAGGGATGTGTGCTTGTGATCAGCATGACTTACATCATCGCTAACATGCTTACCGACATGGTCTATCGCTGGTTGGATCCGCGTATTCGGGTTTCGTGAGTTATGAACCGTCTAACTATCGTCGGCCTTGTCATCGTTGCGGTACTCGTGATCGTCGCTGTCTTCGCACCCTGGATCGCCACGCACGACGTAGGCGCAACCAACCTCTCCCTTCGCTACCTCCCGCCGTCCGCACAATATTTCTTCGGAACTGATTCGACCGGTCGCGATATTTTCTCGCGGGTCGTTTTTGGCGCACGCATCTCGCTGGAGGTTGGCATCGTCGTAGTCTCTGTTTCGGCTTTCGTGGGAACGACGCTCGGAGCGCTCGCCGGCTACTACGGCGGTTGGATTGATCGCATAGTCTCAGGTTATGTCTTCAACGTCTTTCTCGCCTTTCCCGGATTGCTTTTGGCGATCGCGATGGTCGCGTTTTTGGGTGCCGGTCTAAATAAACTGATCTTTGCGCTGTGCATTATTGGCTGGGTGGGCTACGCGCGTTTGATTCGCGGCCAGGTTTTGAAAGTGCGCGAGTATGATTTTGTGCAAGCCGCGCGCGCGCTCGGAGCGAGTGACACACGCATATTGCTAGTGCACATACTGCCGAACGCCATTCAGCCATTAATCGTTCAGGCAAGCCTCGGCATGGCCGGTGCAGTCTTAGCGGAAGCGTCGCTCTCTTTCCTGGGGCTGGGTGTTCCTCCTCCCGCGCCTTCCTGGGGAGTGATGATTGAAGAAGCGCGCGACCTTTCTACACTTCAAGCGGCGCCACACGCCTTGATATTTCCCGGCATTGCCATCGCGCTTACCGTACTCGCGTTCAACTTCATCGGCGATGGACTGCGCGAATATCTTGATCCGCGCCAACGCTCTCGCTGAACATGCGCAAAATAATCAAGGTCATACTCCTGGTTCTGCTGGGCCTGTTAGTTGGCTTCATTGCCTTTCAGGCAATCATGCTCATCCGCATTGCGCGTTTGCAGACAGAGTTTCCCCTCACCACTTCCCTGATTGAAGCGCGAGCAAGCGAAGCGCGCGCACGAGGTCAGGAACCTAAGCGCGAACAAATTTGGGTTGCGCTCGATCGAATCTCGCCAAACTTACAACGCGCTGTGTTAGCCGGCGAGGATACAAACTTTGTGACGCATCATGGTTTTGACTACGGCGCGATTCAGAAAGTTTGGGACCAGGGCATGCGCGAAGCAGCAAAGGAAGCGAAGAAGGAAGGCGAAAACGACGACTGGCTTCCGAACCTTCCCGATTTCAAACGTGGCGCATCAACAATCACACAGCAGTTAGCCAAGAATCTTTATCTCTCTTCGCAAAAATCATTTTTTCGCAAAGGAGAGGAAGCGATTCTGACCATTTTTCTGGAACGCGAGCTAAACAAGCGTCGCATCCTGGAACTCTATCTGAACGTGATTGAATGGGGCGATGGCATTTATGGAGCGGGAGCTGCCGCTGAACATTATTTTCATGAGCCTGCAGCGGCATTGAGCGTCAATGAAGCCGCGTTTCTCTCAGCGATGATTCCCAACCCACGCACCGTTTTCAATCCGCAGGTCAATCCTCGGCGCGTCGCACGGCGGCAAAGAATTATCTTGCGCGGCATGCCATACGTTCGCTTGCCTTAATCAATTCCGGATTCCAATCGTTCTCAGCAAAACAAAAAGCCGCCTCCAAAGAAGCGGCTTCTTGTTAGCGAGGATGTGAATTCGGTTACATCGCAAACTCACCGGCGATTTGTAACTCCGCTTTGCGTAGCTCGAAGCGAGCACGGCCCAGGTTGCCTTCCGGACTGATTGCCAGCACGACAAAGTATTCCTGACCCAACAAGCGTACTAATAGCACAGCATCATCTAGCGAGATGACGAGCTCACGAAGGTTTCCGAGGCCCGTATCTTTGCCGGCCTTCTGTGCACTTCGTACCAGCGAAGTAAATTCCGCGGCAGCGACATCCAGGTTTGCTTCCTGGCCCGCTTGCTTTAACGATCGCTCCACGGCGATGCCATCGATGCCCATAATGAGTGCACCGAGGCTTCCCTCGGTGCGCTCAATTATTGTTTCCAATACTTCCTTGAACATGTCTTTTACCCTTATGGACGCTGACCGCCCAAGCTACCAGGACGGGCACTGGGAGCGTTAGCGGGCGCAGCGTTTGGCGCCGGAGCGTTCAGGCCCTGTGGCGCCGACTGCGGAGCCTGCTGTTGCAGTTGCAACTGCGTCGGTGTCGGTGTGTTGCTCTGTGGATTGCCCAACGGCACTGGCTGCGAGATGGTTGTCGTTCGCGGTCCATTGCTGATGGCTCCGGCAGTTGGCCGACCCTGGTAATCAGGCCGATAAATATGCGGCGTGATGAAGAACAGGATTTCGCTGCTCTGGCGCGTGGTCAGTTTGCGCTTGAACATGTTGCCAACAATAGGAATTGAAGCGAGGCCGGGCGTTCTCTGTCGGGTTTCGCCTTCGGTGTCGGCTAGCACGCCACCCATAACAGTGGTGCCGCCATCTGGCACGAGCACTTCAGACTGCATGCGCTGGGTGTCGATTCCCGGTACGCCACCAACGGCGATGCCCGTGTTGATAGTGTTGTTTTCGATAGTAACGCGAAGAATCACAGTGCCTACATCAGTAATTTGCGGAGTAATAGAAAGCCGCAAAGGAACTGAAACGAAAGTCGTAGTGACAACGGCGGTGCCGCTGGCAGCCTGTGTAGTTTGCACAGGAATCTGCGAGCCGCTTTCAATCTGCGCTGGCCGGTTATTCAAAGCAGTGACGCGTGGCGTGGCAACTGTCTTCGCTTCGCCTCGGCTTTCGGCCATCGTTATTAGCGCACTGATTTGAGCACTACCGAAAAGTCCGGTAGTCAAACCGATGATTGTGCTGGCTGCAGCTGCCGCCAGGCTGTTAGTCGGCTGAAACGGACCAGTTACACGCCCGCTTCTGTCATTGAAAGGACTAGTCGAGGTCGGCACGGTTCCGGTCCCTGTACCCCCCGTACCTCCAGTACCTCCAGTACCTGAGCTTCCGGCCTGACTGGGCTGGGGAAAAGTGGCCAGCGAACCCACCCCACCCCGACCGTTATTCAATACCACTGCGGAGAGTTGGGCACCAAGATCGCGGCTGAAGTTATGCTGCGCGATAACAATTCGTGTTTCGATCTCAACTTGTGGTTCCGGTTGATCCAGAATCGCAGCTAGTTGACGAATTGCATCGATGTTTTCTTTGACGTCAGTGATGATCAGCGTATTGCTGCGGCCATCGACCTCGATGGAACCACGACGTGAAAGTCTGCGCGAAATGATCGGCAGTAAGCCCTGA
>WNFO01000744.1_pt1 | contig 37209 bp, 34 predicted proteins | sample 5400251 | NCBI WGS metagenome assembly WNFO01 (sample SAMN13153354, study PRJNA577476) | soil metagenome | isolation source: 100 cm saprolite under Madrone tree | place: USA:California | collected 2016-06-14
TCATCGACTCCGTCTTTCCGTATCCAAACCGCGTCTCCCTTAAAGAGGCGTTCGAAGTGCTTGAGCCGGATGACGGGAAACTGTCACGTCCGGTTCTTAGAGGGCCGGGCCCCAGCAATGGGGTCCGGCTACTCGATCCGGCTTGGGGTGAACCCCTCGGTTGAGACAATCTGCGATTGGCACACTTGCCGTTGGTCTTCGTTGACCCAGTATGTATGCCGGCTATCTTGGAGCCGGAGTAGCAGGCACACGTATTCGACGCTGCTGAGAAGCGTGGGTACGGAATTCAAAGGTATCCGTGCGGCCAAGTACACGGTTGACGGGGGTGCGAGAGGGATGAGAGAAGTTTTCAGGAGTGCGTCTTGGCCGCCCAGGCTTTGGGCGTGAGTCCGGTGACGTTCTGTATGGATGTGTCGGCGAGACCGGGCAGGATGTCGGCCAGATATTGGCGCACCGGGATGGCGAGCCGCCGGCAGCTTTCGATAACGGAGAGAATGGCGGCCACGCGCGGGCCGGCTTGAGGGCTGCCGATATGGATCCAGTTCTTGCGTCCAGTCGCCACCGGACGCATGGAGTTCTCGGCCACGTTATTGCTGAGCTCCAGTTGCGGGTGGTCGAGGAAGCAGGTCAGCTTCATCCAAAGCGCCAGCGTGTAGTTGCACGCCTGGCCCGCCTTGCTGCGGGGCAGTACGGTTTTGCTCGTGGCCAGGATGTGTTCGCGGATTTTGGCGAGCAGTGGAGGAGCTTTCTCCTGGCGCAGAAGATGACGTGCGGCCTGATCCATCTTCTCCTCGCGCGCCTGGGCGTCGATCAGAAACAGCATGTCTATCAGTTCGACCGCGCGAATCGAGCCGGCGTCCTGCGGGTTGAGTTTGACCGCATCCACAAAGTTCCTTCGCGCATGGCTCCAGCAGCAGGCGTGCACCATCCCAGGCCCGCCGAGGCCGCGCTCGTAGGCTATGTAATCGTCGGTTTGGAGAATGCCCGCGAAGGCTGAGAGGAACTGCTTCGGCCCTTCGCGTCCGCGGCTCATGCGAAAATCGAAGACCGCCCCAGCCCCCGGCGTTCCGTACTGCCAGAGGTAGGCTTGATGGTTCTTACCTCGTTTGTCGTGCGTCTGCACATCGATCGGGGTTTCGTCGGCCTGGATGTAACCGCTGGCCAGCAACTCCCTGCGCATGGCCCCGACCACCGGGGAGAGCATCTCGCCGACCGTCATCACCCAGCCGCACATCGTGGCCCGCGTGATCTCGATGCCCGCATCGCGCAGCAGGATGGCGCTCTGACGATAGAGTGGGCAGTGATTGGCATACTTGCTGACGATGGTGTCGATAATCACCTCGTCGGCCACCAGGCTCTTATCGATGATGCGCGGGGGAAGCGGCGCCATGGCGACGCCCTGCTCCTCGCACCGCTTGCAGGCGCGCTTCTCGCGCTTGGTCACTTCCACGTAGTACTCGGCCGGCTTGACCTTCAGCACTTCGCTCTCGTCGTAGCCGATCACTTTCGTTTCGGCGCCGCACTTTCCGCACACGCACTGCTCGGCCGTGCAAGCGACGATCTTCTCCACGCGCGGCAGATCTGCGGAAAAGGTCTGCCGGCCGGGATGCGCGCGCGGCTTCCGCTGCTTCTCGCCGTCCGGTGCCGGCAACCCTTCGCGCTCGCTCTCCGCCTGAACTTCCTGGTTCGAGACCCCGGGCTCTTCCTCCAGTAACTGCAGTTGGAGATTACTCAGCTTTTCACTGCCTGGTCCGTACTTGGCGATCCGCCGCAGACGCAGATGTTCTTCCAGCACCTGGATCTTCAGTCGCGCATACTGTAACTCGCTCCTGGTTGTATCTAACTGCTTCGACGCCGCCCCGAACTGCTCTTCATAAGTCGCAACCCTGTCGCTCAGAGTGGCAAACAAAGCCTGGGGAAGCTGCTCCTTCAGTTGTTCGAGAAGTTCGACGGGGAAACAACGCTTTGCCTCAGCAGTGGGCATCGCGGCAGCCGGTGGAGTCGCACTCACGATGCTTCTTTGATAACAGATCTGGCTGTGGATAAGTGAACGAAATCGCCAGTGTTTATACTGGCATTCGTAACTTATCGGATTCTTCCATGAGCGGCTTGCGATACCATTTCCGCCGCCGCGTCTCTGCCAAATCAATGCCCCCCAACAACAGTGCCAGTTCCTCGTGGCTCAGTACGATCTTCGTCTCCGAAGTGTCTGCTCCCGGCCAGCGAAACCTTCCTCCGTCCAATTTTTTCGAGCATATCCATAACCCGCTATGGTCATATACCAACAGCTTCAGACGATTGCGCCGCGCATTGGTGAACAGGAAAACGTGGCCGCTCTCCGGATCGCAGCCCAGATGGTCGCGCACCAAACCGTACAAACCATTAAATCCCTTCCTCATGTCCGTGGCTCCGGTGGCCACGTAGATCCGCGTCGCTGGACCAAATCCGAACATCGCCCTATACCTTGTCCAACACCGTCAGCAGGCGCTCCAGTGTGGCTCCATCGAAGCCCCGGTTCACTTCGATCCTGCGTCCGCTGGTCAACCCCACCACCAACCCGCTGCTGCTGCTCGCCGAGCTCCCGCTCGCTGTCCTTATCTCGACCGCCAACAATCGATTGCCTGCCCTGCTTGCTTGATCCTGGGCACGTTGTTTTCTCAGATGACGATCGAGAGTACTTCGCGAGATCCCTCGACTGCCGCAGAACTCACCCTGTTGCATGCCACTCCTTGCAAACTCCGCCACAATCTGCCGAATCTCTTCCCGCGTCCGTCGTTTTGCCGTGGCTACGTTCGTCTGATGATCCATAGCCGCATTTCAACACGGGCTCTGCGCCTTGACTAGGTGGGTTGCTCACACGCTTACATTCAAAGTTATGCAGGAACTGTTGCGGCATTCAACTCTGCGATCCACATTGGATGTCTACACCCAAGCAATCACGCCTGCCAAACATGCAGCCCAGGCAGCCGTCTTGTCGCTGGTGTTTTCGCGTGAAGCGAATGGAACGTCACAATCGCCGGATTCAGGCGACGTTGCAGCGTGAGAGAATCGAACGCCGCCAGAATAGGGCGGGACGAAAAGGGACACAAAAAAGGGGCACGAAAACGTGCCCTTTCGGGTCCTCGATGGTTTCGTGGAAATCAGGGCAACTCTTTTGGAATGAATGGCGGGGACGACGGGACTCGAACCCGCGGCCTCTGCCGTGACAGGGCGCCGATCGCCACCTTTGGCGCTCTAGGGAATCTTCGGGAACTGTTATTGCACCCTAATTGCACCCAGATTGCTCAAGTCGGCTTCTGCAACTTTCCTTTCGCTGCCACCAGCAGAGCATGAGTAAACGAAGTCTCGCCGACGGCGAGAGTCCTCACGCCAGAAAAAGCCTCCCGACCAAGTTCAGTTAGAACATCGCCTGGAGGCATCTCGAGAAACAGGCGACAGCCCAATTCCTTCAGGACCGTTGTCGCATCGTACCAGCGAACACCATGCGCAATGTTGGTTGCTAAGTCCTCCGAGATAGCCTCTTCAGTTCGCAAGGCTCTTCCCGTTACGTTGCCGACGTAGATCAACTTCGGCTCATGCAGGTGTAATGCCTCCAAGCTCTTTGTTAAGGTATCCGCCACGGGTTGAAGCAACGGACAGTGTGAGGGTTCGGACACATCGAGGTGCACTGCCTTACGGGCGCCGCTTTTTCGGGCGGCTTCCAAAATTTGGCATAATTGCCTCCTCTAGTGTTGAAAAGATCAATCCTCGGAAGAGGTCTTTTCTCTACCAAGGAAGCGGCTCGCCGAGGTGGAAGAAGCCACCAGTGGGACCGTTTGCATCCAGCAGTGCCAGTTGCGCGCTGGTTTTTTCCGCCCTCTTCTGGATCTAATTCTGCTGCGGCGCCGCCTAGGTCTGTTTTCGTCCAACCAGGATGCGCGGAATTTGCTTTTATCTGAGTCCCACGCAACGCGTGGGCAATATAAACCGTAAAAGCATTCAAGAGCGTCTTTGAACTCCCGTACACAAACGATTTGTATTCCGAAACAAGAGGCTTCGAAGGATCAGAATGCAACGTAAGGGAGCCGAGGATACTTGAGACGTTCACAATGCGTGCGGCTGGGGCGCGACGCAGGAGTGGCAACAGGGTCCGCGTCAGACGGAGCGCGCCAAAGAAATTGATCTCATATGTCTTGCGAACGGTTTCAATAGGGACGTTAAGAACTGTGTTGTGCGGCCCCAGCTCCGAGACATTTCCTTCCAGCGTGACTCCTGCGTTGTTCACCAGGATGTCAAGTCGTCCAAACTGTTTCTCAAGATATTGGCGCAATGCGATATGATCTTGCTCTTGTTCAAGGTCGAACTTGACCGATTCGGCCTTAATGCATTGCTTCTTCAAATCTGCTGCAGCTTTTGCTCCATTCTCCGGGTTCATTGATCCCATCACAACCCGAACGCCGGCGAGGCCAAGGTGGCGCGCGGTGTAAAGGCCGAGCCCTCGGTTTGCGCCGGAAATGAATGCGATTGTCTCGATCAGTTCAGCCATAAGCTCCTCCAGCAGTCAGACTAAAGGAGGCGTACTTCTGTGTCTTATATGAGAACGCGGTTTTATCAGGAGGGTGCTAAAGGTTTCACGCGATTCTGCTGGACTGATCCAAGCTGTGCGAGGTCGGTTTCGACGGGACTAAAACGACCGAATCTTTCTCCGGTGAACCGCTAGTTTCCCGGCGATATTCCGCTGGGGTTGTCCCAAAATCTTTACGGAAAGTGGATTGTTGCGCGAGTTTCTCGAGGATTTCCTTTTCCGGACAATACGCTGAGGATTGGGCAAGTCTTTATGCACGATCCTGTCGAATGCGTCGAATCAGCTCTTTTTCAGAATCCATTCTGAGCGCCCGAGTTGAACATAGAGTCCAGCCCAGACTTCCCCCCAAAGCAGAATCCCACGATCCATTACGGATGTCGATAAAAATCTTTGTGCGCATCGACGAGCGAGACTCCGACGTATTGTGCGTAATGTTTCAATCGTTCAGGCTGACCCCGGCCTCGGTACCGAGTGTAGGCGCGCTTTGCAATCCTGAAATCCAGCTAACCCATAGCGGCTGGGAAAATGTGCGGTCCAGGTTGAGATGCATTTCTTTTCCAGCGACATTTATAGATAGGAGGGACGTGGGCCTGGATACATGTTTTGCAGTCGAATGGAGCAACTGAATTCCCCAGCGCATCGCCGCACTTTTCGCTGGTCGGGAGCGGCACGGCGCCCGGAGGCAGGACTAAGCATGCTGGACATAAGCACTACCCGGGGCGGCTTGACAATGGCAAGGTGCTGACCATCTCGGCCGCGCCGACCGCGCAGAACTCCTTGACTGCCTCGGTCTATCAGAAAAACAGCTCACGAAGAACACTTGAACCCCTGGCCACCGACGGGAAATACGAATTCGCAGCTTCGCTGCTCGAATCGTCCAATAGCAGGTTCAAGCACAGTGAGTCTGTGGCCAAGGCTGAACGGTTCGTCTACCTCAATTTTCTTGCATCCTCAGTGCGTCGCTCACCAGCTCTGCATCTAATAGTTGTAGGGGTAAGAACTATGACGCAGTCAAGGTTGATAGGAATTGCAAGCGTATTGCTGGCTGCAGCTCTCTCTGTGCCCGCTTGGGGCGCAGACTCAGCTCAGCCAGGAAAGGCAAATGCGAATCCAGCACGTCCAGGAAGTTTGAACTACGTCGAGGGCCAGGTTTCTATTGGAGGGCAAAACCTCGGTCCGGAAGCGATTGGGAGGACAGAATTGAATCCTGGTCAATCGCTAGAAACGCAAGCAGGTAAGACGGAGCTTCTCCTGACGCCGGGCGTCTTTTTTAGACTTGGCGACAACAGCTCTGCAACGATGATTTCGCCCACCTTGACCGATACGGAACTCCGGTTGGACAAAGGCGAAGCCACCGTGGAGGTAGCCGAGCTGCACCCGGAAAACAACGTTGTCATCGCCGAGGACGGAGCGAAGGTTCAGCTCACTAAGACCGGCTTCTACGACTTTGACGCGGACCACTATATCGTTCGCGTTTACCAGGGCGAAGCCAATGTCGAAGTGAACGGCCAGGACATCAAGCTGGAGGATGAACGTCAGCTCGCCTTCAATGCTGGGGCGTCGATGAAGCCAGAGAAGTTTGACAAAGAACAAGTCCAGGACGATCTATATCGGTGGAGCAGCCTGCGCTCTTCTTATTTGGCGGAAGCCAACGTCGATAGGGCGCGAGACTACCAAATGGGTAATTGGTACGGGGCCGGTTGGGATTGGGATCCGAATTATGGCGCTTATACGTTCATTCCAGGGGACGGAATCTTCTACAGCCCATTCGGTTGGGGTTTTTATTCACCGTTTAACGTCGGCTTCGCGCCGATTTTATTTTTCGGCCACTTCGACCACGATTTTGATCGAGACTTTCGTCATTTTGGCGACAGGGACCACGATAGGGACCACTTTGCCGATAGGGGGCATGGTGATAGGGATCATGGCGATAGGGGGCACTTTGGTGATGGGGAGCATCATGAAGCTCATTACTACGATCAGTTCGATCACGGCGCCTACCACGGGCCTGGCCATTCCGACCACAGCGGCTTCGCCGGTGGTGTAGTGGCGTCGGGCTCCCACGTGGGATCCCATGGAGGAGGGGGCTCTATCGGCTCGCACGGAATGGGAGGCGTTCAGGGTGGAGGAGGCGCTCAGGGTGGAGGCGCGGGTCATGTTGCGCGAGGCGTTCAAGGTGGAGGCGCCGGTCATGTTGGAGGAGGCGTTCAAGGTGGAGGCGGCTTCCATAGTGGAGGCAGCGGTCATGCTGGAGGCGGCGGAAGTGGTGGTCACCACTGAGCAGTAAACTCTGCCTGGACATGGGGACAATGGAGCGGAGCGCCACAAAAGCAATCAGCCTTCCAGAATTCTGTTGCGCAACCGTTGCAAAGTGGAGCGCACTCGCCAAATACTTGGGTCAGCCAGTGCGCACCACTCAACGTTGGGCCTAAGAAGGCATGCCCGTGACCAGATCGGTCGATACGAGAACGCTTCGCCAGCAGCTGACGCAGGAAGTCGGTGCGAAGAAACCCGTTCACATTGCAAAATCCGCAAGAGGATCTCGTTGCAGATCCCAGGCGCGGTCTTTTGGAAGCGCGCCAGGCTAAAGCGAAATCCGGCCTAGCGGGTCCTCGTAAGCTTCAATCGCGGTGTCGCGGTTAGGCTGCGCGGTCTCTCACGTCCGCAGATGTCGCAGACCTCGCGCAGTGCGCGCAGCAGAAAAAGCGGCCGCCAACCTCCACGCCGTGGCCAACCACTCTGCAGTTGCAATGTTCACAAATCGGCGCAATCGCCTGAATCGCACACTCGAAGCTATCGAATGTGTGTCGCGCCCCGGCTGCTATCAGCTCGAAAGCCTTGTCGTACTCGTTACCACAAACTTCGCATTTGGCCATGGCACACCTCGTTTGTTCCATCTCCCGACTCCGCGGCGTCGTATCCGTACGGGCTGAAGCACAGTTTAAGCTCGTTCAGGAACGGTTGTCCAGATGGGGCCGCAACCGGATGTCCCGCGATCGGATCCGTTCAACTTAACTCACGAACTTTGCCTTTCACGAACCGATAGGCCTCCTCCGAGAGTTGGACTCGATCGGTGTCGCTCGAGTTAATTCAGTCCTTCATGAGTCTTGGGCCTCCCTCTGCTCTTTTACGCGCACTATAATCTCGCTATGGCCGATCGCATTGCATGTTCGCGCGTGACCTCTCCGAGATGTGGGACTTGGGTCGTGGTCAGAGAGCCAGCCCAAGCTAGAGCAGGCAACGAGAGGTTCGCTCCAGTTGCCGGAGTGTGGAAGGGAATTCGAGTTCGAACCGGATGAGGCACGCGTGTTCGACCTTCCGTTGCTTCTTTTCGAGCGTCGCCACTTCTACCGGTCTGAATTGTTTTGATAGCCTACAATCGTTCTTTCCGGACCGTTGCCTCCGAGGCTGGGAGCGCGTGCAGTTGTAATGTTGCCGTAAAGCTTGACGGTCGGCACCAGGCCTGGAATGAGAGGCGGGCCGTTTGTAGGAACCCAGAGGCTTTCCATGGCCAAGAAACGCGGCAATCCGAATTGGGGTAAACCGGACACAAGTGACGCGCCGGGCGTTCCAACCTCATTTGAGGAGGTTGTCAAGAAGTTGCGGTTGTCTCCGGCTGATTATGAGGGCTCCGTCCAGCTCAAAGAGTGGGCACGAAAGAATAAAGACCAGAAATACATTCCGGACGACCTTCTTAAGATCTGGGGTTTCGAAGTGAAGGCGGACTCGTAAATTCGAGGAGTAACCTACGCACGGTATCGCCTGTGGGACGCCAACCAAGTCGAAATCACTCTAGCCCGCCCGCACATTCCTCCCGATGGCGACCTACACCGGCTCGTCTCCTGCAACCGCATCTCGCGATGTTAAGATTTTGTGCGCAGGGAGCGATACTTTGCATCGCTGGAGCGTGACATGTCCCGATACAATCCGCTTCTTTGTCGCAGGCCGCGTGCAATTTGGGGCTACGGGATTGCTATCCTGTCCGTCCTCGTGGCATTGTGGCCGGGATTGCATTCGCACACTGCCTCAGTGTCGCTGTTTCTTTGTGCCGTTATGGTCAGCGCGTGGTTGGGCGGAATCGGGCCGGGATTGCTAGCGACAATGCTCTCTGTTCTCGCGTTTACTCCAATTCGCGAGGAAATATCACGCCTCGTGGTTTTTGTCGTGTCTGCGCTGTTTGTCGGTTTGCTGAGCGCCACCCAAAGGAGCGCCACAAAATCGTTCAGGCGCGCACGCGACGACCTGGCTGGTAGTGTCCAAGAGCTCCAGAGAACTAACGAGGCGTTGCACACAGAGAGCAGAGAGCGCAAGCTCGCCGAAGCAGCGCTGTGCCAGGCGCAGCTGGATCTCGAGCGTGTTAGCCGGGTGACCACCATGGGAGAGCTGACTGCGTCCCTAGCACATGAAATAAATCAGCCGATTGCCGCCGCTGTGACTGACGCCAAAACCTGTTTGCGATGGCTTACGCGACATCAACCCGATCTCGACTAGGCGCGTGAGGCCGCGTCGCGAGTGGTTAAGGATGCTACGCGTGCAGCCGAAATCATTGGCCGAATCCGCCAGCTGTTCAAGAAGGGTGCTCCGTTACGAGAATTGGTGGATGCTAACGACACCATTCGCGAGATGATCGTCCTGCTGGGAGGCGAGACATCGCAGCACTCCATATCGGTCGGGACGGAGCTCGCGGCACATATTCCGAAGGTCCTTGGAGATCGCGTGCAATTGCAGCAGGTGCTGATGAACTTGATGATCAATGGCATTGATGCGATGAACGACATGAATGGGACGCGCGAGCTGATCATCAGCTTGGAGCGAGCCAAGGCCGACGAGGTCCTAGTGTCGGTTAGTGATACCGGGGTGGGACGTCCACCGCAGCAATCGGACGAGGTGTTCAAGGCGTTCTTTACCACCAAGCTGCACGGGACCGGTATGGGACTGTCCATCAGCCGGTCCATAGTTGAATCGCATGGTGGCCCACTTGTGGGCTGCCGATAACACTCCTCGCGGAGCAATCTCTCGTTTTCACCCTGCCGAGCAAAGTTCAGGCCCATGAATGACGCCCGCAGGCTCTCTCACCGTGTTCGTCATCGATGACGATGCTTCGGTCGATGCGGCCATGCGAGGGCGTGCTGAGTGGGTCGGCTTGCCGTACGAGACTGCTGGAACAACGCAGGAATTCCTGCGCGGCAAGCGGATGGACCGGCCCAGCCGGGGACCGGAAGACCGACCGCAGCCAGGATCCACTCGTGCCAACATCCAATAGCCTACACGCGCATTCATAGTTTCTCTTTTGAGTACATGAATCGGGGATGCTTAACGTGTGAATAGGCTACAATCGACGATGAGTCCTCAAGTGTTAAAGGAGCTTGGATATACTTGGCTGGACCCATCGTTGAATCGATACAACTAAAGGTCCGTGAACAGATTGAGCGCACAGAGCATCTCATTCAACTGATCCCTTCCGACCAACTTGGATTGGATCCGACGCTGCCCCAAGGCTCCACTGACCTAGGCCATCTGCTGGGACATTTGCTGGACTGCATGGCCGGGTTCTGTGCCGTCTTCCAAGCTGCCTTCCCACAGCAGCTTGGAGATTTCTCAGGGTTGCAGTCATTGCCAGTAAACCACTCCTGTGGGCCAGAAGAAGCACTCAGTCGGATCCGAGAATATGCCGTGCATATTGGCCGCGGCTTTGGTTTGTGCACGGATAGCGATTTGCGCCGGACAATCCCGTCTGCGTTTGTTCCTCAGGGTGAATCGCTGACAACATTACTGCTCGGGAATCTTGAGCACTTGATTAATCATAAGTACCAGCTCTTCTTCTATTTGAAGCTGTTAGGCATTCCCGTCACGAGCAGGGACATTTATCAGTGGCGAGGAACTGAGGTTCAGTGAAAACGCTGTGCGTCCAGCCTAACTCACGATACTGGCGTCCCCGCGGAAAACCGAGGAACAACGCCGCTGCCCACTTCATTCGATACCGGAGCGATCGAACAAAGTGCGGAGCGCGAGTAGACGTACCCAGGCTACATCGGTGTTCGTTGTCTGGTTTCCGGACAAGAGTGGTCACGGCCTGAGCTGGGAGTCAAGTATGGCGCCAGAGACGGTCACAATCCTCCTTGGCGGTTCAGGGGCGATGGCCATACCTAGTATGCGTTTTCATCTCTCAGAGCAGTGAACATGGTGCGAGCGATGATCTGTATATCCAAAACAAAACTCCAGTTGTGAATGTAGTACAGATCATATCGGAGCCGATCAGAGATCGAAGTATCGCCGCGCAAGCCATTGACCTGTGCCCATCCAGTGATGCCGACCTGACAGGAATGCCGCAGGTTATATTTCTGGACGTTATCACGAAACTTCGCGACAAAAAATGGCCGTTCCGGACGCGGTCCCACCAGACTCATCTCTCCGCGAATAACATTAAGAAGCTGGGGCAGCTCATCGAGACTAAACTTACGCAGTATGGCGCCAATCGCGGTGCGCCGGGGATCATGCTTGGATGTCCAAGTCGTGTCGCTCTCGGCGGGGGGGCTGCAATGCATTGTACGGAACTTCAGCAGGCTAAAGTGCCTTCCATGGCGGCCAACTCGTTCCTGCCGGAATAAGATCGGGCCCGAAGGAGAACTCAGCTTGACGAGCAATGCAATCGTCAGAAACACAGGGCTCAGAATCACCAGGCATAGCACTGCGAAAACCAGGTCGAAAGTCCTTTTCAGCACGGTATAAGCAAAGCTTTCAACCGGAGAAATGGCTAGATTCATCATCTGCAACCGCCCAACCTGAAACAGCCTCTCGCGAACCGAGAGCCGCGGCCCGAGGTCTAAGATGGCTCGGACGGGCCTCCCGAGATTTTGCAGGCTCTCGAGAACTGAGGAAACCTGCAGGTACTGCTTTGCAGGTATAGCAACCACAACCTCGTCAAAACTCAGCCTCTCAAGATGTAGCGGCTCTGTGGAACGAATCACCGGTGCATCCTGAACCAGCACCGGTTGCCCTGGCAGTTGCAGGTAAGCTTGAATTTCGCAGGCCAAAAACGGGATGCGGCGTAGGAGTTTAACGCTTCTTCGCGCATACTGGTCGGTTCCGATTATCAGTATCTTTTCACGCTTACGGGGCCAAGCCGGTGATGCCGAGGTGAGTCGGAAGAAGTTTCTGGCTGCCACAACGCCAAGAAACAAAATCACATTGCTGAGAAGGACGAACATCCGAGAAATAATCAATTGCTTGGCGAAAACAAGCAACGTGGTTTGCAAAAGCAAAGTAACAAAGCAGGCGAGAAACGCAGCCCGCATTCCGGTGTACTCCCAGAATAGATCCGCAATTGACGAAGCCTTGTAGTAACTGGAGGCGACAACCCAAACAAACTCAGTGAACGCCAGGAGGATCAGGTAATGCAGTGGGACTGCACTGGTAATATCTTGGAGCCACACCTTGCCAAATCGGATATATGCCGCCATCCCGAAAGCGAACAAGGGGAGTACGTAAACAAGGGCGCGTAACAGGACGTTGTAGTAGTAGACCCGCGAAATCACCTCTTACTCCTTGGTCTGGACGGCTCTCCTTGCAGGAACGATGGAAGCTACGAACCGCGCCTTGTGACCTGGCCGGCTCGCACGATCGAGGATCGCATTCGGACGACCAAGGCCCCGATTTCGGGCAGGATAGTTCCCGATTCCGGGTGGGATAATTCGACAATCCGACCCTAATACAGGGATCCGTTACCCCGAAGTAAGTTGTTGCATGCGGCTACCTACGGCAAGAACTTGTAACCCATCCCACGCACCGTTCGAAGGTGTTTTGGACGGTCGGGTTCTGGCTCCAGTTTCTTGCGCAGCCGCAGAATGTGGTTGTCGACCGTGCGCGTGCACGGATAAGACTCGTATCCCCACACTTCGTTAAGAAGTTCATCCCGTGAGATCACTCTTCGTGCATTCTTGAGGAGGTACACCAAAGTCCTGAACTCCTTGCATGTGAGAGCGACTAGCTGCCCGCGGCGATGGACTTCCATCGCGGAGAAAGTAATCGTCACGTCCCCGTACACCAATACGTCCGAGGTGCTCGCATTTCTCGACGCAATAAGGAGTCTGGCGTCTTGCTTATGAATGGCCTGCATCCTGACTTCCTTACGCCTCCGTGTCTCGGCTGTAATGGAAGCCATGGCATTAGGGGGCGCGACCGTCCGACCGATGTCCAAAGCCTGAGCAAGAGGCCCGGAAAAAGAAGAACGCGACGCCGTTGCGGATTTCCTGTCGGCTAGATATCCACAGCTCTGGGGGGTTCCCTCGATGCTGGCTTCGCCCTTCATGAGAGTTTTGTTTTGCGAGATCATGTTTGCTATCCATCGGCTCGTTGGCCGTTCGTTCGGTTGCCAGCCATCCAATCGCAGACGTGACGAATCGTGCCGACCAGTACGACTTTCCTGGTTCAGATTCAGCGTGCCCGTGTGATTGTGGGACCGCTCCACGTTCCTCCTGTTCGTGCTTTGCGAATCCCAGCCCCCTAGGTCATTGTTATGACACCCGCCTATCGTTCCCCGAAGTACTTTGATCACTTCAGCACGGCCTATGCCAAAGCCGATGCATGGCCAGAGTGCGTAACTCGTTCAGTCTTAAGAATGGCGGCAGGACACCAACTGTCCAAGCAATCGCCACTATGACCGACAGTGTCGAAATGCGGACATTCCCACTCAACATCCCACTCCATGTGATCCGTTTGAAATGATCAGACCCCAGGCGTATCCTGCGAGCGGCGCGAAGACGGTCACACATCCGCGATTGGGCAATCCCTGCACCACCCGCTCATGGAGGAGTTGCCGGCTCGTCTGAAGTGATCCTGGGAAACCTGAGCCTCTGCTCTGATGTCACAAACGAATAAGGACGTCGGGACTACAATCCAACCTCTAAATTTCGCCCGAATGAGTGGTATGCCTCTTGCATGGAGATCTGAAATTCAACGTGAGCGAAATGGCACTCAACCGAACAATCAGGCAGATGCAGCCAACCGTTGAGTGGATCCTTTTCCTCCTCTTGCTCGATCTGTTTGTCGGGCGTGCTCTCGTTCCCGCCTGGCGCACTCTGAATACCGACTTTCCCAATTATTATCTGATGGCTTTACTTCGTTCCCAGCACATTCCAGCAGACCGTGCCTACGAGTGGATCTGGTTTCAACGGCAAAAAGACCACCACAAAATTCCGCAGCCGCTTGTCGGTTTTGCTCCGCACCCTCCTCTGTGTGCCGCCCCAATGTTGCCCCTTTCCTCGCTGGCAGCCCTCCCGGCCAAGCGTGTGTGGATCCTACTTAATCTCTTGCTCTTAATTGCTGCCCTATTAATCCTGCATCGCCTCACGCAACTTTGCTGGCGGCGAATCCTTCTCATCACCAGTTTGTGCATCTTTCCTCTGCGCACCAACTTCATGCTTGGCCAGTATTACATTGTGATCCTGCTGTTAATTTGCCTTGCTTTCTTCGCTATCTTCCGAGGCCATCGTTTCACCGCTGGGACCCTGCTGGCAACGGCCGCCTGGTTCAAAGTATTTCCCGCGGTTTTTCTCCTTCTTTTTCTGCGCAAGCGTGATTGGCGTGCGGTCTCGGGATTGGTCGTAGGCGCGCTCGGAGTTGCGGCACTCTCGACAGTGATCTTTGGCCTGGACGTGCACCGTGTCTGGCTCCTTGAGGTCTTGCCGAGGGCATTCCGAGGGGATATGCTCGGTCCTTACGATTTGCGGTGGAGTTCGTTCGGTTCCCTCTGGCATCGGCTATTTCTCTTCGAGCCGGAGTTGAACCCGGCGCCTTTGCTCAATTCGCCATCGGTTTACGCTCTGGCCCAAGCATTTATGGGCACCACATTGCTCTTCGCTTTTCTGTTCTCGACCGGTCAAGCCAGCAGCGAGCGCACCACGGTCTGGGAGTGGTCTGCATTCCTACCCCTTCTGTTGCTACTTTCTTCCATGCCGGCTTCGTACCATTCCGTTGTTCTGATCTTCACCCTCATCGTGGCAACTGACGCGCTCATCAGGACGGGCCGACGGCGCGCGGCGGTGCTTCTCGTGCTCCTATATGTGATCGCCTGTGCGCCGGTTCCGGGCAACGGGATTTTTCTCTTAAGGCGTTTGCTGGCCACACTTGGTATCTATGTTGTCCTGCTGTTTAACGCTCCCGCAAGCGCAGTGGCACGCGCAAGAAAGATTCTTTGGGCGATGGCCGGCCTGGTATTTGTGATGGTTGCGGCACTCAGTCTACGCAGTTTGAAGAAACGGGATGAAGACTTTTTCCGGCGCTTTCCTCCCATTAAGGATGGATACGCGTCCTTTAACCCAGTTGCCACGAGTCGCGGGATCGCCTCAATCGAGATGGTTGACAGGGGTTACCGGGCTATCAGGACCTCGGAGGGCAGCGTAATTCCCATGTCCGTGCCGGGCGACATCCTCTCCATGGCCGCGAGTCCCCGATCTCACTATATCTATTTCGAATTGGTAGACCGCAGCTCACAGATACGCCGCGTTGCCTCTGAACCGAACGGTCGACCCGAAGTCATTTCTGAATATGTAACGGATGGCCAGCAGCCTTCGCTTTCCTACGATGGACGCTGGCTTGCGTTCATACGCGAAGATCAGGGGCGCATCGCAATTTGGAGATCGCAAGACGGTAGCGATCCCGAGCGGGTCCGCGTGGAACCGAACCTACCCGCCGTTTTGGAGATCAGTGTAACGACTGAGGGGGACATCATTGCCGTTTTAGGCAGTGCTGCTTCCCCGCGCCTCGTTTTGCTGCGCGCAGCTACTGGCGAAGCAAGGTCGCTCGATGAAATCGCAGGGGCGGTGCGGTATCCCGCCGTGTCGGCCGATTCTAAGCGGCTAGCCTTCAGCCGCCGTGAATCCGGCTCATGGCATTTGTTTGTGCGCGACTTCTCCACGGGTACTGAACAGCGTTTGACCAGTGGCGCCTGCAACGCCACTTCGCCCGCCTGGGAGGATCGCCGTACCCTGGTCTACGCCACCGACTGCGGACGCGGCTATGGACTGAATGCAGTTGCTCGAATCGTGCTGAATGAGTAGAGGCTCGCTCTTCCTAACCGGTTCTGTCGCCTGACTTGATTGCAGTCAAATTTGTCAGGGGCGTTAAACCGTACGCAGAGATTCCGAAACAGGCAAACTGTTGACAATTACAAGACAATTCTCGTGGCTGGCTCCTATAGTATCGTTGGGGTACTGAGATTTGTTGTCCTACAATTTCTTGAGTGGCATGAAGCAACTCGAGTCTCCAGTGAAGTCGAGCGCTATAACACATTTCTGACCACAGCGAGCAATGCCGAGCACCCCGCGCTATGTCACCGCGTTAGTTTCCGCGCTCAACTTCCGGAGCCCACAGCCTGAACTGCTGCACACCCTCGATGATCGTGAATGGCAGCGGCTCCTTGTCTTCGGCGATCAGATGCACTTAACAATTCCTTTGGCTCAGGCTTGTAACGACCATTGTCCAAGTTGGGTACGCGCGAGGGTGGAACGAAATATTGCTGATAATGCCAAGCGATTTCAGACGATCAAAACCACCTACACCGAAATAGCTGACACGTTGACAAGGGCGGGCGTCGACCATCTAGTGTTGAAAGGCTTTACCAAGGCGCCGGAATATGCGCCAGATCCCCGCCATCGGATTCAGTCTGACATTGACTTGTTCTGTCTCCCGGAAACGGTTTTTCGTGCTCGCGACGCGCTCTCGGCTCTCGGCTTCAGCGCGCAACACCGATTGGACGACATATGCGAACATCTGCCCCCTCTGCACCGAAAAAACGCATGGCAGTGGCGCGGAAATGCCTACGATCCCGAAATGCCATTAGCGATCGAGTTGCACCATTCCTTCTGGGACTATGCGACCGCACGATGTGGTCCGGAAGGCGTGCACGATTTCTGGCAGAGACGCGTCGAAAGGAGACTGGAAGAGATCAGCTTTTCAGCTCTCTGTCCGATTGACAGCCTGGGCTACGTGGCGCTCAATCTTCTTCGTGACCTTTTGCGAGGCACGGGCATCGTGACCGGCCAAGTGTACGAATTGGCTTGGTTCCTGCACCGGAACTCGCGCAACGAGGAATTTTGGAATAGCTGGACTGAACTGCACGACGGTGAACTGAGACGCCTCGAATCAGTTGCTTTCCTGTTGGCAAGGACTTGGTTCCATTGCGATCTGCCCGACGCGATCGAAGCGGAGATCGAGCGTCTTCCGGTTGGCACACTGCGCTGGTTTGAATCCCCTGCTACTTGTCCTTCTCCGATGGGGTGGTTACGGCCGAACAAGGACCGCATTTGGCTGCATGTTAGTTTGCTGGAAACCGCTGCCGAGAGGCGGAAGGTCGTTTTTGACAGGCTGCTTCCGAGAGTTCTCCCGGTTGATGCCGCGATCGCCAGCAAAATGCCGAATCGCTCTTCAACCGAGGAGCCCGCTTCGTACAGGTACCGTCGGTACATTGTCTATTTATTTACCCGCGTGACATATCATTTGTGGATTCTCCCGACCACGCTCTGGCATGGGTACTGCTGGTGGCGGTCGGCAAGGAGCTAACTGGGTTGCCTTATCTTTAATGCCGCCGAGGGAGCGCCGCGTCTCGCTGTAAACTTTCGCTGCCAGGCCCACTCTACCAATCGTCAGGCCCGTCTAGTGGCCTTCCTTTTCTGCGTGGTCTTCTCCAGCCGGCGTAACGCTGAAGGTCTCCTGCCAGTATTGCTGCACCGCGGGTGGCAGTTTCTCGATGTGGGAAAGAAACGAAGTGACCTTCCAAATATCCTGTTCGGAAAGGACGCCCTCCCAGGCGGGCATACCGGTGTAACGCACGCCGGTACGGACCGCAAAAAAGATGTGCCACTCGGGATGATCCAGCGGATCGGAAATCAGGTTAGGAGCAGGCGGATAGAAGTTCCTGGCCAACGGCGCGGGCTTGCGGTCGAGGCCGCCATGGCAAAGGGAGCAGTTCTCATAGTAGATCTTCATGCCGTCGATCAGGTTCTGGTCGCTCGGCTTTAGCGGATTTGTCACGCGGGGAGCGTGGCGCTGCATGGAGGCGTGGAGCGCTTGGGTGGCGACGCGGCCCTCCAGTCTGGGCGGGGCCGCTTTTGCTTGGGTGGGAAAGAAACCCAGCACGACGAAGGCCAGTGCCGCCAGTACTAAAACGGCAAGACAGACAATTACGCTCAAAGTAATCTTGCTCATGAACCCTCCATAATGGCGACTGAGACTAGACGTAGGCAGCCTCGATCGAAGGAAAACATAGCCGCCGACGGTTCGTGATCTGGAAAACACCCCCGATTTCAATGGCATCTTCCCTTTTCCCATCTCTCTAGAACAACTGCCGTGTCAAATCGAAGCCGACGAACAACCCGCCTGGTTTATCCGCGGTTGAATTCTGCAAGAAAGTCGCGCGCGTGCCCCCACGCTGCGAGACGATCGATCCCGGCCCGTTGGATAGTCCGAACGTGAAAGCGTGTCGCCAGATCTTTTTTTGGATGCCGAAGGCGTACTCGGGTCGATGAATCGCCAATTCGCTAGCGTTCGCGAGCGTTGGCGTCACTTCTGCAATAAGCGCGACGGTGGGCCGGATATCGACTGCGATCGCGGCGGCCAGAGAAAACGTATTAGCGCAGGGGCGCGCGTTGAACCAGGGGGCAATCCCGGTCGCCAGTGGCGCGCTGCACGGCTGATTGGGCATGGCGTCGGCGAGCGAGGCCCCGGGATTGGAAATCAGGGGCCGTTGGTGAATCGTGAAAGTGGGCACGGCATACACCTGCGCGTGGCGTGTCAAACTCCGCGATAAAATCAGCTCAAAATTCTCCGCGAAATTGGTGGAGAAACTATTCTGCCCATCCACCGAGAATCTTACGGCAGCGTTCAGAGGATTGCCGTCGTTTTCGTCGAGAAAGTTGTAGGCCGCCATGAGCTCAATGGGGCGTCCGATGATGCTGGGAGAGCGGTAGGCGAAGACGGAAAGTTTCGACGTCACCCCGTAACGCAAACCGAACGAGGGTATCGCGAAGTCGTCGAGTCCCAGCAGCGTTGCCCCGCGTCCAGGTCCGGTGAATGCAGCTTCGTAAGGAAAGCGGTGAGTGAAATTGATGGTCAGGCTGTGGCGTTCGACTCGCCGGCCGCTGGGGACATTGAACAGAAAATCATCGCCGGGTTTATAGATCTTGCTCTTGGCGGAAGTTGCGGGGCGCGACGGATCAGTTGCCCGCTGAGCGGGTTCTGCCACGGACTTCGTCGACGCGGCGGCGACAGGTTGGTCCGCAAAGTCGGCTGATCGGACCTGGTGAGTGCTAAGGTCCACAATATATTTCGTTCCATCGTGTTCCACGATGATTTGGGACGAAGAACCTTCCACGAAAGAAACACCCAAATCCGATGCGGTTATCTGGTTGCCGCTGGAAGCTTGGCTGAGCGCAAGCTCGCAGAAGGCGATGACACATCCAAAAATAGCGCATACACAACGGAACAAGACATTGACACGGGGCATTAATGTTCCCTCTGAGGCTAGACGCTAAAGAAGCGACGCAGGCCCGATGTCAATGGAGCGTAAACAATATGTCACTTCCGGGGATCAGAGTCTTGCCGCGACCGCAAATTACAGAGTGTTGACATTGTTGCGACAATCCGAGATTCGGGGATGTTTAAGCTATTTGAGTGCGGCTGTGCTGCAGCCGCGGAGACTTAGGAGACTCATAGAGAAAATGAAAAGACGCTCAGGCATCATTCTCACGCTTTTTTGGGGACTGCTTCTCGCCGCGCCATTCTGGGGTGCATCGCCAAAGGCGGCCAACGTTCAGGCATACTCGGGCGAGATCATGGATTCGCTCTGTGCCAAAAACGGCAGCCACGAACAAATGATGGAAGAAATGAAGAGCATGGGGCGCGACAAGAAGACATGCACCAACAAGTGCATACAACTCGGCGCTAAGTATGTCCTTTACGACCCAAGCACGAAGACGATCTACGCTTTGGACAGTCCGGACAAAGCCGAGCCATTTGCGGGGCAAACGGTGCACGTGCTGGGAACGCTGGAAAAAAATAAGATCAAGGTCACGAGTATCGAGCTGGCGGGTGGGCAACGGCCCTGAATCCGGCACAAGCCTGGAACGCAACGATCGTGGCAGGCCGTGTGCGAGTCATGGGTAGATGATGCGAATGATTTGGGGACACATGTCGCGGAAAGCGTAATCGCCGTCGACCAGGTGACTCAAACGGCCTTGGCTGAGAGCGTTTCTCACCCAAGTCTTGGCGAGAACTGTAATGAAGGCCTGTGGACGTCTGCGGAATCATATGGGTCGCCGCCGATACGATGATTCAGGATGAGATTCAGATCGAAGGGATGGCCGCCGAAAGAAACGCAGGCACCTCTCGTACCGAAACTGAGGTGTCGCTGCTAGAAGTTGTGGTTCTCCTTGTCGGCCACAAGCGCTTCATCGCGCGCTTTGTACTGGGTGCGGCGGCGCTGGCGACCGTGGTTTCGTTTCTGCTGCCAATCCGCTACGAGGGCAAGATTGTGCTGCTCCCTCCTCAGCAGAATTCATCTCTTGGCTCGGTGTTGTTGAGTCAACTCGGAAGCCTCGGATCGCTGGGATCGCTGGCCTCCTTAGCGGGTGGCAATCTTGGGGTTAGGAACCCATCCGATATGTACGTCGCCCTGCTGACGAGCCGAACGGTCGAAGACGCAATGATCCAGCGTTTCGGCTTGATGAAGGAATACCACGAGAAGCGAATGTCGGACGCACGAAAGGAGTTCGAACGTCGCACAACGGCCGTTGCCGGTCCCAAGGACGGGCTGATCCGGATCTCGGTCGAAGACCGCAACCCGAAGCGGGCTGCTGAGCTGGCCAATGCTTACGTTGAGGAATTCCGAAAACTTTCCGCCTCGCTGGCAATCACCGAGGCCGCGCGTCGGCGGCTCTTCTTTGATCAGCAAGTGCAGCAGGCTAGGGAGGCCTTGACCCAGGCCGAGGAAGCCATGACAAAGACTCAACAATCCACCGGCGTTCTGCAGATTGACAGTCAGGCCCGATCACTGATCGAGTCGGCCGCCATCTTGCGTGCCCAGGTCGTGGCTAAGCAAGTACAGATTGAGGGCATGCGATCTTTCGCTACCGACGAAAACCCTGGTCTCATCCTCGCCAAGCAGGAACTGGCTGCGCTCCGCTCGCAGCTCGACCGACTGGCGGGATCGCAGCAGGATGCCGGCTCGGACATCAATCTCTCCAAGGGAAGAGTGACACAGTCGGGGATGGAATACCTCCGCCGGTATCGGGATCTCAAGTACCAGGAAACGGTATTCGAGCTGCTTGCAAAGCAATTCGAAATCGCCAAACTCGACGAGGCGCGGGAGGGATCCATTATCCAGGTGGTGGATGCTGCTGTCCCGCCGGATAAAAAGTCGTCCCCGCACCGGCTCTTGATTGTGATTGGGGTGACAATTCTGGCATTTCCCATGTCTGTGTTCTGGATCCTGACGCGGAAAAGGTGGGCCAGTACCTCGGGGCTACCGGAGAACCGAGAGCGCCTGGAAGCCATCAAGGTGCGTTGGAAGGAAAAGGCAGATATGGGGTAACCAGCTTGACTTCGGCAGGGTATTCCGGTCACGAAGTAATCCTTCGGATTGCGCTTCCATGTCTTAATCCCAAGTATTCCGGTGAGGCTATTGTGCGATGCGTGTCTTGTTTTTGAACCCCCCCTTTCACGCCCGTTTTTCCCGCGAGCAGCGCAGTCCTGGAGTTACCAAGAGCGGAACCCTGTATTACCCCAAGTGGCTGGCGCACGCAGCTGGAGTTGCGATCAAGAGTGGGCACAAGGTGGACTTGGTCGATGCCCCTGCCGCTGGCCTCTCGGTGCAGGGTGTCATCGACCGAATCGCAGCCAAGAACATCGAGGCTGTCATTTGCGATACCTCCACGCCCAGCATTCTGAATGATGTCAGCGTCATCGAGTCTCTGGTCGCCGCCAAACCGACGATTCACGTGCTCTTGGTCGGACGCCACGTGTCATCCCTACCAAAAGAGACGCTCACCATGTCGGCCACCTTGGAAGCCGTTGCCGTAAGAGAATACGAATACACGGTGCGCGATTGGCTGGAAGCAAGAGCCTGCGGTGCCGATCTTTCCGCCGTCGAGGGCCTGGTATGGCGCCGCGCGACGACAGGAGAGATTGTCACGAACCCACCGCGCGAAGCTATCCAGAATCTCGATGAGCTGCCTTTTGTTTCCGAGGTCTACAAGCGCTTTCTACATACGCCTGACTACTTCTATGGTCATTCGCTATGGCCTCTGGTGGTTTTCGATACCAGCCGCGGATGCCCCTATCATTGTTCGTTTTGTGTGTATCCGCAGACCTTCAGCGGGCACAAAATGCGCTACCGATCGGTTGCGAACGTGACCGACGAATTTGAATTTGTTGCCCGCGAAATGCCCGAAATCAAAGCCATCATGTTGGAGGACGACACCTTCATCATCAACAAGCCGCGCACGCTGGAGTTGGCTAAGGAACTGATCCGCCGCGGCAATAAGCTGCCATTCGATGCGAACTGCCGCGCTGACATCGGTGCCGAAGGCGAGCTGCTTTTAACGCTGCACAGGGCCGGTGCCCGCCTGTTCTGTGTGGGCTTCGAAAGCGGTGACGTGGAAGTCATTCATGGCATGAAGAAGAACAACGATGACCGTCGCGACGCCAAGTATCACGAAGAGGCGCATCGATTTGTCCGGCGCTGCCAAGATGCGGGCATCATGGTGCACGGTTGCTTTATGGTCGGTAATCTCAACGAGACGCCGGCCAGCATGGAAAAGACACTGAACCTCGCCAAGGCGCTGCGGCCCGATACGGCCCAGTTCTTCCCCATCATGGTCTATCCCGGTACAACCGCGTATCGGGAGGCCAAGGAGCGAAACTACATTCAGATCGAGGACTGGGGCGGGTGGTTGACAAAAGACGGCCTCCATAACAGCGTCGTCACCCTGCCAAACATTACGCACGAGGAGTTGGTCAGCTTCTGCGACCGAGCGCGGCGGAGCTTCTACCTCAGTCCTTCCTATCTGGTTTACAAGCTGAAGCAGTCGTTGAGGGATCGTCGCGAACTGCAGCGCAATCTCAAGGGCTTCATCACCCTGTTGAAGTATCTGCTACGCGGCAGCCGGCACGAGACGACCGAAGCGTTCCAGCATAGACCAGGACGCGATCGCATAACAGCGGCCACGAGTCCTCAAAGCAGTGGCTAGTCTCATGTGCGCAGTTACGAGTGTGGAGAAAGAACCGAGACTTGCTTCGCGGGAAGTCTCAGCGGTGACGTCCCCCGCGTGTACCTTTCAAGGGACTGTTTCGATCGTAGAAGTCTGTATGTGGGGTGTCCCATCGAAGCTCAGTCAGTGTCAATCATCATTCCGACGTTTAATGGTGCCTCCCGCATTGGGAGCTGCCTAGATGCGCTTCTGCAGCAGCTGGCTGGGCGGGATGCCGAGATTCTAGTCGTCAACGACGGTTCAACCGATAACACTGCTGACGTGGTCGAACGGTATTCTGGCATTCGCCTTATTACCCAAGCGAACGCCGGGCCGGCGGCAGCACGCAATCGCGGTGCCCGGGAAGCCCGGGGAAAGATAATACTCTTCACCGATGACGACTGCGTGCCGATGCTGGACTGGTTGGACGCGATGCTCGAGCCCTTCGCAGATCCGGGCGTCGTCGGAGTGCGGGGAGTCTACGGCACACACCAGGAGCGTCTCGCTGCTCGATTCGCGCAGATCGAGTACGAGGACCGTTACCGCTTGATGGCAGGTCTTCCGCGCATCGACTTTGTCGACACTTACTCCGCCGCGTTTCGCCGCGACTGCTTCATGGAGATGTCGGGTTACGACATCTCTTTTCCGGTGGCATCCGCCGAGGACATCGAACTCTCCTACCGCATGTCGGCACGCGGCTGGAAAATGAAGTTCGCGCCTGCAGCCATCGTCTACCACACGCACCCCGATACGCTCTGGCGATACCTGAAGAAGAAATACAAATTCGCATTCTGGCGCGTGCTCGCTGTACGCAAGAATCCCAGCAAAGCCGTGAAGGACAGCCACACGCCGCAGCTTATGAAACTCCAGCTTCTGTTCGCGCCCGCGCTGCCACTTGCCGTGGCGGTCGATCTCGTGGCGCGGCCGGCAGTGCCTGCATCGGTGCTTGTGGTGGCTATCTCTCTCATCAGTACGCTGCCATTCGCTCTGCGGGCGATCCCGAAAGACCCCATCGTCGGACTGCTCTCTCCAGCGCTGCTCGCTGCGCGGGCCTGGGCGCAGGTGCTGGGTGTAGCCGCAGGCTTGATCTATGCTTGCCGTAGACCTGCCGCGACGCCGACCAAGTCACCTGCGTGAAGCGGTCGCTCTTTGCGACTGCAAGATTTGTTATTGCTTCGAAGATAGAACCCATGCAGATTCACTGGCGGTTGGTCAAGAACGCAGTTGCGAACCTAGGACGTGGAAGCGCGGCCGCCACAGTTGCTTTGCTCCTGCCGCCAGTCCTGGTCCGCCGTATGACACCGGCATCCTACGCCGTCTGGGTACTGGTGTTGCAAACCGCCGCCTACGTCGGCTACCTCAATTTCGGCCTGCAAACCGCCATCGGCCGATATGTGGCGTATGCCAATGAGAAGCAGAACGTTGAGCAGCGCGATTCAGTCTTCAGCACTGCCTTCGTAGGACTCTGCTGTTCGGCATTGGTTTCTCTGATCTGTCTAGCGGCAGCAACGAGTTGCCCGCATCCGCCTGTAACGGCGTCTTTGTCGGAATGGAGCGCTATGAAATTCCCGCGCTCACGGTTGGCGGCGCTCGCCTGTTTTCCGCCCTTGGAGTGATTGCCGCTGCTCTCGCCGGCCGCTCGCTGGTCGCCATGGCAGCAATCATCGCCGCGGCGAACCTACTCTCGTGCCTTGCGCAATATCTTGCCCTTCGCCGCATCGCTCCGGATGTTCGCTTCCAGCTATCCCTGGTCCGGCGCTCCACCGCCCGTGAACTCTCCGGCTATTGCTTCGGGCTTACCGTCATGTCGGTGTCGATGCTGCTGGTCACCGGCTTCGATCTGGTGCTGGTGGGCCATTTTGAGTTCGCCGTGGTGACACCCTACTCGGTCGCTGCCAGCATGATCACTCTCCTCTCCGGCCTGCTCTTCGCGATCATCAACGTGATCATGCCGCACGCCGCTACACTCCACGCCCGCGAGAAAGCAGAGGCGATGGGCAGACTGGTCATCACCTCCACCCGCCTTAACGTGCTTCTGCTGGTTCTGACTGGAATACCAATGTTCATCTACGTCGGGCCGGGTCAACAGAACTACATCAAGGTCAGCCCCCTATCGGAAGGGGCCAGCAACTTCGTTGCGAGCATGGTGCTCGGCTCAGTCTTCGGGGGTATCGGCGTTGCACTTGGAACTTTGTTTGGATCGATCGTCAGCGTTGCCTCACACCTCTGGTACTCGATGCCACGCACAAACCCAGTCATCAACTTCTCCAGACGCGATTTTGTGGTGTCCGGGGTGCTTTCTCCGCTGCTCTGGACTTCCCCATTGCTGGCGACCGCTGCCGCCTCGTGGTGTGGCATCGTAATCCGGCCTTTCGTCTTTGCCGCTGCCGGATTGCTGTCCGCGATGGGAGCTGGCCTGCTCATATTCCGTACGGAGGGATTGTTCAGAGAGCGCTTCAACCCCTCAGGTCACCAGGGAGAGGTCTGTTGAATGACTACAGCTTTCTGAATTGGGGACTGTGCCCCAACAGCTTTCGGACAACGGCAGTCAAAGCATCGAATCTCCTCTCGCCGAGCAAATAACCCAACACAAAGTAAAAGTGAAAGAGTGGATACTTTGCAAAGCCCATACGCCCGTATCCACGATACAGCCTGTAATAATCTGCCAATGGCAAAGTCAGCTGGTCTTTGATGTAGGGATAGAAGTAATTGGCATAATCGTGGACTACATCCTCCACCACATCGATTCCCCGGGTCTCTTTCAAATCGCGAATAATCGACAGTGCCCCGCCGACCATATTGAGGCGTGCTTGCGGCGTGTATCTTCCGGGAACGTATTTCCCCTGTTCTTTGGCGCTATGTCCAAAATCTGGAGGCTCGTTTTCACGGCATAATATCAAGACTTTTGGGGTACACACAGCCGTTTTACCAATTAGAACATTTGCAGTTAGGTGCATTTGGTAAAATAGCGTGCTATCAAATTTACTAGTCCCGGACTCGTTTGCGGTATCACGATGAACGATGTATCCGGAAAGCACGCCCGACCGCCGAAATGCGAAGCGTATTGCAGATCTCCCAGCTGCGAATTCCTTTTCTTCGTTGAACCAGCGAATTTCCTGGTTCACGTTCTCCGGGGTTTCGTTAAACCACGCATAGGCTTTCAGCACGAGCCCAACATGTGGATAGCGGCGAATCACGCTGGCTGCGGCTTCCAGAGCGCCTTCGCACATAATGTCGTCATTACCCATGAAGAAGCAGAACTCCCCCGACGCCTTTTCTACTAGGTTACGGATGTTTCTGTCGTAACCCAAGTTCTCATCATTCTCAAAGTAACGTAGCATTTGTGGATAACGTGACTGATACGCACTCACGATGGACGCTATCTGGCTACGCTCGGGAGACATGTCTTCGCAGATGACGATCTCGAAGTCGCGGAACTCCTGTGCACAAATCGAGTCCAAAAGAGCGGCAAGGTAACGAGCCCGATTGTAGGCGGGAATGCAAACAGAGAAAAGCTTACGGCTCTGCCTCACGCCCTGTCCCAGAAACCTGTTCGTGAATTGAATACTTTGATAAGCCTTGCCGGTGAACCGGCTACGATGGAGTTGGATGGGACGATGCCTCGCACGACCGAATTCGCGCCGACGATCGCGCCGCTGCCAATCGAAGCGGGACCAAGAATGACCGAATTGTCGCCAATCCACACATTATTTCCGATCGTAATCGGTCCGCCCCCGCCCAATACCCGGTGTGAGGGCGGTTCCTCGGGCCGGCTCTGCAGATCTCCTTTATAAGCTCCATGACTGTGGTCGGATATGAATATCTTGCTGCCCATCATGACACCACTGCCGATCACAACGCTTTCTATCGACGAGATATGCACGTCATCGGAGAAACTAACGCCATCGCCAATTGTGATTGCTGGAGAGAAATGCTGCGATTGGTAAGATGTGACAGCCTCCAGCCAGAGGTTACGATTTGCAAAGATGCCCCGGCCGAAGAAAATATGACGTCCGCCAATGACCCGGCAGCCCGGTCCAACATACAGGCCGGGCGCCTTGAGGGAATAGGCCATGGCCGAGCTGGCAATCCCCCTCCACGCGCGATTCGCAATCAGCAATAATGAGATCGCAAGAGGATTTGCTTGAAATAGCCTTGCGACCGCGACCGTTGAAACCTTCCTCATTGCTTCACAATCTCCACGGAGGCGGATACGAATAACAGCTCGTAGAGACTGAGGGCAGTTGCCACGAGCAACAGAACAATCGCCCTAGGATCTAGTAGATAATTTGTTCCAAACCAAAACAGAACGCAAAACGCGCACCAAGGGTAAAGCACAATTCCAGCAGTCTTTCCTAGTTTTAGTAAGCGCCAAGCCCATCCGGTGATCAACCCATAGATGACCAGCAAGAGCGGGGACGCCCATTTCAAATCTGAAAAGGCATAGCCGAATGTCCCCGACCAAATCAGCCGCGCGTTCAAGCCCGCCGAAGACACCGCGCTAAATTCAGAACGCCAAACTGTATCGAAGTCGGGCCAGGAAAACAGTTGATTTACATGAAAAATCTTGTTGAAGGTGTTATTGAAAGCCACAAACCCAGAGAGGTAAAGGCCCTTTCCGGAAAAGGGATAGCGCAGTCTGCCATCCAGAACTGCGGCCAAGCGATTGTAAGCGGCAATTGTGTAGCCCAGGATATCGCCGATTAGAGCATCTGGTCCTGCTGACCCTCGTAGCATCGAAAATGAGACGAACAAGGCTCCAATGGCTCCGGCGAAAAACGCAGCGAATTTCAAAATAGATAGGGGCCTAAGTGTTCCATCTATAAGCCTGCGCAGCAGCAGGAGGATGACAATTCCGGCGAACATCGGCATCACGTCACCGCGTGACAAACTTAGCGTCGACGATGCCAGCATCGCAAGAGTGGCAAGAATGATCGATGACTGAACCGCGAACCTCGGCCACCCACGCATATGAAGCTGATCCTTGCGCCATATGGCCCACCATACAATTCCCATGAGCGCAGGAGTTGACTGAACAATCGTACCCTCCAGGTCGATTCCCCCCACAGATTTGATCTGCTCCCCCTCCGCAGCCAGAACAAGTTGTAGAAGGTAATCGTTATTGCGAAGTAGAAGAACGGTTGAAACAACGGCGAGCGTCGTGCCAGCAATAAGTGGCAAGAGGATGAACCACACCGGCGAAACACGGGTTTTCCACCTTTCGTACCTAAAACCATGCACAGGAAAGATGAAGTCAACCAGTATCAGCCCCAGGAGAAACCCCAGGGTACACATGAGAAAGAACACAAGAGATGCGGGATCAAGAAACATTAAATCGGGCTCTTGTATGTAGCTGGAGTAGAGGGCAGGAGGAAATAAAAACGCAACAAGAAAGAGAAGGAGCGCGGCCGCCGTCATCCCGTATGGAGATGCGTTGTTGCGAATCACCAAGTCACGGAAGCGCATCGCAGTATCCTTTCACATCTGTCTGAATCGCATCCCTGGCAAGGAGTTCGTGCACCCTGGCCGCCGTGCTGGCCCATGAAAACTGAGCGGCCCGCGCCAAGCCCTTTTCTCGAAGCTGCCAGCGCAGGGACGTGTCGCTTACAATCTGCTCGATGGCTGCGGCAATCTGTGCTACCGAAGTTGGGTCCACGAGAAGGGCAGCATCTCCGGCAACCTCTGGCAAAGCGGTGGTGTTTGCGGTTACGACAGGCGTGCCGCAGGCCATCGCTTCTACTATCGGGAGGCCAAAACCCTCGTAAAGGGAAGGGAATATCAGCGCCTCGGCACCCCGGTAGAGAGATGGGAGTTCTTGTTCCGGAACCACACCCACGAAATCCACACGAGTGCTCACTCGGCACCTTGCTATGTAATCCGCAAGATCGGCCGTGGGCTCGCCGGTAAAGACGAGACGCATCCCGGCACCGAGACCAGCCCTGGCAAAAGCCTCCACCACACGGAACTCGTTCTTATGCCGCTTGCGGTTGCTTACGCATAAAAGATAAGGGGGTGATGGTCCGCAGGAGCTATCACCGGGTTGATACTCAGGGTCCACTCCGCACCGGACGTTGAAGACTTTTTCGGGAGACACTCCAGACCAGTCGATAATCTGCATGCGTGTAAATTCGGAGACAGTAAGGATACTGACGGCGCGATAACAGGCTTGCTTCAAAACTGTTCCGTAGTACAGACGAATTAGGGGACTGCTGTTCTCGGGGCAGTAGATATGGCTAAGGTCGTGGATTGTGAAGACGAAAGGTGCCGCACAGAAGAGGGGGGAGTTGTAGCCCGGCGAAAAGAACAGATCGTTGCGAGTCAAGCCGCCGAGTGCGCACGCGAGCCGCCAGGCATCCAGCGGCGCGGCCGGATCAGATGCCAGCGGAATCGGACGACAGTCGAGACCAGCAAGCACATGCCGCGTGAAACGTCCGATGCCGTGGTTTCCAATCCATCTCTGGTCGGCGTAGATCATGGCATAGTCTTCAGCCGCGGACGTCGTTCACTTACGGAAGTACCGTCGAGAGGACGACGCCGGTTACGGCTAGTTGCGAAGCAATCTGGCTCCAGTCGCGCAGCCCGCGGACGAAGGATCCGGTCGGGAGCTTATAAGGCACAACGACCTGATCCCCGGGGTAAAGCCGGAGGCGATCGAATTTGGTACCCGCGAAAAGCCCGTTAACATTATTGGCGGCGACCACGACCCCGTTCGCGCGCAACACAAAGGCGTGGCGCAGGTCGGAGGCTGGCTTTCCTTTGCCGGCCATTTCGAGATACGCCCCCGCGGTGTTGTGGGGGTCAAAAATGAACGAGCCGGGATTATAAACATTGCCAACCACGGCTACGGTTGAAGGATTGTGCGGGATGGTTAGCCGGTCGTTGTCTTCCATCGCCATGTTCGGAAAATTGTTGAGGCTCTTATCCCTGGGCTTGACAGGCAGAGCAACGCGTCCGCTGGCGCGGGCGTTATGTAGTTGTCCGATAATCGCTTCCTGCGCCGCCAGCATTTGCGGCAATTCTCCGGACCGGGTGGAAGCTGCCACCGATACAGCCGACTGCCGGATTTGTACCTCCATGGTGCGGACTAGTTCGTCCAAGCTCTTTTGTTCTTGTATGCGCGCCGATTCGCGTGTCAATTGCGATCCGTAGATATAGGCGTCGGGAGTCAGACCGCCCGCGCGTTGCAAAACAGAGCGCAGGGTTTCATTCGTTTCGAGTCTGTATACGCCAGGGCGCATCACCTCGCCCTCAACGATCACGTACTGAGAGCGATTCACCTGCGGCACGCTGATATCTCGCTGCGAGAAGATCGTAACGATATCGCCCGGCTGTAGTTCGAGGTTGCTTGCTTCGTCGCGTTCAAGGATTGCCTTCCGTGGGCTCATCCAAATGAGTTTCGAGGAAAGATCTTCGGGATTGACCCGCTGGATAATCGCGTAGTCCCAGTTGATTTCGGGAGAATAGCGCCGCACGTCGTCCGCGACACTTCTGACTATGCCTAGGTTGGAGAAATTGTCCCCGGGCTTCAACGACGCGCTCCCAGACGGGGCTTGCGCATCTTGCGCGGCGAGGGCACCCGTCACGTCCGAAGAACCGAGGGCATCGACCGAATCATCCGGAAAACTGTAGTTCCCCGCTGAGTCTTGAACGTCAGGTGTTGCGGTGCCCTTAGTGCCGTTGTTGCCGTTAGTCGGTTGTTGATTCGAACCGGAACGGTTGTTTTGTGGGTGCTCGTTGCGAACCGGGTACTCGGTTGCGCGCCCACTGACGATTGCGGCCCGATCCCGCCAGTAGCGACGGGTCAACAACGCCTGCGCGTCGGGAATCAGGTCGCGGACGCGCATGCCTGGCTTCCAGGGATAACGACCGGGATTGGAGACGTTGCCTCGCAGGGTCACCGTGTCCTGAAAGCGGGGAACAATCGAAAATACGCGCACAATGTCGCCATCCTCGAGAGGGAGAGTGCGAGATTGCTCGTCGTAGGGAAACTCCAGTGTTTTGCGCGATTGGTGGTCCGCGAAACGCTCAATCGTGATCTTGCTGGTGTCGGCAACGGTGCTCAAGTCCGCGGCAATTTCAATCAAATCGCTCAGGGAGGAGTTCTCCTTCATCTCGTAGATGGCCGGCGTATTCACGGAACCTGAGATAGCAACCAGGGGACCAACGTGAGCAATGTAGAGAACGTCGCCCGGCTGAAGACGAATATCCTTTGTCTTATCGCCCTTGATTAGCAGATCGTAGAAATCGAAATCCGTAATGGTAACGCCATCGCGCCGGACCTGGATGTGCCGCAGCGACCCTTGGGGGGCCGGGCCGCCAGAGGCGAAGATCGCATTGACCAGCGTGCTCAGCGAACTGATGGTGTATGTGCCGGGGTAGCGGGCATTTCCGACAACAAGTACCTGAATGGAACGAAGCCGACCAAGACTCGCCGTGATGTTGAAGTTCCTGAATACCTTTGAAATGTCGCGTTTCAAGGATGGTTCAAGCTCGCCATAGTGGACACCAGCGACGGATATTTGTCCGACTTGTGGCACGTAGATCTGGCCGGAACGGTCGACGATTACCCGGAGGTCGGCCCCCACTTGCCCCCAAATCCTGATCTGTAGCTCATCGCCTGGGCCGATGATGTAGTCGCTGGGCACCTGCAGCCGGTCGATGGGAGAAAATGTGCTTGGGGGCTGGACAAACAACGACTGCCCGAACAACGGCAATATCCGGCCAGCGGAGTCGGCCACCATCTGCTGGAACTCAGTCTCCGGCCGGAGAGGGATCTTCGGCTGCGCAATCTGCGAAGGATTGAGCGGAGGAGGACCGAGAATGTTCTGGTCTGTCAAGAAACCTCCGGAAGATTTCAACTCCGGCGGGAGCAGCAAAGGAGAGGGATAGTTTTGTCCCTGGCCGCCGCCGGATCTTTGCGCTTGTACAGCACTACAAGCGACGCTGCCTGCCTGCGACGGATCGGAGCAATCCGCCACTCTGCCCTGAGACGGAATTCCTTGAGACGAAAGATCACCGAGGGATTGCGAAAGACATGCCGCAACAGAAAAAAAGATGAACAACGCAAGCAGTCGTGTCTTTAGCATCATGGATTCAGAATCACTGGGAAGTGTAGGAAGGGCTCCGCTCAGAGGTTGGCTTGACGGCAGTTAGAATAACTAGCGGCGTCCTTGTGTGCGCCTGCACTTGCCCGAAACCTGCGCGCAACGCGTACGTGGTGAGTTCCGCAGCGGTGGACGGTGTTGGGAAGTATGGAGGACGTTCTGCTTCCCGCCACGATTCGGCGTCGCGCGAAAACGCTCCCCAACCTTCCTCCGACTCGATATCAACATTGTCAATGCACAGGCGTCCTCCGGGACGAAGCACACGGAAGGCATCTTTTACATAACGCCATCGGTCCATTTCGTCTAAATGGGCCAGCATGTTGGTCGAATAAGCGAGATCGAAAGAGTTGCTTTCCAATTGATCCAGTCCAATTCTCTCCAGTTTTACGAGTCGGGTATTATTCATTGCTTGCAAACGTTTCTCCGCAGTGGCCAGCATGTTGGCCGAGACGTCGGCTCCGGTCCAGGTGCGGCACCGAGGCGCCAACTCCAACCCGATCCGCGCTACACCACAACCGAACTCCAAAACATCGTCTTGCGGTCTCATATCAGCTAATTCGATCAGGTTCTTCACGGGGATTTCCGCCGAACTGCACAGGCTGCGTTCGTCCTCGTGCCCGCAGGCGGCTGTCCTGGCCAGCGACGGCGAGGCGGCCAGGGCGTCCCAAACTTTGCCATACTGCCGACGAGGCAGGTTCAACAGGGAGGGATAGTGAATCACTCTCAGCGCGCGTACTGCGTATCCCCATCCATATGATGCGAATATAAGGGCAAGGCAAGCTCCAAGAACCCACAGCGGAGAAGCGCCCTCCACTACCAGAACGAGTAGCGTGCCTGCACAAGCAATGGTTGAGGTCGCCGGAAGCCAACGATGCCTTCGTATCAACCACGAAGCGGTGGACCGTAGTTTCACTTTCGCTTGCATCAAGACGGCACTTCAAATACAAAGATCGAGATTAAAGAGACTCTACTGTAACCATGCGTGGAGATCTCGCTTGATAAGATCTGACAACCGGACGATGTCCCCACGGTAGTATTTACTCAACTCAGCCCGATCCGATGGGTCGAGTTCTACTGTGTGTTTGTCTCTAAAAGCCCATTGTTTAACAACTGGAACCAGATCGTCGGGCATAATATTTTTTAACAGAGGCCAAACGCCGTATTTCTTGAGCATGAAGCTGACCCACTTAAACCTAGGCAAGGAGGTTTGCAAGTGTTTCTCAGATACATCAGGGGAGAATTGGGGGTCCACCGTAAGAAAGCGGAAGATGTCGGCCGTGATCCGCGTGGGCGCCTTTTGGTATTCCTCGTACAGATAAATTCGCAGATTGTCCGCTGAGAACCGTTCTGTATACCGCTTTACCTGCTCATAGTAGAGGCCAAATTTCAGCAATTCGAATTGGTCGGATTTGTTATTTAGACTTTTCCGAACCTGCTCACGAAATGACTTTCGAATGAGCCCGTTTGCCATCGCCTGTTTGTATTGCGAGAATGCACGGTCAACAGGATCTCTGAGCACCATCACGATCTTGGCATTGGGCGTGGTCGACGCGATGTTTCCAGCGGCTGTTTTTGACCACAGGTAACAGACGCTGGCTTCGCCGATGGCTTTCTCGCCATTCACATTCTCAAACAACTTCAAATAGTCCGACCAGTGAGACACGATGCCACCGAATTTCCTTTCTTGCATCGGACCTCGCAGATAGAGCTGCAGGGAGTCGTATTCTCGCTCGGCCCAATCTTGCCACTGCGCGCTCACGTTGCCGAGTCGGATCTCTTGCGCGAAATAATTAGGCTCTTTGACGGGACTCATGTAGACGTCCGGGTGCTGGCCTAGATAGTGATAGAGTGACGTAGTGCCGGCCTTCGGTGCTCCCACAATGAAAAAATTTGGCAGAACGGGAGTCATGGCCGTTTTGGTGTGTGGGAGTGATTCAGCATCAACGTAATCCCGACAGCGTTCTTAGGGTCCATTTGCCGCGCATCAAAACTCGTTCGCCGTCTCTATCTTCCTGAATTCGTAAACCTGAATCGCCGGAAGACGGGAGGCGGTCGCAAACATGCTGCCCCTTCCCGCGGCGACAAAGATCGGACGCTCCGGCTCTGCAAACCACAGATCGTGCAACCTGAGGAATGCGAACCCGTTCGATCGGAAACATGACATGACCCTTTCAGCGGAGTGGTTCACGGTTTCGATGTGCACGGCACTTTGTAGGTCACGGAAACCTGGCCGCCAACCTTGTGCGCAGGCTTCGGGGTGCATTTCACTCATCAAGAGTTGACCCTCCGATTTCATCGCCCGCGCCAGTTCGCGTGCGATCGCTTGCAGGTCCTTAATGTGATTAAGGGCAAAGGACGACAGAATAAAATCAAAAGCGGAAGCTCGAAAGGGAAGGTGCAAACCATCGGCGAGCACGAGGCGGTCACCGATACCGGCCTTTTCTCGGGCAATGCTGAGCATGGCGGCCGAGCGATCGATTCCAACTACCGAGCTCGCGCCTCGTGCCAAAAGACGGGCGAGCCACCTTCCTGTGCCGCATCCCAGGTCAAGAACATTGCTTCCGGCTACATCCGGAAGAATGCTCGTGAGATGACGTTCTTCGAGCGCCAACAGCGGGTTAGGAGTCTCGTCGTATGTTCGGGCCCAACGTTCATAGCCCTCCTCGACTGAAACGAATGCGGCCTCGGACGGAGGTAGAAAAGATAGATTCGCACCATCGCTGGTCGGAGGCGATTGCTGCTTCGGGGTTGCCAGGCTGCTCACAAGCTCTCCGCTTTTGGCTTTCGCAATGCAATCATGCGCTGAGTCCACTTCAGTTCCATCGGAGCGGAATAAATTCCCAGCCGATATCTCCAGCTACTGAGAGTCTTTAGGGCTAATCGTCCCCAGCCTGGGAGTCGGACATCCTGCACCGTGGGCCAGCGAGACGACACTACCAGTTCAAAGTTATCGATTAATCGCTTGGTGTTGGGCCTCAGCCACGGAGTTCTCGGGTCCTTCTGGGTGGCGAAGCGCTGCCAAGGCTCCGTCGCCCACTCATCGGGAGTTTCGGGAAACTTGAACTCACCTTCTACTCCACCGTACATTTGGGTGCGCTGGGGCACGGGGGTATAGTGCTCGACAACAATTTCGGAATCCGGATTGAGCCGCTTCAGCTTACGAATAAACTCGATGCAATCCCGCGTGTCCCCCTCGGGATCCTGCGGATTCCCGAAAATAATGGAAAATTCCGGAATAATTCCGAAATGACGGATGCGGGAGGCGAGAGCCAAAGTATCTTCTGCGCGAAGATCCTTCTTCATCTCTTTCAGAATTTTGTTGGAGCCTGATTCGGCGCCAAAGAAGATCATGGCACAGCCGGCACGCCGAATGGACTCGAAGGTCGCGTCCGAGTATCCCATCATGATGTCGGTTCTGGCTTCGCACCACCACCGCAGGTTAAGGGGAGCGATTCGATCGGCCAGTTCTCGCGCATGATCCTCCCGCAGGAAGAAATTGTTGTCATAGAACTGGACCGCATCGACTCCGTAGGTACGCGCCAAGTAGCGAAGAATTTGTTCCGTTCGGGCAGGCCCCTCGAACTTCTCACGACTGCCAGAAAAAGTCACAACGCCGCAGAAATTGCAGCGAAATGGACAGCCAATGCTCGCCTGGTGCACGGCGGTCCTCCGCCCTAGAAACGTGGGCAGCACATATTTCTCAGCAGGGATGCGGTGATAGGGGTACCAAGGAAAATCATCGAGCTTTCTCATCGGGCGTTCTGGATTGTTCTTTTGAATGCCGTCTGAGTCTTTATAGGACAGTCCCAGAATGCTTTTGAAGTCCCGCTTTCCCCGTATTGCTTCGAGTAGCTCCAGGAAAGTTTGCTCTCCCTGACCGCGCACGGCAAAATCTACGTACGTGGCATTCAGGACCGCCCGTGTGTAGTTCGACGCAAAATATCCACCCCAAACAATGGGCACTTTCGGAAACCAGCGTCGAACCTCGCGGCAGCTGGCAACGGCCCCCACGGTCTGCGGACCAGGCATCACGGTGACCGCCAGAAGTTCCACCGGCTGCTTGCGCAAGAGTGCGAGCAGAGTCTCAGTAGGGTGAGGATCGAGATTGCCATCTACGATCGCGACTTCCTCGCGTCCTTCAAGAACAGCAGCAATGGCCAGGATCGACAAAGGAAAGCGCCGGTTACGAGGCTTGGTTGCTTTCGGGTTGTAGAGAACAATCATGGAAGATGTTTAATTGGCTAGGATTGAGCTTTTCGGCTGCAATCGAACGACTAAGCCTGCTGACTCTAGGTGCAACTCGAGGCCGTCTCTGGGCCCATAGTCTTTGCGTCGACACTGGGCTTGGGTAGCTTTATGATGTTTTTTAGCTGACGGTTCAGCCAAAGTTCGATCGGGAAACTATAGAAATCGTGGTTTAGCCGCATGCGCGCAGGATAGGCAGTCAGATGTTGAACGGCTTTGGCGAAGCGGCCGGGACCATTTGCCGCGATCGGAGCGCGATCAAACGCGATCCGCAGATAGTCGCGCATGGTCTGCACGCGCCGATGCTCTTTTCCGTTAAGCCAAGGCAGCACAGTGTACCGTGGGAAATAATTTACCCAGTCTTCGAGCGTCTTGGGCACGTCGATTCCCAGCGCCGCAGCCTGATGGAAGATGGGAGAGCCCGGATAAGGTGTGAAGATGTTGGTCCAGAATTCAGCTCCGGGGAACTTCTGGCAGATATCCATCATGAAGGTGACGGTCTCACGCCGTTCTTTATTCCCCTCTCCGGGATAGCCGAAAATGATATTGAAGGATGGAATGACGCCGGCCTTGACGCAGCGTTCCGTGGATTCGTAGATGTCCTCCAGCACCTGAAAATCCTTGTTCATGAGCTTCATCACGGTGGGGGAGGCGGTTTCAATCCCCTGACAGATCTGGTGCAAGCCGGAACGACGAAGCAAGGTCAATTCTGCAACGCTGAGACGTGCGGTCAGGTTCGTCGTCGCCTGCACGCTCCATTTGAAACTTCCGCCTTTTTGAATCAGCTGCTCTGCGATTTGGAGCGCACGCGGAAGGTCAACCAGAAAGTTGTCATCTGCCATCCATAGCAGCTCGAGTCGATAGCGTCGACTGAGGTCGATGGTCTCTTCTACCACCTGCTCGACCGGCAGCGCGTTCCACTTCCGGCCGTAGACCCCCGCATTGGTGCAGTACGAGCAATTGAACGGGCAGGCCAGACTTGACACGTACATAGTCCATCGTCGGCCGCAAACGCGCTCGTAGGCGTCGAAGTCAGCCAGTTGGTAGGCTTTAG
>WNFO01000298.1_pt1 | contig 37104 bp, 38 predicted proteins | sample 5400251 | NCBI WGS metagenome assembly WNFO01 (sample SAMN13153354, study PRJNA577476) | soil metagenome | isolation source: 100 cm saprolite under Madrone tree | place: USA:California | collected 2016-06-14
CGCTCAAACGGTACGCCTACCCGACGATCGGAAAACTCACGATCCCGGAGATCAAGCCCAGCCACATCTACGAATTGCTCCGGCCAATCTGGGTTGAGAAGCGCGAGACGGCGAATCGTGTCCGCGGACGGATCGAAACGATCATCGCGAAAAATGTCAATGTTGACGACACCGATTTTCGAAATCCAGCCGAGCTCACCAAGCAGCTGCGCGAGAAACTTCCAAGGCGGCCGAAACGTGTCGTACGGCATCATCCTGCACTGCCCTATTCCGAAGCGTCGCAGTTCATGACTGACCTATCCGTAGCAGGTGGTACCGCGGCCTCAATGCTCGGCTTTTTGATCTTCACAGCCTGCCGCACCAACGAAGTGGTGGATGCCCGCTGGTCCGAGATCGATCGCGCCTTATCGACTTGGAAGATCCCCGGCGAACGCATGAAGATGCACCAGGACCATGTCGTGCCGCTTTCCGATCCTGCACTCGCGATCCTCTACAAGATGCACAATGGCACCCAGGGCGAGTTGATCTTCCCGAACCCCGATGACGGAATGTTTTCGGAGAATGCAATGCTCGCCGTGCTGGATCGCCTCGGCTACAGTCACGTCACGGTGCACGGTTTCCGCTCGACCTTCGCAACCTGGGCCGAAGAATGCACGGAGTATCCTGATGGCGTCCGCGAGGCAGCGCTGGCGCACAAGTACAAATCAGAAACCACGGCAGCCTATCAGCGCGGGCAAAAGCTCGAGAAGCGACGCATCCTCATGAAAGATTGGGCGCAATTCCTCGCAGGATCAAATGTCGTCCGCCTCGACAAAGCGGGTTAATCTATCTTCGACAACTCAGCCTTCGTTCAGCCCAAGACCGATCCGCAGGGCTTCTGATTCTGCCCAATGCATACCAAAAAGAAATCGAGGTTGTGAACCGAAAAGGGCGCGAAGTCGTACGACCGGCCATCCGAAAAATGCGCATGGTCCCATGAATGCTTTGCGCCGAAAATCCAGTCTGGCATGCTCAGAAACATCCGGGGACAACAGGATGCTCATATGTCTCACGCCGTGTCTATCGCGCTTGAAGCCCCGCTCGTAGCGTCGCCGAATCAGGCGATGAGGGCGATCCAAGTCTCGCGCAAAAAGCTATACGAACTTATCAACACAGGAGAGCTGGAAAGCTATACCGAAGATAAATCGCGACGCATCACGGTCAAATCAATCAACGACTACATCGAGCGCCGACTGGCAGCAGAAGCTGTTCGGCGCGGCCGCGCTGCATCCTACGGAGATGATCAATCACGTCCGTAAGCGAGACTCCCGGTTGGCGACCCGGTCGGCCCACCATTCGTCAGGCTAATAACCTGAAGGTCACAGGTTCAAATCCTGTCCCTGCAGCCACCCAGCCAGTCTGGGATCGTCTATCGAACTCGAAATATCGGCTTCGTTGCAGATAGCGTCGCCGGCGCAGTTTCGCGCCATCATCACCATGGCAACGATACGAGGACGGCTGGCTAGCCGCGCGGGAAGCAACCGGTTTCCAAGCATGTTGGTCCGAGCTTCAGCGAAGCCGCGGGTTCATCCAGCGGATAAATTACGTCGGCTGACACTAAGATTTACTTATCGCTGCCATAATAAACGCTGAAAGCTCCGGCGATCTGACAAGTAAAAAAGCGCGATTTACCGCATTCTTCTGGCCCTTTCTGGCGATGGGCGATACACTTGCCTAACGAAAATTATTCGCGCTTCCCGTGCCGCAATCGTGGCCGTCGAGGCGACGGCAAAATGCGTCGAAGCCGAATGTCGGGGGAGTCGATGTCTGCCAAGGACGTCAAATTCTCGTTCGAAGCCCGCGATCAGATGTTGCGCGGGGTCAGCATTCTCGCCGACGCAGTCCATGTCACGCTCGGGCCCCGCGGCCGCAATGTCCTGATCGAGCGCACGTTCGGCGCACCGCGCATTACCAAGGATGGTGTGACAGTCGCGAAAGAGATCGAACTTGACAACAAGTTCGAGCATATGGGCGCGCAGTTGGTGCGCGAGGCGGCATCGAAGACGTCCTACGCCGTCGGCGACGGCACCACTACCGCGATCGTGCTGGCGGCGGCGATCGCCCGCGAAGGCGCCAAGGCGGTCGCCGCGGGCCTGAATCCGATGGACCTGAAACGCGGCATCGACATCGCGATCCGCGTCGTGGTCGATGATCTGAAGAGGAACGCCAGGCAGATCACTGCGAACGAAGAGATCGCGCAGGTCGCCACCATCTCCGCCAATGGCGAACGTCAGATCGGCGACATGCTCGCCGAAGCGATGCGGAAGATCGGCCGCAATGGTGTCGTCACCGTCGAGGAGGCGACCTCGCGGCAGACCGAGCTGGAAGTCGTCGAGGGCATGCAGTTCGACCGCGGCTATCTGTCGCCCTATTTCGTCACCAATTCGCAGAGGATGCGGATCGAGCTGCAAAAGCCCTACATCCTGATTTACGACAACAAACTCTCGACGCTCCAGGAACTGCTGTTGCTGCTGGAGGCGGTGATGAAGACCGGCGAGCCGCTGTTGATCATCGCCGAGGAGGTCGAGGGCGAGGCGCTGGCAACGCTGGTGGTCAACCGGATGCGCGGCGGCCTGAAGCTCGCGGCAGTGAAGGCGCCGGGTTTTGGCGATCGCCGCAAGGCGATGCTCGAGGACATCGCTATCCTGACCGGAGGCACCGCGATTTCCGGGGATCTGGGGATCAAGCTGGAAAACGTGACGCTGGAGATGCTCGGTCGCGCCAAGCAGGTCATCATCGACAAGTCCAGCACCATCATCGTCAAGGGTGCCGGCAAGCCGGCCGAAATCGCCGCCCGGGCCGAACGGATCAAGGGCCAGATCAACGACACCACGTCCGACTTTGACCGCGAGCGGTTGCAGGCGCGCATCGCCAAGCTCGCCGGCGGGGTCGCCGTGATCCGCGCTGGGGGCGCCACCGAACTTGAGGCCAAGGAGCGCAAGGACCGGATCGATGACGCCCTGCATGCGACGCGAGCCGCGATCGAAGAAGGCATTCTGCCCGGTGGGGGCGTCGCCCTGCTGCGCGCCAGCGAAGCATTGAAGCCGCGGCGCGGCGCCAACGCCGACCAGAACACTGGCATCGACATCGTCCGCCGGGCGCTGTCGGCGCCGGCGCGGCAGATCGCGATCAATGCCGGCCTCGACGGCTCGCTGGTGATAGGCCGGATACTCGCCAACCCGACCTATGCCTTCGGCTACGATGCACAGTCCGCCGAATATGGCGACCTGATCGACAAGGGCATCATCGACCCGGCCAAGGTGGTGCGCACCGCCCTGCAAGGCGCCGGCTCGATCGCCGGTCTTCTGGTGACGACCGAAGCCATAGTTGCCGAACTGCCGAAACCGCCGCCGCCGGAGTTGCCCGGCCACGGCCATGACCACCATGGCGGCGACATGGATTTTTGACGCCGGAAATGCCAGGGAGAAAGCCATGGCTGAAACGACCGTGGCGCAGGAGGTTACACGGCGGACCATCCTCGCCGCCGCGATTGCCGGCGGTGCCGGCTTGGCCGGCGTTGCCGTGGCCGCCACACCCGAGGCCGATGCCGACGCTGTCGAAGAGGCGCGACGGATGACCGGAAAGGTCGTGACGCCGTCGCCGCGTCTGCATCTGTTGATGCCGTCGCACTTCCCCAATGGCTATATCGTGCCGTTCACGCTCCGTATCGACAGCAAAATGACCGACACCGATCATGTTCGACAGGTTCAGGTGCTGGCGCCGCGCAATCCCATCAATCCGGTTGCGACCTTTTACTTCGTGCCGGGGCGCAGTGAGCCGGTGGTATCGACGCGGATTCGCCTCGCCGAGCAGCAGGATGTGCTGGCGATCGCGGAGATGAACGACGGCGCGCTGCTGATGGCGCGGACGTTCGTCGAGGTGGAAACCAATGGCTGCAAATAGATCGGTGTGAGGAGACGGCGATGGCGACACCAACTCCACGGGTGCAGGTACCGCGCTCGGCGACGCGTGGCGAGGTGATCGAGATCAAGACCTTGATCGAGCATCCCATGGAAACCGGCCTGCGTCTCGACAGCAACGGCGAGGTCATTCCGCGCAAGATCATCAATGAGTTCATCTGCCGCTATAACGGCGAGGTGGTGTTTCGCACAGATCTGCACGAGGCGGTCGCCGCCAACCCGTTCATTTCGTTCTCCCTGCGCGCAACGACGAGCGGCCGCCTGGATTTCATCTGGAACGAAGATTTTGGGGCGGTCTATGCTCTGAATCATACGCTCCTTGTCGATTGAAACTACGGCCGATGAAGATGGCAAACCCGTCCGATGGTCCGTTCAATCCTTGGAGTTGCAAAACCGAAGGGACGCCGATGCGTCCGCTGATCAAGCGCTGGACGCGGCGCGAAATCGGCCGGCTGGCGGCGTTCACCCTGCTCGCGCCTCATGTGGCACGAAGTCAGAGTCGGCCCAAGGTGCTTGTGGTCGGCGGCGGAAGCGGCGGCGCCACATTGGCCAACTGCCTCAGCGACGGCGCCATGTCCGACGTCACCATCATCGAGCCGAAGCGCGCCTATACGACCTGCTTTTTCAGCAACCTGTATCTTGCCGGGCTGCGAACCTTTGCGGAGCTAACGCATAGCTACGACGCGCTGGCGCGGCGGCCCGGCGTCACCATGATCCATGACGTTGCGACCATGATCGATCCGGCCACCCGAACGGTGCGGCTTGGCGGCGGCGCAACGCTTTCCTATGACCGCCTGGTCGTGGCGGCGGGTTCGGCGATCCTTGAAGACACGATCGAGGGCTATGACGCGGCGGCGATGCATTTGATGCCGCATGCCTGGAAGGCCGGCGAACAGACGCTGACGCTGCGGCGGCAATTGGAGAGCATGGCGGATGGCGGGCTGTTCGTCATGGTCGCGCCGCCCGATCCGTTCCCCTGCCCGCCGGCGCCATACGAGCGGGTGTCGCTGATCGCCGCCTATTTCAAGCAGCACAAGCCGCGTTCGAAGATCATCGTGATCGACGCCAAGAATACGTTTGTCGGACAGGATTTATTCGAGGATGCCTGGAATCGCTATTATCCGGGCATGATCGAATGGCTGCCGGCGCAATTCACCGGCGGTGTCAAGGCGGTCGAGCCTGGTACGCTCACCTTGCGCACGGAGAAAGACCGCTTCAAGGCCGCGGTCGTCAACGTCATCCCGGCGCACCGCGCCGGAGATCTGGCGCGGCAGACCGGCCTTGCCGACGCTTCGTCATGGTGTCCCGTCGACCCGCTGACCTTCGAGTCGCGTTTGCAGCCAGCCATTCACGTGGTCGGAGACGCCATCATCGGCGGCGACATGCCGAAAACGGCGTTCGGCGCCAGCAGCCAGGCCAAGGCCTGCGCCGTCGCCGTCGCCGCGGCTTTTACGGGCAAAGAGGCGGCGACGCCGCGTCTGACCAATACCTGTTATGTGCATCTGACCGCCGCCGACGCCTGGCGCAATGCTTCCCAATTCGAACCCGTCGCTGGCCGGATCAAGGCCGTCCATGTCAATATCAGTCGCGTCAGCGATAGCGTCGAGACCCGTCGCGGCGTCGCGCGCGAGGCGGTCGACTGGTATGAGACGTTTACGAAAGAGCTGTTTGGCTAACAAGCGACCAAAAGCCTTGCTCAGCGCGCTGCCGGCACCGCGATCATTCCCGGGGCCGTGATCGCCCGTTCGAGATCGGTCGGCGCGTTTTCCCGCAGGCCTTCCGCCGACGGATCGGGCAAGCGCCCGAGCCGTAGCGAATTCAGCACCACCAGCAGGCTCGAGCCGGCCATCACCGCCGCCGCCAGCACCGGCTGCAACAGCCCGGCGGCCGCCAGACCGATCGCGACGAAATTGTAACCAAACGCCCATGCCAGATTGCCAAGAATGGTCCTGCGCACGGCACGGGCAACATCGACTGCATAGGGCAGCAGCCACAGCCCGCCCGGCGGCAACACCAAGGCCGCAGTCTCGCGGGCAAGATCGGTCGCCGAACCCACGGCAATGCCGACATCGGCGGTCGCGAGCACCGGCCCGTCATTAAGGCCGTCGCCGACCATTGCGACGAGGCCCGCGCGGCGGCGCAGATCGAGGGCTGCGCGCTTCTGCTCGGGAGACAGGCTGGCTTCGATTTCGTCAATGCCGACGAGGGATGCGATGCGCCGCGCCGCAGCCGGCAGATCGCCAGTCAGCAACATCGCGTCCAATCCCCGCTGGCGCAGCGCGTCGATGGTGGCGCGCGCCTCCGGCAGCGGCGTATCGTCGAGCGCCAGCACTGCGCGCACCACTCCGCCCCAGCCGACATAGACTTGGGAATGTCCGCTCACTTCGTGTGCCTTTGCCCGCGTCGCGAGTTCTGGCGCCAGCTTCCAGTCCAGTTCGCGCATCAATTCGGCATTACCGGCCGCGATCGTCTTGCCGTCGGCGTTGCCCATAATGCCGCGGCCCGCCACTACCCGCATATCCTGCGTGACGGCAGGTGCAAGGCCGCGCGCGGCGGCTTCCCGCATCAGGGCGCGACCGAGGCCGTGCTCGGAATGACTCTCAAGCCCCGCAGCGCGGGCCAGCACTTCATTTGCGTCCAGGCCGGGACTGTCGATAGCGACGATGCGCGCGTTCCCGGAAGTGAGCGTACCGGTCTTGTCAAAGGCGACCAGGCGGGTCCGCGCCAAGGCTTCGAGCGCGGCAGGATCGCGCACCAGGCAGCCATGCCGCGCCAACAGACCAATGCCGAGCGAACTCGCCATCGGCGCGGCAAGGCCCACCGCACAAGGACAGGCTACCACCAACACAGCGAGGCCGGTCAGCAGCGCCTGGTCGAACGGCAGATAGTGTGACCACACCGCCGCCGTCGCCAGTCCCAGCAGAAGCACCATAGGCACGGACACGCCGACAATGCGGTCGGCGAGCCGCTGGGTCGGGCTGCGGCGCAGCAGCGCCTGGCGCACCGAGCGGCAAATCTGTGCCCAACGGGTCGCGCTCCCCGCACCGCTGCTGCGGATCAAAAGCGCGCCGTCGAGATTGATGCTGCCGGCGATCACGTCGCCGCCGGGGCTTTTCTCGACGGCGCGGCTTTCACCTGTCATCACCGCTTCGTCGGCATGCGAGCAGCCCTCGACCACGGTCCCGTCGACGGGAATCCGTTCGCCGGGCCGGACCCGCACCAGCATGCCGGAAACGACCTCGCGCACCGGCCGGCGCCGCTCGACATCGCCCTCGACCAAAGTGGCCATCTCGCTTTCGGCCGCCAGCAGCGGCGCCAGGTCGCGCGCCGCCTTGGCGCGGCCGGCCGCCTCGAGATAGCGGCCGACAGTGAACAGCATCAGCACCATGCTCGCGGTATCGAAATAGACGTGGGCGGTGCCCTCGATAACCGCGAGGGCGGAATAAACATAAGCGGCGCCAGTGCCAATGACGATCAGCGCCGATGATGTCAGGCGACCGTGAACGGCCTCCGTGAAGGTCTCGCGCATAAACGGTCCACCGAGGATCAGCATGGCCGGCGTCGCGAAGATCCACAGCAACAGATGGATCACAGGCTGTACTTTGGCATCGGCGCCGGTGAACGCGCCGGTATAATCGAGCATGCTGAACATCATGATGTTCATCGAGAGAAAACCGCCGACGCCGAGCCGTATCAACAGCCAGGCGGCTTCGGATTCCTCGCCGCGGCCTTGCTTCACCTGGTAGGCGATCGAACAGCCATAGCAACAGAAAGTGCAGCTCTCGCCGTTCAACATTTGCCGCGTCGCGCGCAATCCGACCGGCAACAAGCAATGGCTGCAAAGGGCGGCTGCGTCGTTGCTCATGCCGGATGTCCCATCGACATGCCCGCGGGCAGGACGCCGCGTCCGAGCGTAACCAGTCCGAGCATTAAAATCCCGGTGCCGGCGAGCCAGACACCGCGCTGCCGCCAGGCTGGAGCAAGCGCGCCGCCGACGCCGCCCATCATCAGCATGGCCGGAAAGGTCCCGAGCCCGAACGAGGCCATGACCAGGACGCCGGAGAGCGCCGCGCCGGTGCCTGCCGCCTGAGCTACGAAGGCGTAGACCAACGGGCAAGGCAGGAATCCATTGAATACGCCGAACGCGATCGGCGCCCCGGGGCCGCGCACCGTCAGCAGGCTACGCAAGACAGCGGCGAAGCTGCTGCCGGAAAAGCCGATGGTGATCCGATGCAGGACCGGGAGCCGCCCGAAGAACTGCAGCGCCATGGCGATCATCAGCAGTCCGGCGACGATGGCAAGAATGCGCTGGCCGAGATCAAGGCCGCCGCCATCGATGACCGGTACGGTCATGCCCTGCGAGGTGCAGATCACCTGTCCGATGGCGCCGGCGAGCGCGCCCAGGAAGACGTAACTGGTCAGACGACCGGTATTGTAGAGCAGATGCCGCAGGCCGGTCGCCGCCGGCCCACGCGGGTCACGTCCCAGCGCGCAGGCAAAGCCGCCGCACATGCCGATGCAATGAAAGCTGCCGGCGAAGCCCGCGAGGAAAAACACGAAATAGTAGGTCATGGCAGAATGTCCCGCCAATCGCCGGGTGCCGGCGCCGCCCGCCGCTGCTTCGTCTTTGCCGTTATCTCATGCGCACGAGATAAATGACCCAGATAAAGAAACAAGTGTGAGCGATGGCGCCCGCGAAAAAGGCGATGATCTGACTCGGGCTCGCATGCGCGAGTGAGAAAGCGGTATCCTCCAGCATGACTGCTCCTGATCAACCGAAAGCCGACTTCAGCACGTTCAACGTAATCTCGGAGAACAAGAAAACCAGATTCAAGGCCGCGATACCAAGCACGATCTTTTCAGCCAGCATTTGTTCATCCCTCTCGCTCGGAACCGGATCAGTCCGTATTTTCTTCCGCAGTGCGCTCTGCCGACTGCGGAAAAATGTCTAGCCTATCCGGCCTGGTCCCACCCCACCCCAATAGGTGTAGGAATAATAGAGGCCCCAGACGAACAGGACCGCGTACACCACGAGCAGCCATGCGGGAACGTGGCCGACCCAGGCCTTGATGTATCCGCCGGCATATTCCTCGAGTTCGTGATGCGCGTGCTCACTCGCCTGCTTGTCGGTTGGTTCGGTCATTTTCCATCTCCGTCCGAAAGAAGTTGAGGGATGCATCATCCGCACCGTGGAATGCGCCCGACAAGACAGCCCACACGAAAATACACACCGCACCGAAACTCATTATCGTGGCGACCAGAAATGGTCCGAACACATCATAGTCCATTATCATTGTGGTCTCCGCTCGGTGCTGGCCGGCGCGTCCGCCGGCTGCTGGTCGCTGATCGCAACGGCAGTACCCGGCAGGCTTGTCGTCTTTGTCGCGCCCTTGCCGGGCAGGTAGGCGCTGGCTGGATCCGCCGCCACGAGCGTGGGATCGTTGAGAGCGGCGCGGTCGGTCGGCGAAATCGTCAACGACTCCCCGGTGAGCGGATCTTTGAATGCCGACAGCGACAGCACGTAATAGGACAGCGCCCAGCGATCGGCCTCCGGCAATGCGTCGCGGAACGACGGCATCGGCGTGCCGGATAGCCCCGTGGTCATGGTGCGGAAGATGTCTTCAACCGCCGGACCGGACTTGAACTGACCGGCGGTAAGATCGGCGGGCCGCATCGGGAAGCCGAGTTCGTCCTTCAGCCCGGAAGCCTTTTCGCCGTCGCCCTTGCCACTGTTGCCATGGCACTCCCAGCATTTGGCGCCTTGCCAGACGGTCTTCCCCCGCCCGATCAGTTCCGGGGTCGATGGCGGTGGACGACCGATATAGAGCGGCGCGCTCGGCGGCTCCTCGGTGAAGAAGGCATAGGGCTTGTTCGGGTCGGAACGGTCGACCGCGAGTTCATATTTGATGTATTGGACGACCGCGAGCCGGTCGTTCAACGGCAGTTCATACCAAGCCGGCATTGCGGTGCCGCGCACCCCACGGGTGATGGTACGCAGCAGATCGCCGTCGGACGGCACCGACTCCTTGTTCAGATGAAACTTGAACACGCCGGAGGCAAAATTGCGCGGCCTTTGGGTGTTGAGGAAGGTCGCCGCCGGACCATTGCCGTCGCCCTTCTCGCCGTGGCAGCCAAGACAGCGCCGCTCATATACTTCTTTGCCGTATCCGATCCATTCGGCCGAGCGCGGCAACGTTACGTCCATGACTTCGATCTGCTGAGGCTCGAAAAGATCGCGCCATTTGCCGCGGTTCATGCCGAGCTTCTGCACATAGGCGACAAGCGCGTGCAGATCCTCGGTCTCGGCGGCCAGCGTGACGCTGTCGCCGCCAAATTCCTTGTTCGGAATCAGGATCACCGGGGTGTTGTCGCGTGCCCGCAATGGGACAAACAGCAGGCCGTCGGAATTAGGCGTCAACTTGATTTGGTCCTTGCTGGCGAAATTGAAGAAACGCTGGGTGAGCGCGTTGTTTTCGAGGGTGCGGCTGCCGTCGGCACCGTCGACCAGCTTGACCGCCTGGCTCGGCGCATCGAACAAGCCGCGATATGGTGCCATGACTGAGTCGGGCGTCAACTGACGCGGATTCCAGAAATGCGCGAAATGCCATTCGTCGCTGTATTTCAGGCCGACCCGGGTGAGATCGGGGCCGATGCGCCTGGTGCCAAACAAATGCGGCGTGTCGAACGAATATTCGCCAGCCTCGCTCACCGGTCCCCAACGCCGCGTCTCGCCCGTCACCGGGCGGACATATTGCGAATGGCAGTACCAGCAGCCCTCGCGCAAATAGATTTTGCGACCGAGTTGTTGCACCGGCGTATAGTCCGTCGCGTCGGTATGCATCCATTTGAGCTGACCGAGGTCGGTGCGCACCACCGCGGTCACCTCGTGCGTGCGAGCGGATGGCTCGAGCAGTGGAAGCAGCCCTTGGGTGAAGACGGCGGCAAAGAAGCAGCCGATGCCGGCAACCAGCGCGACAAATCGCAGGTTCATCATTCCGCAGCTCCCTTTGCGAGCATAGGCCCAGGGCTGCGGTTCCGTACCGATCTGCTTGCTTCACTCGCCCGCGTCAGCGCTGTGATCATCATGTTGACAACGAGAAGCGTCATGCCGATGTCCATGCTGATTCCGGCCAATGTGCGCACGAACCAGTACGGCCGCATCGGCAGGATCGAGTCGACCCATTCGGTGCCGGACATCCATTGGTAGCCCTGCATCAGCCCGCCGGCCGTGAGCACGAGGCCCATGGTGGAAATGCCGACAGTGATCAGCCAAAACGACCAGTTGCCCAAGGTCCACGACCACAATTCGCTGCGCCCGTACAGGCGCGGCCAAGTGTAGACCAGGCCGCCAATCGCCCACACCACGAAGGTCCCGAACACGGTAAGGTGCGAATGCGAGATGACAAAGTCGGAAAAATGCGTCGGCTGCTGAATCACGCGCAATGCTTCCGTCGAACCCTGGAAGCACCCCAGCAGGTACATCAACGCGCCCATGATCAGGAATTTCGCCGGAAGATTCTTGCCGAACGCGTCCCACCTGCCTTTCACCGTGCCGAAGAAGTTCACCAGCACGGTCCACACCGGAATGATCAGCATCATCGAGGTGACGATCGCGATCGTCTCGGCCCAGTCGGCAATCGGACTGTATAGATAGTGATGGATGCCGACGAAGGGATAAAACAGCGCCAGCGACCAGAAACCGATCAGCGACAGCTTGTGAGCGTAAAGCGGATTCTTCACGCTGACCGGCAGATAATAATAGATCAGCACATAGCCCGCCGGCGTCAGCCACAGCCCGACGATGTAATGGATATAGAGACCGTGGAAGGCAGCGCTGTTGATGCCCGAGATCGTGTAGGGGAGAATAAATGAACCCAGCACGAGGTTCATCGTGGTCCACACGAAAGCGCCGATCAGATACCACAACGCAACGTAGAGTGCCGGTTCAAGCCGCCGCCCGATGGTGACGAGAAACTGAAGGGTGGCGATGGCGCATACCAGGAACAGCGGGATTTCGGCGAACAACGGCATCTCGCCGGCTTCAAGTCCGTGATTCTCGCCGAAGGCAAGCCCGAGCAACCCAGCCGCCACCGCGAGATTCCACACCCAGGCGATGGCCACGCCCCACTCATTCCACACTACCCGTACGCCGCACAGCCGCGGCACCAGGTAATAGCATTCACCGATGAACAGACTGGAGAACGCGCCAAGGATCACGCCGTTGACATGAACAGGTCGCAGCCGGCCGAACGTCAATCCGAGATTGCCGGTGCCGAGATAGTCGGGAAAATTGAACAAACCGGAAATCGCCGCGCCGACCGACGGCGTGATCATCAGCCACACCATGCCCCATAGCAGCCAAGTCCGCACTACCGGTGTATCGACCAGCTTGTCGAGATCGATGCCGGCGAAACGGCCGTGCAGGACGGGAGGCGCGACCTCGGACCTCAGCGGACCATTCCTTTGCATGCCGGTCCCCAGCGTGTTGGTCCCCTCCGTGTCGGTCATTGGCGTCTCCGGCCCCAGCCTTGAAAACAAAAAACCTCGCGCAATCACTTCGACTGCGATCCGCAATCCATGGATTCCGCCATCCACAGCCCTGCCATCTCGCTCAGATCGACACTGTCCTCGTGACGATCCGAGCCAGATGAACGCGGGAAGTTGTGCCTGCGCGAAGAAGCGATCAATATTTTCCCGGCACTAGCACCGAACCGGTGTTGGACCAGTAGATGTAGGCTTCCAGCGCCTTCATGGCTTCCGAGTCAGAATCGATCTTTTCGCCCTGGTTCGGTTTCTCAATGCACCAATTGATCATGTCGCGCAGCGTTGCGAACTTGCCCATCTGTGCCTGAAACTTGGGATATGAATGCGGATGGGTGTCGGCGGTCATCGGATGGCACATCGCGCAAGCCATGCCGGTCGTAGACAATGTCACGCCCAATTTCTTCGCCATGGCATCGTCGCCATGGAACAGCAGGTCGCCCTTCTTGACCTCGGCCAAGAACGCTTCCTGATAGGCTTGCAGTTGCTGCGCGGTCACCGGCGTCTTGTGCGCCTGGGCCGGCCCGACGACGACGGCGATCAGCGCCAGCGTGCCGACCACGGCCGCCCGGGACAGATTTATATATTTGGGTTGTTTGGTCATGGCCTTCCTCCCTCAATACGGCCACTGGTTATCGGCGATCCGTGGCCGCAAGATCTCCGGCTGGCTCAGCGAGGAGTCAGCGTCCGATTGCACGAACACCTCCTTACGGCCCCACATGTAGTATTCGTTCTCGACGGTGTCCTTGGCATTGACCGCGAGCCCGCCCCAACCCACGCCATCGAACGGATCGCCGGGATCGACTCGGATCATCGGCTTGGTCAGCTTCGGCACCCCCTCCGGCGCGTAAGGCCACGGCCAGGAGGTGGCCAGCATACCAATCGACCGCATGGTACCGATTTCGTTGTAGAGCACCTGATGAACGTGACCATGGATGTTGGTGACTTTGGTGTAGGGTTTGAGCACCTCGTTGACATCGCGCCAGTCGCGTACCCAGAAATTCCATGGCGGATAGTATTCATAGAGTGGATTGTGGCTGAAGATGATGACCGGCTTGGCCTTGTCCCACGTCGACAGCGTTTTTTGCAGCCAGTCGAGCTGGTCGCGGCCGACTCCGGCCCATGGCCCGGCGACCGTGCCGTCGAGCACCGACATATGCGCCATGCGCTCTTCGGGACTCATCTTCTTCATAGACCAATAATCCGGCGCACGACTGACCGTATCGAGGCCGATAAAGCGCACGCCTTTGTGGTCGAAACTCCAGTACGGCTGGCCGAACAGCTCGCCCCACTTCTTGCCCATGTCGAGATACCAGTCGTGCTCGCCAGGGATGAACACCTTGCGAATCTTGATTTCCTTCAGCAGTTCAACGCCAAGATCAAGTTCCTCGACCTTGCCAAGCTGGGCGAGGTCGCCGCCGAAGATCAGGAAGTCGGCCGGCGGGCTCATCGCCTGCACTTCCTTCGCCGCCCGCACCGTCTTATCGACGAAGCGCGTGTTCAGCGAACGCGTATATAGATGGGTATCGGAAATCCATGCGAATTTGAACGGCGCGTCGGCCGCGTGGGCAACGTCGATGGTGTTGATCAGTGGCCACCAGGAAAAGGTATCGGCTACCGTCGCCGCGCCGAGCACGCAGGAGCGGTGGATGAAGGTCCGCCGCGTCAGCTTCACCGAAGGATCGGGACGCAGTCCGGGCTGTTGCAGCTCCGTTGCAATCTCACGTCGAGCTTTGTCGAGTTCAGACATGGAGTTTTCTCCTCCCAATTCCCGATGGATCCAATGGTTACACGGCGTTGTCTTCCCATTTGCTGCGACGGAGCGTGCGGCGCTCGGCCGTCTATTTCCGGTTCGTTTCTTTCAGCCTGTTTGCGCTCTATTTCTTCTTCAGCTCGATTGTCAGATCGGTCGGCTTACCGGCGGCGACGACCACCGGCTGCTGTGTCGGTCCTGTGAAAGGCTGCATCGCGACCAGTGTGTAGTTGCCGGCTGGCACGTCCGGAATGGTGAATTTGCCGTCGGCGCCGGTCACCGCGTAATACGGATTGTCCGCCACGTAGATCCATCCCTCCATCCAGCCATGGGCGTCGCAATCGACGCGAACGGTGCCGGGCCGTTTGAGTTCGGCTGGAATGCGCTGACCCTGATTAGGCAACGCCAGATTGAAGGCAGTTCGCTTGTCGTAATAGCCATGGGTGTTGTGCAGAACCGGATCGCTGTTGACGACGTCCAGCCCGCCCGCCCGGATCACCTGAATTTCCGGCGAAAACGCGCATTTGACGTTGTCGAGTTCGGCGGTTTTGCCGCCGGCGGGCCAAGCTTTGCCCTTGGCAACATCGACCAAATAGACCACTGCGCTCTCGACGGCTTTGTCGGGTCCAACGCGGATCAGCGGTTCCTCGCGGGGGCCACCACAGACTTCGACATCCTTTGTCGGAATGATCTTGCGCGTTGGCGCGGCGCCGGCGAACGTCACCTTGCCGGTGATCGACCCGCCGCCGGCGACCGGGCCTTCGTCATAGGCCTGCGCCGGCAGCCCCAAGGTTGCGGTGATGACGACGGCTGCCGAAAGGCCGATAGCGGCTTTTGTGCAAAGCGGTAGTCTGCCCGGGCTGGTGGACACGGCGCCTCCTCCCTCATTTGTTTTTCAAACTTCCTCATGCGCAATGAGAGTTGCGCGAAGGGCCGACCTCGAGATTTTCTTCGAGGAATTCGAGAAGCTTCTCGTTTACAGTTTTGAAAACAGGGTCATGAGAGCACAATTTTAGAATGGCTAGAAATCAGGATTGCTTTTCGCTGCATTAAGCAAAACTGATGAGCATCGAGCGCCGAAATGAGGGATAGTTGTAAAAAAGAGTAATCAAGTCCCGCCTGTGAGAATGGGACCTCGGAGGACGCCCGGTATCAGCGCAAGCTGGGGCCGCGATCACTTGCCATCTGTCAATTGCGAGATGCTTTGGTTGGCGAACAGGAGGGCGACGATTTGCAACGTGACTCCTTGAAGATGTTGGCCATCGTTCTCGTGGCGATCCTGACCTTGTCCCAACAACGTCTGCCGGCCGCCACGGTGACAGTCGGCGGGCCATTCACGCTTTCCGCCTCCGACGGCACCACGGTGTCCGACGCGACCTACCGCGGAAAGTGGTTGCTGGTGTTCTTCGGCTACACGTTCTGTCCCAACATCTGTCCGACCACGCTGCTCGAAGTCGCCGATGCGCTCCGGCGTCTTGATCCCGATGCCAGCGAGCTGCAGCCCCTGTTCATCTCCATAGACCCTGACCGCGACACCCCCGATGTGATGGCAGCCTATACGCGGTCATTTGATCCGCGGATCGTCGGGTTGACCGGCACCGCTGCGCAAATTGCTAGCGTGGCTAAGGAATATGGCGCCTATTACGCCCGACATCGGACAGGATCCGGCGCCGACGACTATGTGATGGACCATGGCACCTATCTCTATCTGATGGATCCGAACGGACAATTTGTGCGCGGCTTCGATGCCGACACGCAAGGAGCAGTGATCGCCGACAAATTGCGCGAGATGATGGCCCGCCTTCCCTAGGGGAGTTCCATGCTGCAAGCTCGATCCGCGACCCCGTGCTGTGAACGATGGTGCCTGTCCCAATGGAGCGACGCGTCGCCTGGGAAAACGGTGAGGAACTACGACGCATTTTTCGTCGACGCGATCATGCGGCTCCACGCCGAGCAGCGTTACCGGGTCTTCGCCGATATCGAGCGAATCGCCGGCCGTTTTCCCCATGCGATCTGGCACGCGCCGTCGGGACCGCGCGACGTGGTGGTCTGGTGCTCGAACGATTATCTCGGCATGGGGCAGCATCCGAAAGTCGTCAGGGCGATGGTTGCGGCCGCGACTAGAATGGGTACCGGTGCCGGCGGGACCCGCAACATCTCCGGTACGCATCATCCCGTGGTCGAACTCGAAGCCGAACTCGCCGACCTGCACCGCAAGCCGGCGGCGCTGGTGTTCACATCCGGCTATGTCTCGAACCAGACCGGGATCGCCACTATTGCGAAACTGCTCCCCGACTGCCTGATCATGTCGGACGCGATGAATCACAACTCGATGATCGAGGGAGTTCGGCAATCGGGGAGCGAAAGACAAATCTGGCGTCATAACGATGTCGACCATCTGGAGGCGCTGTTGCGTGCGGCCCCCGCACATCGGCCGAAGCTGATCGCATTCGAAAGCCTGTATTCGATGAATGGCGACGTCGCGCCGATGCGACGGATCTGCGATCTTGCCGAACGCCATGGCGCGATGACCTATCTCGACGAGGTTCATGCGGTCGGCATGTACGGGCCGCGTGGCGCCGGCATTGCCGCCCGCGAGGGCGTCATGGACCGCATAAACGTGATCGAAGGCACACTGGCGAAAGCGTTCGGCTGCCTCGGTGGCTATATCGCCGGCAGCGCTGCGCTGATCGATGCAGTACGCTCCTATTCTCCGGGCTTCATCTTCACCAGCACCTTGCCACCTCCGGTCTGCGCCGCCGCTACCGCAGCGATCCGTCATCTCAAGACTTCGTCGCGGGAGCGCGATCTGCAGCAGGATCGGGCATCGCGGGTCAAGGCGGCACTTGGTTCGATCGGCCTGCCGGTGATGCCGAGCGACACCCATATTGTGCCCTTGCTGATCGGAGATCCGCAAAAGAGCAAGGCGGCAAGCGATCTTTTGCTGGACCGACACGGCATCTACATCCAGCCCATCAATTATCCGACAGTGCCAAAGGGAACCGAACGCCTTCGCATCACCCCGACGCCCTGTCACGACAACGCCTTGATCGATCAACTCGGCGCCGCGCTTGCCGACGTCTGGACTTTGCTCGCGCTGCCGCTTTCGCAATCGCGCGTTGGCGGCGGAGTCGGAGGAGCCGTTCTAACTTCCGCGCCGTGAGCTTACCGCTACCGGCACTTGTTGTTTGTTGCATCGCGTCATCATGTCTTCGGCTATGCGTGTGGCGCGCGATGTGCGCAATCTGTTTTCTTTGGAATAGCACCAACGCTAGGCTAAGGTCATGTTGACGATACGGCAGCTTCGATATCTCGACGCGCTCGCCCGATGCCAGCACTTCGGACGCGCAGCAGAGGAATGCGCCGTCAGTCAACCCGCCCTGTCGATGCAGATCCGCGAGCTTGAGGAATTTCTCGGCATTGAATTGTTCGAACGGCGTCCAGGCGCGCCGATCCTCACCGGCGTCGGGATCGAGATCGCCCAGCGCGCCGGCGCCATTCTCAGCGCCACACGCGACTTGGTCGATCTGGCGCAGCATCGCAGCAAGCTGCTGACTGGAAGCTTGCGGCTCGGCGTCATTCCGACGCTGGCGCCTTACCTGTTGCCGCATGTTCTGCCACGGCTGCAGCGCGATCATCCGGACCTGAACCTCGATCTATTGGAAACGCAAACCAAGATATTGCTCGCCGAGTTGGCACGCGGCACGCTCGACGTATTACTGATGGCGCTTCCGGTTGAATCGCCGGAATTCAAGACGCTGCATGTGCTGACCGATCGTTTCCTGCTTGCGGTGCCGGCTAATGATCCGCTGCCCGACAACGCCCGGGTCACACCGAGCGACGTCGAAGAGCGTAAGCTCATTCTGCTCGAAGAAGGCCATTGCCTGCGTGATCAGGCGCTCGACTATTGCGCGAAGGTGCGAAGCCGGGTGAATGCCAGTCTCGGCGCCACCAGCCTTACGACGATCATGCAGATGGTCGCATGCGGCTATGGCGTCACGCTGGTGCCAGAAGTCGCGATCGATGTCGAGTTGCGCGACCACCGCGTCAAGCTGCTACGATTTTCCGAACCGCAACCAAGCCGCAGCGTCGGACTGGTGTGGCGGCGAACCTCGCCGCGCGAACTCGATTTCGTGAGTCTCGGTCAAATGATTGCCAGCTCATTGAATGCGGCGGTCATCCCGGTCGCGTGCGGAGGCGTTGGCCAGTCCTGATCAGAGGCCAACTGCGAACGCCGCCATCGACGCCACGATTTTGCTGCGCGGCTACGCCCGCTTAACCATTAGACAAGAGGTTTGAAGGTCACTCGCGTCACGGCGGAGGGGCTGATCTGCCTGGCAAAGCGTCGGAAGGGTATGCAGCGCGTGTGGTGCAGAAGTTATTTCAAGGCGCTACCGGTAGCCTGCCGATTTCAGAAGTTGGCAGATCAAGTCGCGAAAAGCATCGCCATCCGATGATGTGCTCATTTGCCTTTTGGTTCCTGTGCTGGACACAAAATGTAAACATTAAAAATGCGTATGCTCTTCGACTTAGTCGGCGCTATCTAAATTCAGGCTATACCGTGTGTGGCGCAACGCGCCAGTTTTGGTGAACGCGCCCATCTCAACGAGGTCTTGCAAGTCACGCGTGGCAGTCGCGCGGGAGGTCCTGGTGATGCTGATGTAGTTCTCAGCACTCAGGCCACCCTCGAAGCCGTCGATTCCCTCTTGGAACATGCGCACCACGACTTTCTCTTGGCGCTCATTAAACTGACCGCGAAACCGTTCATAGAACTTCGCCTTAGCGACGTAGAAATCGACCCGGTTGATTGTGTTCTCTTGCGCTTCGAGAATCGTGAGCGCGAAGTATTTCAGCCAATCATTGATTTCGAGGTCATTGTTGTTGCGCTCCAAAGCTTCGTAGTAGAGCCGCCGCTTGCGCTCGATCGTGTAAGCAAGCGCAATGAGCGTCGGCTGCCCGAGATTTTCGGCCAACGATTTTTCCGCTATAGCGCGCCCGATGCGGCCATTGCCATCTTCGAACGGGTGAATGCACACGAAGTACAGATGTGCGATGCCGGCGCGCGTAAGGGCGGGCAAGGGGTTCTTGCCGTTCGGGCCTGTTTCGTTGAACCACGCAACGAACGCATCCATCTCCTTTTTCAGTGCATTTGAAGGAGGGGCGACGAAATGAACTTTGGGCTTCCCCGCAATCGGCGTCACAACCTGCATCGCTTCGGGATGCGTCCGGTAACCGCCAATGACCTGGATTTGCCGGTCGCCGCTCATGAGCATTTTGTGCCATTCGAACAACTTGTCGTGCGTCAGAGGTTCGGCGAATCTTTCATAGAGGTCCACCATCATCTCGGCGATGCCGTGTTCGGCGGCGTTGACGTTCGTCCCGTCCGTGCCGAGCCCGAATTGCTCGCGTAGCGAACATTGGACGCTGTCGCGTCTCAGTACCTCGCCTTCGATTTCCGAGGTTTTGACCGCTTCATCGCTGATAAGCTCGATTTTGAACATGTCCCGGTCGTCCTGGCCGACATGTTTGAAGGCGCCCAAGAACTCGCCAGATTTGACTAGGAAGCGGCTTTCGAGCGGGACTAAGACCTTCGAATCAAAGGTAAATTTTGGCCAATCAGGTTCTTCCCAGTTCCACGTCATGAGCTATAGAAATCTCCTCTATAGCTCACAATAGATGTATTTGTGAGCTATAGCAAGGAATCCTATAGCTCAGACTCATTTGTGAGGCGCTCTTGCTTACCATTGCCTCACAACCGAGCCGTGCATTACTGTTCAATTGAGAAATCCAGCGAAAAATTTAAAGTTTCCGTTTGCCGGTGCGGATCATGCGGCACCTAATTCATATCGTCATGCATGCATGTGGGCACTCGCGCACGCTTTCGCGTCATGAACCGCTATGTAGGCAACCTTGCGCCGATGCCCGGCGTGTTTCCCGACTATCCGACGCCGGTCGTGCGTAACGTCGGTACCGAGCGCGAAATGGTCATCATGCGCTGGGCATGCCGCCGCGCGCTGGCGGATACCCCGACACGAATATCCGCAATACCACGTCACCACACTGGCGCGGCTGGCTGAAGCCGGAAAGCCGCTGCCTGGTCCCGCCCAACAGCTTCGCCGAATATGCGCCGGAGCCGAACCCGGCGACGGGGAAGAAGGATGCCGTTTGGTTCGCATTGAACGACGACCGGCCGCTGTTCGCCTTCGCCGGAATCTAGACCGAGTTCAAAGGCGACCGCGGGACCAAGTCGAAACCGATCCCCGGACCTCACCTTGTTTACGGCTTTCTGACCACCGCGCCGAACGCGATCGTTGAGCCGATTCACCCCATGGCAATGCCGGTGATCTTGACGACCGAAGAAGAACGCGACGTGTGGATGCGTGCGCCATGGGATGAAGCGAACGCATTACAGCGGCCACTGCCGGATGACGCGCTGCAGATCGTCGCGCGCGGCGCCGACAAAGAAGACCGCGTGGCCGCGTGAGAAAGCCATACCATGGGTACCGGTATGTGCCGTCCCTTGGTCGAACGTGAAACCGCACGATCCGGCGATCTAGCGAAACATAACATTTTGCGTTGGGGCGGTTGCTCGGCGCCGAGCATCCGAGTGGCTTGTCGGCGCCTGTAGGTTCAAATCACCCCGCAACCACATACACAATCGTATCAGGGCGAAAAATCTCGCAGGCAGCAGGAAGCCTTCGTGGCATCGCGGCGTCGATATTTCATAACATTCGATCCGTGAAATCTTCTTCTGGCACCGTCCTGTTGTTCGCTATGTTTGAATGAAAGACCGGCAGCGAGTTTACGTCAGCAGTTCGCGCCGAGCATTCGACGGCCCCATCTATTGATCTGTCGGATGTCCGCCGGTACCTTTCTTGTTAAAGCCCCGCGGGTCGACTTTCAATCGATCCCGAACTGCTCCGGCTAATAGCCGTGCAAAATGCGACATTTGTGAAAGGGCAGGTTGGTCCCAAAATGTTGCGGTAGTAAGGGCCTCTGTCGCAGGTGTTGGACGACTTCAATCTGAGATGTCGCCGATCACCGTTCAGGTGTATCTGGCATGACACTCGGACCTTTGTGTCGGATCTCCAATGTTTGGCGTCCACGGCGCTTGTTCTGTGCGCACTCTTGCTGCAATTTTCATTGCATATTGGAGCAGTTCTTAAATGGCCAAAGATAGCGATAAATCCAGCTTCGTTGGCTCAATCCAAGCGGTCGAGCGTGAAACGCTAAATGATCGGGTCTATCGAGAGCTTCGGACAATGATTATGTCCGGTGGGTTCGAGCCCGGAGCGGAAATGACGCTTCGTACGCTCGCGCAAGCGCTGCAAGTAAGCCTAATGCCAGTTCGCGATGCGATCGGCCGCCTGGTGGTCGAGCGCGCATTGGAAATGTTGCCTAATCGCACAGTGATTGTTCCGGAGATCACCATCGATGGCTTTCTGGAAATCAGAAGAGTTCGAATTTTGCTGGAGGGCGAGGCTGCGGCGCTCGCCTGCCAGCACATAACCACGGATGGAATCGCAGCGTTGAAGCGTTACCACGAAAAGATCAAGTCGCTGGGTCCGAGTAAGCAACGCCAGTTTTTTGCGCTGAATCAGAAATTTCACTTCACGATTTATGAAGCCGCGAAAAGTCCTTTACTGCTATCGATGATAGAGTCGCTATGGCTGCAGATTGGGCCGGTGTTTAATCACATCCCGATGAATTTGTCCTCCGAAGGAGCGCGCGGCCATCACCGGATTATCTCTGCCCTCAATGCGCGTGATGCCAAAGCTGCACGCGCAGCGTTGACAGAAGATCTGATGAAGGGCGGCGATCGCATTATTGCGACGCTTATTCACGCAAAGCGGCCAGCTACCTAAACTACCGAGAGATCCGGCGTTTTTGCCTGGTTCGACGCGGCTATCAGGCCCGCGTGCTGTATCGGGCGCCCATTCGCCCGTCCTGGTTGCAGCCCGACGCTTGCGCCGCCTGTTGTGATTTGTTATCACAAAACCGGCGGGGACGACTGACCGATCAATCACGCATTTAAGTCGTGAGTTCGTTGGGAGGGAACCGGTGATGCTTCGACTTTTTGCGCTCTTACTTGTAGTGGTCGCCGGCAGTTCGGTACGTGCGGCCGACGTGCCCATCAAGATCGGCGTCATGAATGACATGTCCTCGGTCTACGCGGTAGCGGGCGGTAAGGAGACCGTCGAGGCCGTGCGCATGGCGATCGAGGACGCTGGGCCTGTGCTGGGCCAGAAGGTTGAACTCGTGTTTGCCGACCATCAGAACAAACCCGACGTTGGCTCCGGCATTGCGCGCCGCTGGTTTGACGTTGAGGGTGTGGACGCGATCGTCGACGTGCCGAACTCGGCTGTCGGTTTCGCTGTTCAAGGGCTGGCGAAAGAAAAGAAGAAGATAACGCTTTTCGTCGGCGCGTTGAGTTCGGATATTACCGGTCCCAAATGCGACAGCTATTCCACGCAGTGGGCCGTGGATACGTACTCGTTGGCTCACGTCATGGGAACCGCGGTACTCAAGCGCGGCGGGAATCGCTGGTTCTTCCTCGGCGCCGACTATGTTTTCGGCCGCGCCCTTGTCAGGGATACCAGCGTTGTCATTGAGGCCAATGGCGGCAAGGTACTGGGTGCGGTCTATGCGCCGCTCAATACCGCGGACTTCTCATCTTTCCTTCTGCAGGCGCAGCCCACCAATCCGAACGTCATCGGGCTCGCGAACTCGTCGGACGATACCGTCAATTCGATCAAGCAGGCCGTCGAATTCGGTCTCACTGCCAATGGTGCGCAGTTCGCGGCTTATGTGCTGTTTCTCGAGCATGTTCAAAGCATCACGCTGAAAGCTGCCCAAGGATTACTGCTGGCCAACCCGTTCTACTGGAATCTGAACGACGCGACGCGCGCATGGTCGAAGCGCTTTGAAGAAAAGATCGGTCATCCGCCGGACTGGGATCCGGCGATGTCCTATAGCGCAGTCTCTCATTACCTGAAGGCGATCAACGCGGCCGGTACGCGGGATACCGACGCGGTTGCCGCGAAAATGCGCGAGCTTCCGGTGAACGACTTCATCACCAAAAACGGAAAGGTCCGCATCGATGGACGCGTGCTGCGCAATTTATATCTCCTGCAGGTGAAAAAACCTGAGGAATCGAAGAGCAAGTGGGACATCTACAATCTCCTCGCCACCGTTCCCGGCGAGGAAGCATTTCGTCCGCTCGATCAGGGGAACTGTCCGTTAGTCGAGCAATCGAAAAAGTAGTGAATACTCGGCTGCTGTCCTGCATTCAGCAGGCGGAACCGTGTGGTGAGTAAGCAAGAACGGGCGCAACGGTCGAAGCGCCGAAAAATGGATCGAATTTGATGACAAAGATGAGTGCGGGTCGCGCGGTGGTTGATGTTCTTAAGGCCGAAGGGGTCAAATTTATCTTCGGCATGCCCGGCGGTCATACCATTGGCATCTACGATGCCCTCTATGGACAGCAGGAAATCACCCATGTGCTGGTGCGCCACGAACAGCACGCGGCGAGCATGGCGGCCGGCTATGCGCAACTGACCGGCGAGCCCGGTGTCTGCTGCGTCACGGCTGGCCCCGGCGCGACCAATCTCGTGACCGGCATTGCCGAGGCGTTCGTCGGCGCGCTGCCCATCGTGATCATCGCGGGCCGCGGCGCGACGCGCAACGCCCATCGCGGTGCCAGCCAGGAGATCGATCAGGTCCGGATTTTCAGTCCGATCACAAAGTGGGCGATCCGGGTCGATCGGCGCGATCTGATCGTCGAGAGCCTTCGGCAGGCCTTCAACGTCGCCCGCTCGGGAAAGCCGGGTCCCGTGCTGGTCGACATTCCGCAGGATATTCTCGCGTCCGATATCGAGTTCTCCGACTACCGTCCGGTTGGAAAGCCCGCAAAGTCTCGTGGCGATGCCGTTCAGATCAAGGCCGCTGCCGCCGCATTGCTGTCGGCGAAACGTCCCTTGATCGTTTCTGGCGGGGGTGCAATCGCATCCGATGCTGCCGAGGAAGTGGTGCGGCTTGCAGAAGCGCTCGCGATCCCTGTCGCCACGACCTTGGCAGGGCGTGGCATCCTGCCTGACGATCATGTCCTGGCCGCCGGTGGATTGGGGCATCACCGGCAGGAGATCACTAAGCGACTGCTGCCAAACGCGGATGTCGTCCTCGGCATTGGAACCCGGTTCGAACAACAGGAAACTAACTGGAAGCCGGATTATCTGCCTGCCCCGGCGGCGACCTACATCCAGATCGACGTGGACCCGGCCGAGATCGGTCGCTCGGTGGTAGCCACGATCCGGATTGTCGGCGACGCAAAGCTGGTTTTGCAGGATCTGCTGGCCGAGTTGGATGGATCCTGCGTTGCCGGCCGGTGGAACGATGAAGATGCACACGCGGGTGTTGACGACCTGGCACGGCAACGCGCTGCGCTGGAATCCGAGATCAGCGACATGGTGGCCTCGGACTCTCGGCCGCTTCACCCGATCCGGGTGATCCGCAAAATTCGCGACGCTTTTCCGCGTCATGCCACGGTGGCCATCGATGTCGGTGTGCTCGCGCAAGGCATGGGCGCAGCTTTTCCATATTTCAAGATCTACCAGCCGCGCTCCACCATCGTACCATCGAGCTTTTACGGTATGGGTTTTTCGGCATCGGCGTTTCCGGTGGCGCGGCTGGTTTACCCAGACAGGCCGGCGGTCTGTCTGGTCGGCGACGGCTCGTTTCAGATGGTGATGAACATCCTGCCGGTGGCGGCCGAGCTGAAGCTCGGTGTGACCTGGTGCATCCTGAATGACGGCGCACTCGGTTCGATCAGGGATATCCAGGCCCAGGCCTTCAGCGAGCGCTATATCGGAACGGAGTTCGCGCTGGATCTCGACTTCGCAAAGTTGGCGCAGGCTTCCGGATGTTACGGCGAACGCGTAACGGAGCCCGCTGAAATCGAAAATGCGCTCAAGCGCGCGATGGATGCGAATGAGGGCGGCAGGCCGGCCGTGCTCGATTTTGTCGTCGCCAAGGAACGTCTCAAAGGCAGCGTGGAGTTTTTCAAGCGATGAAATTTCTTTCATTTGGACAACCCGTCGGGGGCATCGTTCAGGCCGCGTACACGGTCGAAAACATCGATCGCAGCATGAACGATTTCACGCAGCGGCTGAACATCGGGCCATGGTTCGTGACCGGTCCCTTTACGCCGAGCAAGGGATATTACCGGGGGCAGCCCACCGATCTGAGCCTTACGCTCGCCGTCGCGTTCGCCGGTCACATGATGATCGAGCTGATCGAACAGCACGACGATAAGCCCTCGGTGTATCAGGAGACGATCAAGATCAAGGGGCACGGCTTTCATCATTGGGCCATCTGCTCGAAATCGTTCGATCGGGACGTCGCGCGCTACGAGGCTGCCGGCTATCCGATCGCCTTCTCCGATCTTTCGCCGCGCGGTGTTCGCATCGTCTACATGGATGCGACCCGAGATCTGCCAGGAATGCTCGAGATCATCGAGGCCACGGACGCCCTGGAAGCGATCTATCAAAGTTACTTCGATGCGGCGCAGGGCTGGGATGGCAAGGACCCGGTGCGGCGCTGGTCGCTGAAGACCGGGGCATGAGATGAAGACGCAAGATCTCTTTGACGTTGCCGGTCTGTCCGTTCTCATCACCGGAGGTGCCAAGGGCCTTGGCCGCGCCTTCGCGGAGGCCATGCTCGACAACGGCGCGCGCGTGACATTGCTCGACTGCGACGGCGAGACTCTAGATCGGACCGTCGTCGAACTGCGCGACCGCGGCACCGCAATCCATGGCGACGTCGTCGACGTTACGGATCGCGCCGCGATAATGAAGGCCGTCGACCGGACGGTCGATCGCCTGGGCCGGCTCGACGTCGTGTTCGCCAATGCCGGGATCGACGCCGGCCCCGGCTTTCTGTCGATGAGCGGCGAGCGCGATCCGCAGGGTGCGCTGGAGGCGATACCTGACAGCCAGTGGGACAAGGTGATCGATACCAACCTGACTTCGATGTTCACGACCATCAAGGCGGCAGTTCGGCCGATGAAGCGGCAGAACAGTGGGCGCATTATCCTGACGGCGTCGATCGCGGGTGTCAGGCCCGGCGCGATCGTCGGGATGCCGTATCAGATCTCCAAAGCCGGTGTTGCCCTCCTTGCCAAGCAATCGGCGCTTGAACTCGCCCGCTACAATATCCTGGTGAACGCAATTCTGCCGGGGCCCTTTCTCACGCAGCTGACAACGCCGGAATTGCAGAAGCGCTTCGAGGCTGGCAGCCCCCTGTGTCGCGTCGGACGGCCGGAGGAGATCCAGGGTCTTGCGCTATTCCTGGCTTCGCCGGCATCGAGCTACATCACGGGGACTCATATCGTTATCGACGGCGGTGCGCTGCTTGGGCGTGCGGACTAGGAACGCTCCGGTGCCGGCGCACGGCTCGAACATTAAGGATTGAGATGAAGGCGGACGCATTATTCGATCTTTCCGGCCATGTCGTTGCCGTCACCGGCGCCGCTTCCGGCCTTGGCCTGGCGGTGTCCGAAGTGGTGGCCATGAACGGGGCGCATGTCGTCATGGCCGATATCGATCGCAAGGCGCTTGATGTGGCCGCGGAAGAGCTACGCGCCGCGGGCTGCAAGGTCGAAACGATGCTTACCGACGTGAGCGCGCAGGGCGACGTTGCGGCCGCATTCGATGAAATCCTTGGTCGCCACGGGCGGCTCGATTGCGTCTTCGCCAACGCAGGCGTCACTGGCGGTCCCGGATTTGGCAATCCCGAAGGGGAGATCGAAACAGCATCGCTGGAATTGTGGGGGCATTCCCTTCGCGTCAATCTGAGCGGGGCATTCCTCACGATGCGGGCGGCGGCGAAGCACATGAAGCGCCGACGAAGCGGATCGATCGTCGTGACGTCCTCGGTAGCGGCACTCAGGGCATCCAGTCTGCCGAGCTATGGCTATCACGCGGCGAAAGCCGGGATCGCGCAGGCCGTCCGTGTCGCTGCGCTCGAGCTTGGACCATACAATGTTCGCGTCAATGCGATCGCGCCAGGGCCGTTCGCGACCAACATCGCGGGCGGCCGGCTTCGCACGCCGGAGGGCGTCGCGATGTTCTCAAAGACCTTGCCAATGGCGCGGGTCGCAGACGTCAAAGAGATAATGGGGTTGGCGCTGCTGCTGGCCTCGCCGGCATCGAGCTTCATAACCGGCGCGATTATTCCGGTCGATGGCGGGACACAGGCTTGACCGCTCGGGATCTGGTTTCGCGAAACAAGCAAAAGGGAGGAATAGAAATGATCAATACCAGGATGCTGGTTCTAGCTGTTGCCGGCGCGATCGCCTGCGGCAGCTCCGTGCAAGCCGAGGACACATTCCGGATCGGCTTGATCGACCCGCTCTCGGGTCCGGCGGCGACCACCGGCGAGGTCGGGCTCAAGACCTGGCAGTTTCTCGCCGGTGAGGTCAATGCAAGCGGCGGCCTCAATGGTCAGAAGCTCGAAGTCGTCGGCTATGACAACAAGATGAACCCGCAGGAAACCGCGATCCAGGCGCAGAAGGCAATCGACTCCGGCGTGCGGCTGCTGGTTCGCGCCAATGGTTCGGCGCCCGGTGTCGCGCTCAACGATTTTTTGAACAAGTTCAACGAGCGGAATCCAACCAAGCAAACCCTGTATTTCGATTATGCCGGTGCCGACCCCGCAGCGACCAATGAGAAGTGCAGCTATTGGCAGATCCGATGGGCCGCGAACATCGACATGAAAGTGCTTGCGCTTGCGAGTTTTCTCAAGGGACAGGCCGATACCAAGAAGCTTTATTTGTTCAATGGGGATTACTCGACGGGCCAGGGCATTCAAAAGGCCATGCGGACCAACATGGCCGAAAAGCGTCCCGACGTCCAAATCGTCGGCGATGAACTGGTGCCGCTGATGAAGGTCAATGACTTCGCGCCCTATGTGGAGAAGATCAAGGCTTCCGGGGCTGACACGGTCGTCACCGGCGCGTGGGGTCAGGATCTCGCGCTGCTGCTCAAGGCGGCCGGCGAAGCCGGCCTCAGGGTGAAGTGGTATACCTTCTTCGCGCAGGGCATCGGCAGCCCAACCGCCGTCCGCCAGAGCGGGCTGCCGTCGCACACCGTCTTCCAGATCTACGAAGCGCACGCCAATCTTCCGTCGGTGGCCTACCGCGAGGAGGAAAAGAATTTCCGCGCGGTGGTCGGCGCTGGCCAGACCATGATGTATCCCGGATCTGTCAATGCGATGGACATGTTCTCGAAGGCGGCGAGAGACCTGAAGACCCTCGACGTCGCCAAAATCGTTGCCAGCCTGGAAGGCGCGAAGTTCAAGCCTCGCGCGGGCGGGGACGGATGGATCCGCGCCGAGGATCATCAGGTGTTTCAGCCGCTCTACGTGGCATCGATCGGCCCGATCGAGAAGGACAAGGGGTTCGACGAAGAGAATACGGGTTGGGGCTGGCGCCAGATCGGCGAGGTCAAGCCCGAGGATACCCTCGTGCCGACGACGTGCCAGATGAAACGTCCGCAATAAGAATGACGGGGCAGGCGGCCTTGCGCCGCCTGCAACCGCCGTCCGCTCCGATAGTGGTCAAAAGCCAGGAATCATGCTCCAGCTCGTCACATTTTCAATTCTGAACGGACTGCTTTACGGCATGCTGTTGTTTCTGCTCGCCAGCGGCCTCACGCTGATATTCAGCATGATGGGTGTGCTGAATATCGCGCATGCCAGCTTTTACATGCTTGGCGCCTATTTCGGCTTCCAGATCGCCAAGGAAATTGGCTTCTGGCCGGCCTTGCTGATTGCTCCCCTTGCCGTGGGCTTGATTGGAGCGCTGATCGAACGCTACGGGCTGCGCAGGGTCCATGCCTATGGTCATGTCGCAGAGCTTCTTTTCACCTTCGGCCTCGCGTTCATCATCGAGGAACTGGTCCAGATGATCTGGGGCCGCGTGCCAGTCGACTATCGCATCCCGGCCGGACTGAACACGACAGCGTTCACGCTGTTCAATACCAGCTATCCGACTTTCCGGGTCTTCATCCTGCTGATCGCGGTCGCGGTCTTCGGGCTGCTGATGCTGTTGGTGACCAAGACCCGCGTTGGTCTGATTGTGCGCGCGGCGCTGACCCAACCGCGGATGGTCGGCATGCTGGGCCATGATGTGCCGCGCATCTTTATGCTCGTATTTGGACTAGGCTGCGCGCTCGCCGGCCTTGCCGGGGTGATTGCAGGACCGGTGTTTGTGACGCAGCCCTCGATGGCCGGCGTGTTCGGCCCGATCCTGTTCGTGGTCATCGTGGTCGGCGGATTGGGCTCGCTCGCCGGCGCCTTGATCGCTTCGCTGCTGATCGGCCTGGTCCAGACCTTCGCGGTGGCGCTCAACGTCTCGATCGGTACAGTCATGGGCGCGGTGGGGATTTCGTCGCCACCACTGCTTCTGGACGAATTGTGGCCGGTTACGATCGCGCAGATCGCGCCGGTCGTGCCCTATCTTCTGATGGTGCTGCTATTGATCTTCCGTCCGACCGGCCTGCTCGGGAGGCGGATGTGACGGCCCATTCCCTGTTGTCTGCCGGGAGCCTGGGACCCGCCAGATGGGTTAACTCGCTTGTGGCGAACGCGGGGTTCGCGCTCGCATGGGCCGCCGCAGCGATGCTTCTGGTCGTACTGCCGTTGATATTCAAGTCCGATTCCGCCATCGCCGTGATGTGCATCATTGGCGTCTCGGTGGTGTTTGCCTTGTCCTATAACATGCTGCTCGGACAGGCCGGGCTGCTGTCGTTCGGACACGCAATCTTTTTCGGGCTGGGCGGCTTCTGCGCCATTCATGTGATGAACGCCGTTGCAGCTAGCCATGCGCCGGTTCCGCTTGTGCTGATCCCGCTGGTTGGTGGGCTCGGCGGGCTGTTTTTCGGAATTGTCTTTGGCTCGCTTGCCAGCAAGCGCGGCGGCACGATCTTCGCAATGATTTCGTTCGGTCTGGGCGAGCTCGTGTCGTCGGCGGCGCCGATCCTCAACCGTTTTTTCGGCGGCGAGACCGGCATCACCACCGATCGCTCGGCGCTCTACGCGCCCTTCGGAATGAATTTCGGTCCCCAGATCCAGGTCTATTACCTGATCGCGGGATGGTGCTTCATCTCGTCCCTGGCCATGTATTTCGTCACCCGCACGCCGTTCGGCCAGATCATGCGGGCGGTGCGCGAAAATCCGGAACGTCTTGAATTCATTGGCTGCAGCACGCGACGGGTGCGCTTCGTCGCCTTCATTCTTGCCGCTTTTTTTGCAGGCGTCGCAGGCGCTCTCGCGGCCATCAATTTCGAGATCATGACCGTGAGCAATGTCGGCGGCAATCAGTCGGCGATGGTCGTTCTGATGACCTATATCGGCGGCATCGGATATTTCGTCGGTCCCGTGATCGGCGCGGTTCTCATTACCCTGATGCAGATTCTGCTCTCCGACATCACGGCGGGATGGCAAATGTATCTCGGCATCCTGTTTGTCGTGGTTGTGATGTATGCGCCTGGCGGCATCGCGGCGCTGTTCGGCCCCGAAGGCATGGCCGCGCAGGCCTGGCATTCGCCGCGCCAGTTCGTTTTGGTCATGCCGATGCTGCTGACGGTTGTGGGCGGAATGCTGCTGATCGAGCTCGGATATCAGGTCGGGTTGAAGAGTTCGGACGGGCCGATTCGCGTGCTGTTCGGCATCGCCGTCAATTCGCGGTCGCCGCTGCCGTGGCTCGTGGGACTGGCGCTGGTCATCGGCAGTTTTTGCGGCCTCCGGTTCGCAACCGCACCGGCGGACAGAATGCCTGCGGTGCTGCGCGAATTGACGGGGGTTCCGCATGGCTGAAACGTCAACCGCTGCGGCATTGCGATTGGACGATCTGCACAAGAGCTTCGGCCGGACCGACATCATTCGCGGTGTGACGCTGGAAGTGAAGCAGGGTGAGCGTCACGCCATCATCGGCCCGAACGGCGCGGGCAAGTCCACCATCTTCAATCTCATCAGCGGACGCATGGCGCCGACGCGAGGCCAGATCCTTCTGGACGAAAAGCGGATCGACGGCCTTTCGCCATTCGAGGTGAGCCGTCTCGGCCTGTCGCGCAGTTTCCAGATCACCAATGTGTTCCCCAAGCTGAGCGTATTCGAGAACATCCGCTGCGCCGTCCTGTGCGCCGAGGGGCAGGCGTTTTCGCTGTGGCGTAACCTGAATGGCGTGCGCGCGATCAATGAGCGCTGCGGACATGTGCTCGAAAGCATAGGTCTGGCCGATCGACGCGAGACCTTGGCGGAGTCCCTCAGCTATGCGGAAATGCGCGCGCTCGAACTCGGCCTGACGATCGCTGGCAACGCGCATGTCATTCTGCTCGATGAGCCCATGGCCGGGATGAGTCGAACCGAAGGAGAGCGGGCGCTCGAGCTGATCAGGAAGATTTCTGCAGGTCGCACGCTGCTGCTGGTCGAGCACGACATGGCAGTGGTGTTTGAGATCGCGGACCGGATTTCCGTATTGGTCTACGGCGAGATCGTTGCGACCGGAACGCCGGCGGAAATCCGCGCCAACGCCGCCGTGCAGGAGGCGTATTTGGGTCAGGCCGCGCACCACAATGGGGCGCGTCCATGACGATTGCGCCTGCAAAACCGTCATGCGCGCGCGAAGCGCCGGCGCTGATGCGTGTGCGCGACCTGCATGCGTTTTATGGAAAGAGCCACATCATCCAAGGACTGGATCTCGACGTCGGTCCGGGAGAGATCGTCAGCGTGCTCGGCCGCAATGGCGTGGGCCGCTCGACCATGTTGAAAGCCATCATGGGCGATGTCGATGTCCAGGGATCGGTCGAATTTGCGGGCCGAGAGATGGTCGGACTTCAGCCATACGAGATCGCCCGCAGAGGGCTCGGCTATGTCCCGGAGAATCGCGAGGTCTTTGCGGGACTGACCGTGCGCGAGAATCTGATGATGGGTGAGCGCAGCGGCAACGCTGGTGCGCGGTGGACGATGGAGCAGATGTTCGACCTGTTCCCTGGGCTTCGCGCGCGCGCAGAAGCTCCCGCCGGAGTTTTGTCGGGCGGCGAGCAGCAGATGCTGACGATCTGTCGCACGCTGATGGGAAATCCGCGCCTGATCATGATCGATGAGCCGACCGAGGGGCTGGCCCCGATGATGGTTGAACTCGTTGGTACCCTGATCCAGAAGATATCCAAGAGCGGAACCGCGGTGTTGCTGGTCGAGCAGAAGCTGGCGATTGCGCTGCAAATCAGCCGTCGTCTCTATGTCATGGGTCATGGAAAGATCGTCTTCGAAGGATCCCCCCAGGATCTCGAAGCCAACCGGACCGTGAGGCAGGAATGGCTGGAGGTCTGACGCGACGATGAACGAGCAACCGATAATAGGAACCAACATGAATATCGCATTCAGGAAAATCCAGAGCGGTATCTGTCACATCAACGGCCCGACAGTCGCCGACAAGGCCCAAATGCCGTTCGGCGGCATGAAAGCCAGTGGTTACGGTCGCTTCGGCGGCAAGGCGGTGATCAACGAATTTACCGACTTGCGGTGGATCACGATCGAGGGCCCGCAGCATTATCCGTTCTGACCGGGGCGTTCCGGGCAAATTTTCGCGTGCTCTGCAGAACAAGAGAGAGCGTTCCTAATGCCACATATCGAAGCTTCCGGGGCGAGGCTTTATGTCGAGGAGACCGGGCAGGGATATCCGATCGTGTTCGTTCATGAGTTCGGGTCGGACTGCCGCGAATGGGAAACCCAGGTCCGGTATTTCTCGCGGGCCTATCGTTGCATCACCTACAATGCGCGTGGATATCCGCCGAGCGACGTTCCTGAGGATATCAACCAGTACGGTTGGGAGTTTGCGGTCGACGACGTCGCCGCCGTGATGCGCGGCCTTGCAATCGAGCGTGCCCACGTCGTCGGTTTGAGCATGGGCGGATACGCCGCCCTGCAGTTCGGCCTGCGCTATCCGGAGAAAGCGAGCGCGATCGTCTCCGCCGGAGCGGGCTCCGGATCGCCCCCGGCCGAGCGCGAGGCGTGGTCGAAGGAAACCCCGGCGATTGCGCGCGGCTTTCGCGAGCGCGGCATGGACGCGATGGCGCAGGAAATGGCGAACAACCCGACGCGCATCCAGCTCAAATACAAGGATCCGAGGGGCTGGCAGGAGTTCGTCGATCATCTTCGCGAGCATTCTGAACAGGGCATGTCGAATACGATGGCGCGTTACCAGGCGCTGCGGCCCTCGCTGCACGATTTTCAGGATCGGTTCTCGAGGATGAAAGCTCCGGTGCTGCTCGCGGTGGGCGACGAGGATATGCCATGCCTCGAAACCAATCTGATGCTCAAGAAGGCGATACCCGGCGCCGGCCTGTGGATTTGCCCCAATACCGGGCATGCGATCAACCTGGAAGAGCCGGCGGCGTTCAACGCGCAGGTCGAGGGCTTTCTGAGTGCGGTCGAGCGCGGCAGCTGGCGCCGCGCCTATTCAGGGAGCTGAGGTGCTGGAACGAGGGAGTCGAGGGCGTACGGGCGGAGACAATTCTACGGCCACACCATTCGGGTACCGGCAATTGTTCGTGTGCTTTGGCCGCTTCGGCGATGCCGGCGCGAACGTCATCGAGAAACGGAGCGACTCGGCGGGTCTTTAGGTTGACGTGCAGGTACATGATTTCCTGGGCCGCGGCGCGCTCGGAGGTTTTGCAGTGATGGATTTCGTGCGCGAAATGAAGGCGCTTGTCGTCGACGCTCACGATCTGCGTTCGAACTCTGATAAGGTCATCAAGGTGCAATTCGCGAAAGTAGAGAATGTGGGTTTCCGCTGCGAAAACGCCGTGTTGGGCGCGCTCGACATAATCCTCTCCCAGATCGAGAGCGTCACAGGCCGCATAATTTCCCCTGTCGAACACGACGCCATAAAGGGCGATGTTCATGTGGCCGTTTGCGTCGATCCAATCCGGGAGCACACGGCAGCTGTATTCTTCGAAAGGGCAGGGGAAGTCTTTCCGCGTCTTGATCATGGTCGTCCCGTTCTCGCCAAGCAGTGTCGCGCTGATTTGCATAGAGTTCTAAAGGATTAGCGCAAATGTCCGAAGGAAAAATTGTGGCCGTCACGGATGGAGCAACCGGATGGCTGATCTTCAGCAACCCCGAACGGCTTAATGCGGTGAGCTACGAGATGCGGCGGGCCATTCCCGAACGGAGATCCGCATCGACGGCTATTGAGTCCCAATCTCTCCGGCGATCACGGCTCCGAACAGTTCACCGTGTTCACCGTTGAATCGCGACATCTGCATCTGCTCGACCGGGAAATAGTCGGTCGGGCTCGTGTTGATCTTGATGCCTGGCAGCAACAACCCGAGTTCGAAGTCCTTGAGGTTAGCGGCCTGCCTCATGACGTTCTCGCGGGTGAGTTCGTCTCCGCATTGCTTGAGCACGCGAACCATGGTTTGCGCGGTCAAATAGCCGTAGACACTGAACGTGCTCGTCTTATCTCCTTCGGAGAAATACTTATCCATGAAGGCGGCCCATTCCTTGATCGCGGGATCGTCCTTCCATGTTGGATCAGTAGGGTCCTTGAGGTAGTTGGTAGACAGAACTCCCTTAGCGTTATCGAGCCCGGCGGGCTTGAGCACGGAGCCGACCGAGTTCGAGATGCTGGCAAGGAACTGGACGGGCTTCCAGCCGATCTCGGCTGACTTCCTGATCGCCTGCGCAGCAAATTTCGGCGAGGCCTCGTTAAAAAAGATGTCGGCGCCAAGGGAGGGGATTTCGCCAACGATCATGCGCTTTGTTGCTTCAGCACCGAGGCCGTCCTTGAGACCCTTGAGATAGTCGCGGCCCGAATCGTCATTCTGGTAGAGGATCCCGATCTTGCCCTGCGGCAGTTTCTCCAAGATGTATTTTGCATAGATTCTCCCCTCGGTCTGGTAGGTCGGTTGCCAGCCCATTGTCCAAGGGAAGTTCTTTGCATCACCGAACTTGGTGGCGCCGGTGGCGACGAAGAGCTGCGGCACTTTCTTTTCATTCAGGTATTTCTGAATGGCGTTGTTGGTCGGCGTTCCGAGGCTCTGGAATATGAGCAGTACCTCATCGCTCTCCACGAGCTTGCGCGCCTGCTCCACGGTCTTCGCCGGGCTGAAGGCGTCGTCGTAGGAAATGAAGTTGATCTTCCGCCCATTGATGCCGCCCTCGGCGTTGAGCTTCTTGAAAAAGGCGTCCTGCGTCCGGCCAATTAATGCGTAGGCCGATAACGGCCCGCTGTAGGGCATGATGTTGCCGATCTTGATCTCGCTATCGGTGGCGCCGGGGTCATATTTCTTCTGCGCCGCCGCAGGATTCATGCCCACCGAAAGGCCGAGCACGATAGATGCCAGTAGAATGCCGCGTGTCTGCGCCATGTCGACCTCCCTGATGCCGTCGGCTGCTCGCCTATCCTGCGGCAGTCTAGGGTTTAGGCGCTGAACTTGTCCAGCTACCGCGACTTCCGGTGACCCATCTCGGACATCGGCCGTCCACTTATCTGACCTCACACCCGACGCGTGCGTCATAGGACTAACACGCTCCTCCCACGAATTGTCCGGGTGGCGACGTTGCTTACCGATGATGGCTGCGTTGATTACGTCGGCTGGGCGCTTCTCGCCTTTTGACGACGGCCACATCTACTTCTTATTGAGGTCAAGATAAGCGGTCCACACGGCGCTGGCCAATACTCGCGACGGGCGCTGGGCGCATGTTTTCTTGACTTCGGCCAGTACCGCTGCCGTGTCGACTTTCGACTCTGTCTGCCCGCTTGCTGCGGCAACGTAATTAAGTCCCGTCCAGAATCCATAAATCCAGATTGTTCCCTCCAATCGAAGCGCTTGAGTAGACTGCCAGTGCGCGCAGCTCATGCCCCCTATTCCCATCATGTCGACGGAAACCTCGGCATCCTGCGCTGAGGACAGGCAGACCGGAGCGGCACAGACGAGCGCCAATAAAACTGGTTTGATCATTGGCCTTGATTGATGCTTAGCGAATGCAGTTTGCTGGTTCGACTGAGATACCGTGAGAGATGCAGCTTCGGCGTCCGTAGTCGGTATGGATGCTCTCTTTCGAGGCCGCCTCCGTGGGCCGTCCTCGGGTCTTTGGGGGTCATAGGGGCTTTCGGTCTGGACGTGTGACCAGCTCGAATGTGGCAACGTGGGTGCTTTCCAACCAAGACTCTAGCGTGGCCCCGCAGACTTTACAGGATGCATGACCAGTGTGCGGCACCAAAAACTTTTCTTCGGTGCGTCTGTACTCGGCGCCGCAAGTGCTGCATCGGACAATTGTCACCATTCCGGGAATATGCGCCTTCGGCGAGCAGGATCAAGCCGGATCATTCGCTGCCATAAAAAGTGACCCGCTATCCGGACTAGGGCGCTCAACATCGCTCGATCGGCAAGCTGCCGGCTCCATGTGGGATGCATATTGCTCGACCACGCTCGCAAAATCCGCGATCGTCTTTTCGTTGATGGTCGACGGCTCAGGCTCTCGCGGCTGCCACATCAATGCGCAGCGCGGAGCTCGTCCCGCGGGCGCGGACGACATCTTCCGGCAAGGACGCTCACCCCTTGTACTCCATGATGTACAGGCCGGCGCCGCTCCAGTCGGTGCAGTAGCAAATGCCGTTCCTGTCGACGAACACGTCGGCCGAATGCAGGACGACCGGCCGATTGGGACGCGGGTCGACCAGTTTCTTCGGAGCCGGCGGCACGCAGGCGCCGACCTCGACCGGACGGAACTGGTCGCTGATGTCGTAAACCCGCACCCCCGCGTTCTGGTAGGTGGCGAAGATCAGCG
>WNFO01000261.1_pt1 | contig 36942 bp, 34 predicted proteins | sample 5400251 | NCBI WGS metagenome assembly WNFO01 (sample SAMN13153354, study PRJNA577476) | soil metagenome | isolation source: 100 cm saprolite under Madrone tree | place: USA:California | collected 2016-06-14
ACGATGCTCGTCGCGCTCCAGCTCGTCGGCGTCGCCGACACTCCATTGAACTTCACCGTGCTCGTCCCCTGTGTCGCCCCAAAGTTCGCACCCGCGATCGTCACCGGCGTTCCTACCATTCCCGTCACCGGATTCAGACTCGCAATACTAGCTGGGGGAGGATTTCCTCCACCACCCGAACTCGGGCTTCCTATTCCGTTGCAACTGACCGTCGCGATGGCCAATACCACAATGTGCATCCATCGCGCAGCGCGGCTCAATAAATCGTTCAAAGGGATCCTCTTCACCCCAAAGCATACTATGTCAGGGTTAGAGATATACATTGTAGCGGTCCCGCAACGCAAGGCTGGCGCTCTGTTCACGCGGACTGAACGGAGAAAGTCGTTGCAAGGGCATTGGATTTCAATCCGCGGAAGGTGGCGGAGAATTTGCTTCTCGAATTGGTTTCGAAGCCTGTTTCTGGAGTCTCTTTGAAGGCACTCCTATCTCTCGGATTTCGTATAGAAGCGTTCGGTAACTGATCTTGAGGTCTTTTGCTGCTCTTCTGCGGTTCCAGTGATTCGCTTGCAAGGCCTTCAGAATCAATTCGCGACTCATCGCTCGACCAGCCTGCCGGGCGATTCGCTTGAGCGGGATACTACCCTCTGGCAGTTCGTCTGGTCTCCCGGAGTATGCATGCTTCATGCTGATCAATTCCTCTAACAGCTCCTCTTCTCCAAGAAGAACGTAACGCGAAATCCAGTTTTCTAATTCCCGGATGTTTCCGCGCCATTCGTGGTTTTGCAAGAGGCGGAGCTTACTCGCTTCAAGCGTCGAGGCTTCGCGTTGAAAGCGCGCGCTCAGTCGAGTCAGTAAGTAACTTACAATTGTTGGAATATCCTCTCGACGCGCGGACAGGGGCGGCAATACGACTTCGAAAACATTAATGCGATAATAGAGATCCTGACGAAAGTGCCCCTTCATGACTGCTTCATCAACTCGGTGAGTACTTGCGCAGATAATCCGTGCCTCGAGTCTTCTCTCTTCCTGATCGCCCAAGCGAGTAAAGACCCCATCCTGAAGTAGTTGCAACAGCTTCGCTTGGAATGTGGGACCTAAGTCCGTGATCTGATCCAGGAAAAGTGTGCCGCCCTGAGCCATCTCGACAAGGCCAATTCGCGTGGAGTTAGCTCCGGTGAAAGCACCAGCCTTGTGACCAAACAATTCACTCTCGAGCAGGCTACCGGGAATCGCCGCAAAATTGACTTTAACAAATGGCCCCGAGTTCCAGGGCGACCGATGGTGCACCCACCGGGCTACAGTCTCTTTGCCGCTGCCGCCATCACCCTGAACAAGCATGGGGATGTTGGTACCGCACACCTTTTCAAGCTGTTGACGTATCGCCAGCATTCCAGGAGTGCAACCAAAAACAATGTCGTCAGGCGGTACAACGAACTGGCTCGCCGCCGGACTCATATCAGGTGAACTGTTCCTAGCCATTTCAATGGCCCTTAATCCCTCAGGGTCTAATGGCATTGCATACGAGTCTCCAAATGAAGAAAAGCCAAAGATCGAAAACCGGGGCCAAAAAAAAATATGGTAAGGCTCTTCTTTTCCATTATTTACGATAGCCCTGATCATCCCTACCCCACCGAATATCCGCGAGGGCAGACTCCACCTTCGCGGAGTCTCAGCGGAGGGGGGATGTGAAGTCAGCTGTGCTGCAAGGGAAATGAATTACCCAGATTTATTCGGTCTGTCTAGTCAACAATTTTTTGACAGCATCAGCGCTGGCGGTTTCTAGACTTTGGTTTCCTACTGTCAAGATTCCACGGGAGGATACCTGCGGAGTCATAGCTCCAACTTTGAGGGGCAATCCTTTGGATGGAAGAATCATGGTATTCCAGTATCCTTGCTCTGAAGGAATACCCTCCCCGTGACTCATCATGAGGTTTAGGAGCGGGTCGAGAATCCTGCCACGTGGCCGGCGCCGCCGAAGTTGAGTTTCCTATCTGGACGGGAAAATAAAAGACTCCAGCAAGTCTGCTCGCGCTTTTTCGTCCGAGGCCACAACTCGCAAGATATCGCTGACCGAAAGCATTCCCCGGAACCCTTGTTTCTCATCAAGCACAATCAGATGGAAGATGGTGTTCTGTTCCATCAAGCGCATGCAGTCCTCCAGCGTCATCTCCGGCGTCACCGTAACCAGCTCGCGCGTCATAATATCGGTGGCTTTCATCCAGGCAGGACACTTGTTCTCGGCGGCCACTTTGTCGGAAACATCACTATGCGAGATCACCCCAACTATCCTGCCGGTCGCATCCACTACTCCGACCGACCGCACTTGCTTCTCGCGCAGATACTGCGCCGCCTGATGCACGCTGGTCTCTTCGGTGATGGAGAAAACTTCCTTGCGGGACCCGATTAGATCCGCCACTTTCATTGGACCCTCCGGGGACGGTCTAGCGGGATACTAGGCCCAACCCGCCCTGGATTGCAACATGAATTCGAGAATTTTCACCCAGGAAAAACTCGGAACGAGAGCGGGGCCACTCGCGAATCGTCAGGCAGCGTGGGACATGCGCTGCCCCCGGATACATATTTCAGGCCCGCGCGGCTTCCCCGCGAATAATATCGTACCGTTCGATCACTGCGGCAACGCCCATTCGTGCAGTGCCGTCTTCCATTCGGCGCTCCACTCTCACCACTTTGCCCAAAGCTCGGACGAAAACCTCCGGACCTTGCGTTATCTCCGCGGGAAGTGTCATCGTAATGTCCAGTTGCGAACCCGACTCCAGATTCTGATCCACCACAAAGTAGAGGCCGCGTGTGGAAATATCGCGGGTCTTTCCCTGCTGCGAATCCGGCGCTCGTTCCGCCGGAACCCGGATGATGATTGGCAAGGACAAGTCATAGCGTCGAGCTGTACGGCGTTCCGTCATTTCCGCATCCCCCCGACCACGGCGCGTAGAGTCTCGCTTACACGCGTGCAGCTCTTGCTCAAATTCAACAACTTCGATGGCTAGTGGCGTCATGCGCGCCGCGCTCCCATCGCCGAGGCCGGCTCCGCTAGCGGCGCTGTAGAAGGCGCTTTCCTCGTGCGTGGCGTATCAAGATTAAATTGACGCATCTTGTACAGCAGCGCCTTGTAACTGATCCCCAGCATCTTTGCAGCGTCCTTACGGCACCAGCGCGTCTTTTCCAGGGCGTCGGCGATCGCTTCCATCTCCGCCTCATCTTTTAGGCCGCGCACTAGTGCCTTCAGCCCTTGCTCCTTGGGCGGTGCGGGCTCCTCGCGTGGCGAAGTACGCTGGCGCGTCGAGGACATCTCAACCAGTTCGCGCAAGCTGCCTTCGTCGTCCTCGAGAATCACGTAGCGCTTTACGAAATTCTCCAGTTCGCGCAGGTTGCCGGGCCACGGATAGTTCACTGCTGCGTCCAGGAGATACTTGGAAGGTCCCGGCGGCGTCTTGCCGAATTTCTCGCTATATTTCTGAAGGAAATGACGGAATAGCAGCGGAATCTCCGCCGTACGCTCGCGCAGCGGCGGCACGTTGATCGACAAAACATTCAACCGGTAGTAAAGATCTTCGCGGAACCGCCCCGTCTTCATCGCTTCGTGCACATCCACGTTGGTTGCTGCCAGCACGCGCACGTCGGTTTCCACCAGGTGCCGGCCGCCCAGCCGTGAATACTGGTGATCCTGCAGTACGTGGAGCAGTTTTGCCTGCAAATGCGTGCTCATTTCCGCAATTTCGTCAAGGAAGATCGTGCCCTTGTTGGCCATTTCAAACTTGCCTGGCTTGCTGCGCACCGCGCCTGTAAATGCTCCCTGTTCGAATCCGAAAAGTTCAGATTCCAGAAGTTCTCCAGGCAAAGCAGCGCAATTCACTTTCACGAATGGCTGGTTTCGCCGTTTCGAGCGCAGGTGAATCATCCGCGCGACAACTTCTTTGCCCACCCCGCTCTCGCCACAGATAAATACAGGCACATCTACTGGCGCGATCTGTAGGATCTGCTGGCGGATTCGCACCATTTGCGGGCTAGCGGCCAAAAAGCTCAAATCCTCGGTCACTTGATCGCAATAATCGCGCAGCGCCTGATTCTCCGTCGCCAGTTCCTTCTTTTGCCGGGACTTCAACATCGCCGCGTCCAGTTCTGTTTTCTCGAACGGCTTAGTCAGATAATCATGCGCACCAATGCGGATCGCTTCGACGACGGTTCCGACTTCGTTCGAGCATGACAGCATGATGACGTTGAGGCTGCGGTCCACCTGCATCAATTCCTTTAGCGTTTCGATGCCGTTCATCTCCGGCATCAATACATCCAGGATGATGAAGTCGGGCCGCTCGCCCTTGTTCACTTTTTCGAGCGCATCTTTCCCCGAGCTCACGGTTTCCACGTCGAATCCGTCAACTTCCAGCAATGTTTGCAAGTACTTTCGAATGCTGGGCTCGTCATCAACAACGAGAATCTTTTCTTTCACGGCCATTGACTTTTCCCTTTCGATCTACAAACTTCCAATGTCCTAACCCTGATCCATCGGCAATAGGAACGTAAATTTGCTTCCCGTTTGCGACTCGCTTGCTACCCATATCTTTCCCCGATGTGCTTGGATGAGCCGCTTGGCGATCGCCAGCCCCAATCCCATTCCGGACGTATTCCTGTCCACACGGACAAAATCCTCAAATATCTCTTGATGATGCTCGGCTGAAATACCAGGCCCCGAATCCGTCACGCTTACTTCCACGCTGTTCGGGCGCGGCAACCGAAACCTGCGTCGTTCTTCCACAGGAGCCAGCGCCGCAACGCGGCGTTCCCAGAAATGCGGTGCCGCGCGCAGCGTTACGATGCCTCCGCTCGGCGTATGTTTCAGTGCGTTATCAAGCAGATTCGCCGCCGCCTGCTGCACCTTTTGGTAATCGAATCGGAACGTCGGAATTGACGGGTCAAAACTTGCGTCCAGCCTGACCCCTTTGCGTTGAAACGCCTCCGACCAGCGCTTGGAAAGTTCATCCAGACAATCTCGCAGATCGTTCTCTCTGAGCTGCAGCACCAATTTCCCGCTCTCCAGGGCCGAATAGTTCAGGAACATCGACACCAGACGCACCAGGCGCTCGCAACTCTCCTTGGATTCTTCCAGAATGTCCCGTTGTTTGTCCGTCAGGCGGCCGAGAGAGCCGGCCAGCAGGAGATCGTAGTAACCCTTGATCACGGCGAGCGGTGTTTTCAATTCGTGCGCTGCTGACGCCAGAAACACTGTCTTCTGCCGGTTCACTTCCTGCAATTTCAGGTACGCCGCCAGAAGGTTTCGGTACGTGATTTCGCGCTCCTGCAAAAGCTCCTGTACCGTAAGTTGCGTCGCAGGGTCCGGACTCGGCTGCGCTTCTGACCTGCTCTCAATTTCCAGCACTAGCCAATCTGACTCGGGCATCCACTGAACCCGTGCGGTGGACTTCCCATCCCCTCGCTGAATCTGCAACTCGACTTCGTGCTCACCCTTTTCGATCTCGCTAAAGATCTTCCGCGCATCTGCCTTCAGAAGATCATTAAACAGATTTAAACCTGAAGTTGTCGTGTGCCCGTTAGATTCCAAGAACTGCCTTCCGCGGGTGTTTACGAGCAGCAGACGGCCACTTCGCTCGGCCACAATAAGCGGCTTCTCCATCGTGTCCAGCAGCCCACGAACGAACCCCATCGGAAGAGACACTCGATTTCCCTCTTCCCTTATGGGAGGCATGACAATCCGTCCCGCCATAGATCGATTCCGCCCCTCGCAAACAGTGGTAAAAATTTTCCCTAGGGGCATCGTTGCAGAGGGGCCTCGAAGAGTCAATGGTAAAAGCGTTCCATTTGCACATTTGAGGAAAGGAAGTGGATTTCCCGAGCCATTCCTTAGGTCCATCAAATTGTTTCACTCGCTATACGCACGTAAGATTATTAAAATAAACAACTTATTCCCACTAGCCGTAAGCCCCTCTGGCATTCCAGGTGCATGCATCCGTACTAGTTCCTCCGTACTAAGCTAGCGAGATCACTTGGAAACCAAAATTCTCAAGAAGAGGCAGTTCTTGGAAACCCCATCAACCAGGCGCTCGCCACGCATTCGGTTGCAAGTGCCTGTCTTCCTGAGGGGAACAGATGCGTCCGGCGTCGAGTTCATCGAGCTCACCAAGACTCTCAATATTAGCGCCAACGGTGCTTGTATTACCTCAGCGCACATTCTCAGGCCCGATCAGACAGTTCATCTCACCATTCCCGCCCCAACGCCCACCTCCTCCAGCCTCATCCCTAGCGAAACTCCCCCCATCGTAGCTAAGGTTCTCCGGCAGGAGTCTGCCGGCGAGATGCGTCTATTTGGCTTGGAATTCCTCCGCCCTCTTGAGTAAATTCAAGGGCTTTTGGGTAATTTCGTTACACTAACTTATCATTTCGAGGAATCACCTATCTTCGCTCATGTCTGGGCTTACAATTCTGCATCAAGGATACGCCAGCAACTTGGTAGGTTCAATTGCAGGTGAAATCCCAGGACTAGTACGAATGGCCTCTTGGTTGTTCCATCGGGATAAAGAAGACTATAATCGCTTTCCCCACACCCCGCGGGGATAGGCAGAGGTCTATACCGGATATGCCCAGCCCCGGCGCCCCTGCGGCCCTGCGCTTGCCAATTGAGGATTCCTATTTCGAGCTGTTGGCAGACACGCTCGAAGGCCTCGATTCGCCTGCGCGCGGCCAATTTCTTCAGCGATACCTGCGCGCAATCGCTCACATCGACCTGCGTGAAACCGAAAGTGTGCAAATTTGGGATGATATGCTTTCTCGCCGCCGCGAACTCACCAATCTTCTCGGTCGTCCTGTCTCCCTCAGGACCGCCCTTACGGACGTCCTCTCCTCGTCCGGTCTTCTTCGTGTTCCCATCCTCATTGAGTATGACGAGCTCAAGAGGCTGGAACTGGATGCAGTGACTGATCCTCTGACCGGCCTCCACAACCGCCGGCTCTTCAGTGAAACGTTTGAAAAAGAACTCAATCGCGCGCGCCGCTACGGACAGCCTCTGGGATTGGTCACCCTCGACTTGCACCGCTTCAAGGAAGTAAACGATAAGCACGGCCATCCGCGCGGCGATGACGTCTTGCGCGCTGCTGCCGCTACTTTGAAGAAAGCCTTGCGCACTTCCGACTCAGCTTTCCGTATCGGCGGTGACGAATTCGCTTTGCTGCTCCCGCAAACAGATTCCCCGCAGGCCCTGGCATTAAGCCGCCGCGTCGAAGCAGTATTTTCTGAAATGCTGCAACCGTTGCAGCTTTCGGTCACCGTAGGCATGGATCACGGTGTCGCGATTTTCCCGCAGGATGCTGAACATGCTGACCAGTTGATTCGCATCGCCGACGATCGTCTCTATCAACGAAAACACGCCAACCACCGCGGGCCCGGCAACGGTTCCGCCCGAACGGAAACCCCGTCCGCCTCTGAGCAGCCGGCAACTCCCGCTTCCGACCGCGCTGCCCCCCCGACGCAACCGATCTCCATCGAAACTCGGCGCGCCCCTGAGAAAACCGAGACGGCCCTCGCTGCGGCCACCGCTGCAAGTTCCGCGCCGATTTCCGGCGAGCTGCTTCCGGCTGCTCCAACGGCCTTCGCCGTTCAGCGAAAGGCCGAACGCGTCTCCATGACTGGCACTAACGCCTATGCTGTTCTTGGCGATCAAGGCGCACGGCGCGCCCGTGTCCTCGATCTTGGCTTTGGCGGCGTCGCCATTGAACTGGATTCGCCCGAAGATCTTCCCGAGAATCTTCTTGCCGTTCTGCACGTCCCTATTCTTCCCCCCGTTCGTGTGAATTTGAAGACCGTCTGGAAGCAGCAAACCACTCAGGGCGCCTTCCGCGTGGGTTGCTCTTTTGTTTCCTAAACCGCTCTTCAAATTTCGCTAACGGGTTCCTTCCGCCCTTAAAAAGAATATGGAACTCGCGTCCCTGCCCTCCTCACCCTGATACAATTCCGCCGCATCTTTCCGCCTCGAAAAGGAGGAGCTATGATCGAACCCAAGACCAGCCACCTTCATTGGCCTGATGCCGTTTAAGATGCCCCGAAAGACTCGCGTGGCCTTAAGCCCTGGCCCTGGGCTCTCGAACGCCTGGAAAAATCGCATAATTATTGGATTTCCACAACGCGCCCCGATGGTCGTCCTCATCTCATGCTTGTTTGGGGCGTTTGGTGGCGGGAAGCGTTTTGGTTCAGCACCGGCCCACGCACGCGCAAAGCAAAGAATATCGCGGCGGATCCTCACGTTGTCATCGGCACCGAGAAAGCAGATGAAGCCGTCATCCTGGAAGGTACCGCCGAAGAGATCAAAGACCGTACGGTCTGGAAGGAACTTGTCGAAATCTACGACCGCAAATACGGCGGCGATGTCGGCCCACTTCTGGAGTCTTCTGGCGACTCCGTCTTCCGCGTCGCTCCGCAAGTCGCTTTCGGCCAGGACGAGCATGCGGAAAACTTCACCGACTCCGTCACCCGCTGGCAATTCTAACTTCAGTGCTTCCTCGCACGGCTCTCACGGCTTCGGAGCCGCGTTCCACATCTCTTGCTGAACTTTCCACTCGCCGTTCGCCTCGCGATGCAGCACCAGCGCCATTTTCCCGAAGCTCTCAATCACTGGCTTCCCGTCGGGCGGCTGCACGACTTGATGCTCCGTCGCCCATTCCGAAGCCCATTCCCCGCACACATGAATATCGTGAAACTCCATCTCTTGCTTCATCACTTTGTATCCCGGCATCTTCGCCACAATGTCTTCCACCCATGCCGAAATTTTCTTTCGCCCGATCATCGGCGCGTCTCCCGGCATCAGATCGACTCCGTCCTCCGCCCACAGGGCCAAAATCCCCGCCGTATCCATCTTCAAGTGCAATTCCACGTAACGCTTGTTAAACGCCTCAATCTCTTTTCGCCCTGCGTCCTCCGCCGTTCGCGCTTTCATTCGAACCACCGCCAAAAGCGACGCTAAGCAACACGCTCCAATGGCTAATTTTCTTTTGAATTCCATCTGTTCCCTCTCGATAATCTCATCAAACCCGCCCACTCTATCGGAAGCCGCCCATCCTGGAAAGGCCTGTTCTACGTTTCTCCGCTACCTATCCCGCGTTTCCTGCATCCAATCCGCTGTTTGATGGAATTTGACACTTCGCGTATGATTAAGAATTGCCTCGCGACCTAGCGACGCGGCCGTAGTACTCTGGCCCTGCCTGAGAGCCGTGCAGACCGGACGCGACAGAATGGAGCCTCATGAAACCCGGTATTCACCCCGACTATCACACCGTAACGGTGCACTGCGCCTGCGGCAACAATTTCACCACTCGCTCGACCATCAAGGGCGACCGGCTGAACGTCGAAATCTGCTCGAATTGCCATCCCTTCTTTACCGGCAAGCAGAAGCTGATTGACACCGCTGGCCGCGTCGAACGCTTCACCAAGAAATACGCCGACGCCGCCGCCAAAGTCGAAGCCGCAAAAGTCGAAGCCGCCAAGAAATAGTCTTTTGGAGTGCGGCGGCTCGCCGCCGCTTTTCCGGCATTCGTTTCTCTCACAATCTCCACAAGATTGCCGCGTGACCTCGCATCATCGCTTATGTCCGTGGGACAGCCCGCCACGGCGGGCTGTCCCACTTTTCTTTTCCTCTACCGCACCCGCGGTGGGGAACTTCTCACCGAACTCTCCGCGCGACTTCGCGCCCTCAGTGTCTCCGCGTTATCTTTTCTTTTTTCTTTCAACTTTCGACTTTCAACTTCCCCCCGCTCCGCGCCCGTGTACAATGAACTTCCATCGTGGCTACTCAATCCCGAATGTTTGATGGCGCGCGCTCCGGCGAACTCGTCGAATCCGCCCCGCCGCGCGTCACCCTCCGCAACGCCTTCGCTCACCCTTTCGACTCCGCCATTGCCGCCGCCCGCACCTGCTACGCCCCGCGCCTCATCGGCCCGGAAGAAATCACCGACAAGCAGCGCCTCAACATTGGCGCCGCTACTTTCTACAGTGGCCATCACACCGTCTACCAGCACGCCCATTTCGAATTCGGCCTCGAAAACGTCAGCCGCCAATTCGTCTGGTCCTTCCTCCACGCGCATCCCTTCTACAATTCCGAGCAGCAGAGCCAGCGCTACGTCCGCCTCGACCGTGCGCAAGCCTACGTTCCTCCTACATCCCTCTTCTTCGACGAAAAGAGCAAAGAAATTTACGAAGCCGCCATCGCCCGCGCCTGGAATTCCTACCGCGAGCTTTCTTCTCTTCTGATCGCTGACGCCCGCGCGATTCTGAACGACATCTGGCACGTCGGCTCGATGTCCCACCCCAAGCGCCTCCAGAAAATCGAGCGCTCCGCCGAAAAGCGCGCCATCGAAATCGCCCGCTACGTTTTGCCCGTCGCCGCGTTCACCACCATGGTGCACACCCTCTCCGGCATCGTCCTCCATCGTCTCTGGCGGATGAGCGCAGCCTCGGACACCCCCAGCGAAGCACGCGCCGTCATCGGCGAAATGGTTTCGCAAGTAAAAGCGATCGACGCGCAATTCTTCGATCGCTTTGGTACGGAACCTCTTGAAGAACTCCCCGAATGGAAAAACGCGATAGGGCGATCATCCGCCGGTGAACCCTTCGCCCGCGAATTCGACGCCAAGCTCAACGGCAAGACTTCCCGCCTCGTCGACTATTCTCCCAACGCCGTCCGTGTCATGGCCGAATCCTACCGCGCCGTCACCGGCCTCACCGAATCCCAATGCAGCGATTCCGAAGCCATCGACCGCCTGTTAAACCCCGCGCGCAACCTCTACCGCCTGGAAACTCTAAACGTCGGCGTGCACGCCCCCGTCATGCGCGCTCTCCAGCACGCCAACTATACCTTCGCCAAAAAGATCAGCCACACCGCCGACAGCCAGGACCAGCGCCATCGCATGGTTCCCGGCTCGCGCCCCCTTCTCACTCTCGCCGACACCCGCGACCCCGACTACATCACCCCCATGCTCCTCGCCAACAATCCGCGCGCCAAAGAAGTTTACGATCGCGCCATGCAAGACGCTTGGTCTGCCAAAAATCAACTCCTCGATCGCGGCGTGCTCCCGGAAATCGCCCTCTATCTACTCCCCAACGCCAAATCCATCCGCCTCTACGAATCCGGCTCGCTTCTCCATCTCATTCACAAATGGACCATGCGCACCTGCTTCAACGCCCAGGAAGAAATTTACAACGCCTCCATGGACGAACTCGCCCAGCTCCGCGAGGTCCACCCCGAACTCTCGCGCTACATCGGCCCCCCGTGCCACATCCGCGCCGGCATCACCACCCCCATCTGCACTGAAGGCTCCCACTTCTGCGGCATCAAAGTCTGGCTCGACTTCCCCAACATCGCCCGCCGCATCTAATTTCTTAAGCAGCTCCTATTTGCGCATTGCTCCATACCGGGGGTAAGCTCAAGACAACGGTCGCCTAGCGACAAGTTCCGATGAAGCGACTTGCCGAACTCATCCTTTATCCCATCCTGGCCCTCACTGCTCTTACTCTAGTTCTCTACCCGGCGCTTATAGCTCCGGTGGCCTACCGTCTGCTCCTGATCGCTCTTGGTCTCACAGGAATTGTTGCCTCTTGCTATGTATTTCACTGGTTGCGGCATCCTGGCATTTTCCGAACTAAGAGCCTGGGCCGCTGGCTTGGGCATATTGCATTGGCTACCTTGATGCTAGTGCTCGCACCTCTCCTGGCAGTCCTGCGCCTTGGGGAGATTACTCACGTCTTAGGGCCGGTGATGAAACTCAACAAGCTCTTAGGCCTGGACTTTCGATTTGAACCAGGAGAAAGAGTCCAAGTTCGAATTGGTGTGCCGGGATCTCCACCTACGCAAACGATGGGATCTGTCATCAGTGCCCGATTGGTTCGCGAAGCCGATCTCACTACGCCTCACGGAGCGAAACCACTCATTTTGTACCTAGTCCAACTGGATGATGGGACGCGTTGGGAGTTTGCAGAGCAGTTCCTCAAGGAACACTTTGAAAATCTGCAAGACTGATTTACAAAGGGGCCCCGAAATGTGCTCAACCCGTTTGCCTCCCAACATTCCCCAGCATCTGAAACGTCGCCACCCGTTCAGGCATCCTATGCTGTAGCTGGAGGCCCACCATGTTCCGCGCACCCAAGTGCTCAATCACGGCAGTCCTCATGACGTTTATGATCTTGCCTGCTTCTTCCTTCGCCTTCAACACCCCGTTGTCCGACCAGGCCGTCCGCGAAGCCTATTTCCTCGGCCAGCGTGGTGACGAAACCATGGCCGCTTTTCTCAACAAATACACAAAGTATCTAGAGGCGCCGAAAACCGGTCCGGACATCGCCTCCGTCACTTTCTTTACCCCTTTCGCTCTCCTCGTCCAACAATCCAGCCAGCACTCTTCCGGTTACAGTGCGCAGCAAGCTGCCCTTGATCACCGAAATCAAGGAGAGTTCGTAAGAATCATCGTTCAAATTCAGCTCACCAACTCTTATGCGGCGTACATTGTTAGACCCACCGGTTCCCGGTCTGGGTCACCCAACGGCTTTGTTCCTCGTCCCTATGACTTCTGGAAAGATTTCGACGTGAAGGTCTCTAGCGACGACAAAAAGCTAGAGCCCTTCTCTTCTTCCGGCCATCCCAATCTCATCTGCTCCGATGAAGGCGGTTGCGAGGTCACCGGCGCCACTCTCCAGTTCGATTTCTCCGCCGAAGACTTCGCCTCCGGCTCTGCCACCATTGACGTCACTCCCCCGGAGGGCGAACCCATCTCCGTGGACTTCGACCTCACCCACCTCCGCTGAGAGGCATCGATCTGCGCCCGCCAGCCACTCCCGGCCGTGGTTGACCGACCAGATTTCTCTTGATTTTCCCGTATTTTGTGGTACATTTAACACTGTAGAAAACTGCATGTGGACTGCGGGAGCTTGCTCCCGCTTTTCTTTTCTTGGAGCCATAGTCCAGCCCTTTCCTAGCTCAAACAACCAAAATCGCGTCCTTTAGAATCAGCCACTTACGAATTGCAAATTTTCTAAGCCCTTTGCTTTGATATTGATCCGAATTGGTGGGGGGTAGGGGCCGCACAACACGCGGGCCCGTCCTTAGCGGAAGTCAAATAGAGCGCGCAAAGCGCTGCCTCCGAGCCTTCCTCGATTCCTGGCTTTTAACCTTTAACTGTCGACCGCGAACTTTGTTTTCAGGACCGCCAGCGTAGCGTCACCGGCCCATCCATGGGATGGACCATCGGCACACCCGTCCGTCGCGACTCGATCAAATTCGCCTTGAGCGCAAAATACCATTTCGCCGGACGGTCCGCATCGTCAATCAGCATCAATCGGGGATTGTGCTTCAATCCTTCCGCCTGCTGGATCATCGTTTCCTGATCCTGCCGCAGAAAAGTCTTGCCGAAGATCCGGAAAATCGAAACCGGCAGAAAGAACAAATTCCACGCCGCCACGAAATCGATGCGGCACAAATCGCGCCGCACTGGCGTCACCGTCGCGCGGCTGGAGAACCACATCTTCCCGCTTTGATCGATCTCCGTGCGGATATTCGGCAGCACGAAGTCGATCGTCGTCGTCACCGGCTCTCCGGTGATTTTCTTAAGCAATTGATACGGCGCGCTGTTTGTGCTCGGCGTATGTGGGCTCATCCGGAAGCCGTTCGGAATCGGCTCGAACTGCTTGGCTTTCTCGTGAATGCTCCCTCGCTTCCGCCAGAACCATGATTGATGCACAAACGGCCCGTGCGCCGGGTCCATCAGTCCGATAATTCCGTGATCGATGTGCGAAGGCAGCTCGCAGGAAAGATGCGTGATTTTGTATTTGTCGCTGAAAACGGTAAGCCTCGGCGCCGCCGGAATCGTCTCCGGTAATTTTGATCCAAGAGCGTTCATATAAACCCAAACGTAGCCGTCCCGCTCCTCGCAGGGATAATGCCCTGCAAAAATCCGTCCCACTTTCAACTTGTCCTGGCTGGACAGCGAAGGAATCTCCACGCACTGGCCGCTGCACGCATCGAATCGCCACCCGTGGTAGCAGCACTCCACCACTTTCCCGTCCAGCCGCCCATACGACAGAGGTATCCCCCGATGCGGGCACGAATCCCGCATCGCAAACGCTTTCCCTTCGGACGTGCGCCCCAGCACCAGGGGCACTTCGAGAAGCATTGCTTTCAGCAATTTCTGGCCGCGAATCTCCGTGCTCCGCGCTGCCGGATACCAAAAATCCCACAAAAATCCCTGAGCCGCACTCTCCTGCGCCGCCTCGGCATCCATCCGCATCATCGTCCGTACCGCTTCGCTCATAGTCGAATCGTCGCCGATCCCGTAGCGCCGCCTTCTAGGCGGCCCGCGTTAACGCCGGCCGCATCGTAGTATACCGCCTCAAGCGGCAGCAATCGCACAGACGGTCAATTTGCATGAATCTGAAATCGGAGGTATTCTTAGTCCAGAGCAAATTATTGATGTACGCTGCGTTTTATTAGCTGACTCGCCCTTCGCTCCCGATCCGGGAGCCCGCACTTCTCTGCAAACTGGAAACGCTTATACCGAATTTCCTTTCTCTTTCTTTTACTAACAACTTAGAACTAACGGCTTAGAACTACAGAGGTTTCGCAATGGCCCCATTGACGTTAACTGAAAAATTGGACCAGCTTGGCGCTCGGTACGACGAGCTCACGCAGGAACTTTCCTCGGCGGAGATCGTCTCGGACTCCGCGCGCTTCCAGAAAGTCGCCAAGCAGCAATCCGAGCTTGGCGAAATCGTCGCGAAGCACCGCGAATTCAAACAGATTGAAAAAGACCTCGCCGGCGCTCACCAGATGCTTGTCGAAGCGGAAGACCCCGAGATGAAGCAGATGGCCCACGACGAAGAAAAAGAACTCACCGCGCGCAAGGAAATTGTCGAGCGCGAACTGAAACTGCTGCTTCTCCCGAAAGATCCCCTCGACGAAAAGAGCGTTATCGTCGAAATCCGCGCCGGCACCGGCGGCGATGAAGCCGCCCTCTTTGCCGCCGAACTTTTCCGCATGTATTCGCGTTACGCGGAAACACTAGGCTGGAAAGTCGAAATCCTCGAAAGCTCTCCATCTTCACTCGGCGGCCTCAAGGAAGTCGTCGCTGCGATTCAGGGCAGCAAAGTCTATTCAAAATTGAAATACGAAAGCGGCGTCCACCGCGTCCAGCGCGTACCCGCGACCGAAACGCAAGGCCGCATCCACACTTCCGCCGCCACCGTCGCCGTTCTCCCCGAAGCGGACGAAATCGACATCAAGATCGAACCGAAAGATTTGCGCATCGACACCTTCTGCTCTTCCGGCCCCGGCGGACAGTCTGTGAACACGACGTATTCCGCCGTGCGCATCACGCACATTCCCAGCGGCCTGGTCGTTTCGCAGCAGGACGAAAAATCGCAAATCAAAAATCGCGCAAAAGCAATGCGCGTCCTTCGCGCGCGCCTCTACGAGCAGGAGCAGGAAAAGCGCCAGGCCGCCCTCTCTGCCGAGCGCCGCGGCCAAATCAAAACCGGCGACCGCTCCGAAAAAATCCGCACCTACAATTTCCCGCAAAACCGCGTGACCGATCACCGCATCGGCCTGACGCTCCACCAATTGACTGAAGTCATGGACGGCAAACTCGCCCCGCTAGTCGACGGCCTGGTGTCGCATTACGAATCAGAGCGCCTCCAGCAGGAACTCGCCAGCGCATAATGATGGGTAAGGAGGTGCAACATGCTGACCCGTCCTGGTTCCACTCCTGGCTCCGGTTGGATGAGGGACTTAAGCGTCCGCTTGTCCTCCGGGCCCGCCGACACTCGCCCTGTCCCCAGCAGCTTTTGGGTTTTGTATATTTTTCTGATGATTCTTTTCGTCGTAGTCTTGCCGATGGTCCTGCGTCGTGCGATGCCCACTTACGAATTCCGCTTCTACCAATCTTCTGCGCACATCGCCGGCGTTCCGCTCGTCGCCTCCGGGGCCGCGCCCGTGGCTATCGTCGCGTTCGGCGGCCGTCCCCGCGGCGTGATTGCCATTGGCGGGATCGCGTTCGGTGTCATAGCAGTGGGAGGTGTGGCCGTGGGAGGTCTGGCTATCGGCGGTATCTCGCTCGGTATTTTCGCGCTCGCGGGGCTGGCCATCGGTTGGCAGGCGGCTGGTGGCGGAGCCCTCGGCTATCGCGCCTTCGGCGGGTTTGCCGCTGGCAGTTATGCATACGCCGGTAACGGTGTGGCCTACGGCTATCACGAAGCATGCGGGCGTCAGAAGGAGAGACTCTTCGGATGAAGCCGCAAACGGCGCATGTCGTCGTCCGCACTGCTCTTCGCGAAGCATTCGCAGAACTGCGCGCCGCTGGTGTTCCGTCTCACACACTCGCAGCCGAACTTCTCCTCATGCATACAGTCGGCCGCAACCGCGCCTGGCTCTACGCCCATCCCGAAGAGGAAATTCGCAGCGCACACGCCGAGCACTTCTTCGCGCTGATTGCGCGTCGCGCAAACGGCGAACCGACTCAGCACCTCACCGGCAAACAGGAATTCTGGGGCCTCGAGTTTGAAGTCACACCGGACGCCCTGATTCCCCGCCCCGAAACCGAACACCTCATCGAAGTCGCCCTTGACCGCCTCGCAGTCCGCGAGCTTCGCGCCGGCCGCAAACAAACTCTCACCGGGGACGGTCTCCAAATCGCCGACATCGGCACCGGCTCTGGCTGCATCGCGATCGCCCTCGCCAAAGAGCTCCCCGGCGCAACCATCTACGCCACCGACATTTCCCCCGCCGCCCTGGCCGTCGCCCTCCGCAACGCCAACCGTCATTGCGTTTCCGATCGCATTCATTTTCTCGAATGCAATCTGCTCGATGGTTTCAAATCTCCCCGCGGCGCGAACATCCCGGTTTCGGTTGTAGGGGCGCAGCATGCTGCGCCCCTACTCGGCAACGCCGCACCTAACACCGAATCCGCGTCACGGATCACGGAACACGGATCACGTTCCTTCGATCTGATCGCCAGCAACCCTCCTTACATCGGTCGCCGCGAAGCGGCAACGCTCATGCGCGAAGTCCGCGATCACGAACCGGAAATCGCTCTCTACGGCGGCAAAGAAGGCTACGAATTCTACGCCGATCTCATCACCCAATCCGCTGCCTATCTTAAGCCCGGCGGCATCCTCATCCTGGAACTCGGTCAAAACAGTCTCCCCGCCGTCCAACCGCTCCTCGACGCAACGAACTGGACAAACGTTGGCGTAACCAACGACCTAGCCGGAATCCCTCGCGTCCTCGCCGCCGAACGAAATTGAACTCTGCGATTCAACCTCGTAGAGTAAATGAGAGAGACGCAAAACCCGGCAGGTCAAAACATGAGCAAGTCGGCTAGATCGAAGTCCCCTGTTACAAAACCGAAGCGGAGGGTTAAGAATTTCACCAGACGAGTCTCCATCGTCGAAGATATTCGCTTAGAAGCGAAGAACAAAGGACTACATCGAATGACCATGCGCGACATAATTAGGGAAATCGAGCGTTACCGCCGCGAACGAAAACAAAAGGAGAACCATGGCGCCCGCAAGAAGAGGAGCTAGTTGATCCAGGACTTCTTCATCGCTGCTTTACCGAGACGCATGTTCTTGCCAAGGAGGTTCCGTTGTTGCTTCCATTCTTTGATTCGTGCTTTTGCTTCCGCTGAAGTCATGCCGAGTCCAACGGTGATTTCGTGCAATCGGTACTTTTGGGATTCATTCTTGTCCAGCTTAATGTAACTCTCATGTGATATGTCGGGACCTACGGAGACAAAATATGCTTTGTTCACGTAAATCTTGCGTAGTGCCTTATTCAAACTTCTGAGATCCATCTTCGGCATGCTCAGCGCGTTCCACTTAATCTCGATGGCGATACGAGGGCGCTTCTTCCTTAACACCAGCAGGTCGATGTAGTGGTCCGTTCTTTTTGCGTACTTGCGCGCAAGGAGGGTCCAAAGGCCATCAGCTGGAAGGGTTCGACGCAGATGAAAATAGATGCAACATTCGATATCCGCCTCCTTTGTGATCCTTAGTTTCCTCAGGTCATTACAAAGTTTCACTGCCAGGCCATGGCGCATAAAATGCTCCAACTTGGAAAGCGTGTTTCTTTTCATGATTGGCCTCCAAACGACACTCTTGTTGACACAGGTTAGCACGAGGCAGTGAAGTGGCAAGCCTCAAGCGAAGGGCGTAGGCTAGCGGAATGCCGGACTTCGCGCGATTTCGGGCTAAGCATGGGCCATTCGACGAGCGATCCGCGGAGTCAGTGGCATCGATTCTCCACGTGGACATGGACGCGTTTTTTGTTTCGGTGGAATTGCTGGAGCGGCCGGAACTGCGTGGCAAACCAGTTGTGGTCGGCGGTCAGCCGGATCAGCGCGGTGTGGTTTCAGCCGCAAGTTACGAAGCGCGCAGGTACGGGATTCATTCAGCGATGCCGCTGCGAACGGCGGGGCGGCTTTGCCCACACGCGATTTTTTTGGACGGCCACCACGAAAAATATGGAGAGTGGAGCGACCGCGTCGCGACAATCCTCGCGAAATTCTCTCCGATTGTGGAAATGGTCTCCATCGACGAAGCCTATCTCGATCTGTCTGGCACCGAGCGCTTACACGGGCCGCCGCTCGCGGCCGCCGATACGTTGCTTCGAACGATTACGCGAACAACGGCTCTTCCTTGCTCTGGCGGACTCGCGGCGACGCGCCTCGTCGCCAAAGTTGCGTCCGATCAGGCAAAACCGCGCGGGCTCGTGTGGGTTCCTGCCGGCAGCGAGCAGCGATTCCTCGCAACGCTGCCGGTGAGAAAAATTCCCGGCATCGGTGAAGTGACGGAGCGCGCGCTGCGCGCACTCGGCATTGAAACCGTGGAGCAGATCGCGGCCATGCCGCAGGAAAAACTGGAAAGCATTTTCGGCCAGTGGGGGACGGCGCTCTATCGCAAGTCGCGCGGCGGCGACTCGTACGAATTTGTGATCGACGCCGAGCCGAAATCAATCTCGCACAATCACACTTTCGGCGAAGACACTTGCGATGCCGAGGCCCTGTCGTCTATGCTGAGCCATCTTTCGCAGAAAGCTTGCAAGCGCCTCCGCGAAGCCGGCCTGGCCACGCGAACGCTCACGCTGACGATTCGTTACGCCGGATTCGAAACGCACACGCGCGCCAAAACGCTGGGAGAACCGACGAAGCTCGATTCCGATATTTTTGGCGTGTTTCAAGAGTTGTTTCGCACACACAGGGATGTGAAAAGAAAAGTGCGGCTGCTCGGAGTCAGCCTCAGCGGGCTGACTCACGGAAATGAACAACTTGATTTGCTTGATGCCGAGCGCCGCGCAAAGCTCGAAAAACTCACCAGCGCCACGGACCGGCTGCGCGACCGTTTTGGTTTTGGCAAGGTGCAATTCGGCGGCTCGCTGCGCCACAATGAAACCGAGCAAGATCGCGACGATTCGTAACTCTCAGCGAATCACAGCCGGATGTCCTATACTCTGTCTTGCGTGAGCAACTATCCATGAGCGCGCCCTCAACTCCCGGTGTCTCTTCTCCACCTCCTCAGCTCCACGGGATGGATCGCCTGCGCCATTTCTGGCAGCGCATCAGCGAGGGCCGCCAGATTGATGAATTGTGGTCTCACTTCACCGCCGATGCGCGCGCCAGCTACGGCTTCTACATGAAGGAGTCGGACGCGGAGGAACTGCAAGGCCAGCACGGCATCCGGCGCTGGTTCAGGATTTGCAAGATTCTTTTCTGGTCTTTGTTGATGAAGATGACGCCGGCGCGGCGGGTCCTGTTGCTCGCGGCGTTTTTTATGCTGGTGATGTCCGGAATGAAGTTTCAGTTCAATAACTTTTCTTTTGACGTGAATTTGGAAATTGTCGCCGCCATCCTCTTTTTGCTGCTGCTTTCGCTGGAGCTGGCCGACAAGGTCACCATGAAGCGCGATTTGGAAATCGCGAGAGAGATTCAAACCTGGCTGGTGCCTTCGCAACCGCCGGAAGTTCCGGGCGCGAACATTGCGTTCGCGACACGTCCGCAGAATTCCGTGGCCGGCGATTACTACGATGCGTTTTATCCCAATCCGGAGGATCGCGAAAAGTTGATGGTGGTAATCGCCGATGTTGCGGGCAAGAGCGTTCCCGCTGCCCTGCTCATGGCGACGCTGCAAGCAAGCTTGCGGACGATCGCGGGAGAGAATGCTCCGCTTGCAGATCTTGTGGCGCGGCTGAATCGCTATGCCTGCGCTCACAGCCTGAATGGATTGCGCTTCACGACCGCGGTTCTTTCGGAGTACAACCCAACGTCGCAGAGGCTGACCTATGTCAATGCCGGGCATAACGCTCCGGTTCTCCGCCACGCGAATAGCGCAATTGAAACGCTGGAAGTCGGCGGCCTGCCGCTTGGCATTCGTTCAAACGTCGCTTACGAAACCGCATCTTTGGAGCTCAAACCAGGGGACGCTTTGATTTTCTTTACCGATGGCGTCGTCGAGGCCTTCAACGAATCAGGCGAAGAATTCGGAAACGAGCGCTGGCTCTCCGCCATTCGCAACCTGCCGGATTGGGACGCTCAGCAATCCCTCCAGTTCCTTATGAAGCGCGTGGACGAATTCGTCGGCGCCACGCGCCAGTCCGATGACATTACTTGCCTTGTTTTCCGCAGTAGATAGTTAAACCCACGGCCCTCGTGATTTCATCTAGCGGGGATTGGAAAAGCCTCACCCCTAAAGGGGTGAGCTACAGCAGGAATTGCCGCATTGAAGTGCGAGCTACAGGCCGAATTGCCGCATAATCGGATCATGACGGCGCGCGAAATGGCCAACTCGATTTGTGACACCCTTGGCCGCAACGGTTATCAGGCGCTGCTGGTGGGTGGATGCGTGCGTGACTTGCTGCTCGGCCGCGAGCCCGCAGATTACGACGTGACAACGGACGCCACACCGGATAGGGTCATGGCGTTGTTTCCGGAAAGTATTGCCGTTGGCGCGCAGTTCGGCGTGATTCTGATTCCGCGCGATGGATTGAAAGTTGAAGTGGCAACATTCCGGTCGGACATAGGTTACAGCGACGGCCGCCACCCGGACAGCGTGGTTTATTCGAAGACGCCGCAAGAGGACGTGCAGCGCCGCGACTTCACCATCAACGGTTTGCTGATGCGTCACAACACCAGCGAAGTGCTCGACTACGTTGGCGGACAGGCCGACCTCAAAGCGAAAGTCATTCGCGCTATCGGCGAGCCTGATCGCCGTTTCAAGGAAGATAAACTGCGCATGCTGCGCGCGGTGCGATTCGCCGCGCGCTTCGGGTTCGCGATCGAACCTGCGACACTCAGCGCGATTCGTCAACATGCCCGAGGGATCGAACTCCCTCGCTTCCGGCCAGAGTTCCCGTTGGCAGTGACGCCCACCGGTATGTGGGTTTCGGCGGAGCGCATTCGCGAGGAACTTACCAAAATGCTGACTGAAGGCGCGGCGCGGAAGGGGTTCGAACTGCTGGATGAAACCTGGCTGCTGCAGCAGGTGCTCCCTGAAGTCGGAGCCATGAAGGGCGTCGAGCAGCCGCGGCAATTTCATCCGGAAGGAGACGTGTGGACTCACACGCTCATGATGCTGGAAGGGCTGCCTGCAAACGGGTCTCCAACACTGGCCTGGGGCGTTCTGCTTCATGATGTCGGCAAGCCACCCACGTTCCAATCCGCGGCGGAGACGGGCGACCGTATTCGCTTCAACAATCACGTGGAAGTCGGCGTACGCATTGCTGAAGCCATCTGTGAGCGGTTGCGTTTTTCCAACGAGGACACCGAGCAGATCCTCGCGCTGGTGGACAATCACATGAGGTTTGGAGCGGTCGAAGAGATGCGCGCATCAACGCTGAAAAAATTTGTGCGTCTTCCGCGCTTCGAGGAGCATCTGTCATTACACCGGCTCGATTGTCTGTCCAGCCACCGCAACCTCGATTCCTATGAGTTCGTCCAGCGCTTCCTGGAGGTGACGCCTCCCGAGCAGGTTCGCCCGGAGCGCCTGCTGACAGGCGACGATCTCCAGGAAATGGGGTTTCCGCCAGGCCCCCTCTTTTCTCAAATACTCCAGGCTCTCGAAGACGCCCAGTTGGAAGGGCAGATTCGAACGCGGGAGGAGGCCCAAGGGTACGTTTTGAGCAGATTTGCCGCGAAAGAACGAAGAGCATCCAAGTAATATACGGAGCGGTCGAAGCAGTGAACCAGGGTGATCGAAGCGGATCGGCTTCTTGGTAATACGGTGAAAACAAATGCCTTATATAAGTACTTGCAGAATGGAGCTGACTTGTGTAGAATATGAGTGCGAAATACTAAGATTTTGTGCTAGCAACTTTTATACTTTTGTGCACCCTTTCCGGCAAGGTTGCATCTAAAATCGTATCGACCAGCTCTTGGCGAGCTGCGTCGGTGACTAGGGGATATCATGGCTGAGAAAAAATTTGTCGTGCCAGAGATTCTTCCCATCCTGCCCGTTCGTGACACCGTCCTTTTTCCGGGCGCTGTCCTGCCGCTGACCGTGGGACGAGAGAGTTCTCTGGCGTTAGTGAATAGTTTGCAGAACGACGAGAAGCTTCTGGGAGTAGTCGCGCAGCTTGATCCGCGAATCGAGGATCCCGCCGCCGCCGACCTTCACAAGGTCGGAACGCTGGCCAAGGTCCATAAGACCGTCAAAATGCCGAACGGCAACGTTGTCATCTTCCTGGAAGGCCTGCAGCGCATTCAAGTGCTCGAGTTGATCGGCTTGCGTCCATTTTTGCAGGCGCGCGTGCAGCCAGAGCCGGACATCATCGGGGAAGCGGATACGGAGCTGGAAGCGCTGCAGCGCAACGCGCAGGATCTCTTCCGCGACGTCGTAAGCCATTCGCCGCAGCTTTCGGACGATCTGCAAACCGCGGCAATGAACATCGACAATGCGGGCCGCTTGACGGATTTCATTGCCGGCACTCTGCCGTCGCTTTCGACGCTGCTGCGCCAGGAATTGATTGAGACTTCCAGTGTGCGCAAGAGGCTCGAAACCTTGATCCGTGAACTCTCGAAGGAGCTCGAGGTTCTGGAGCTGCGCTCGAAAATCCACGAGCAGGTGCAGGAGCAGGTGAGCCAGAACCAGCGTGAGTACCTGCTGCGCGAACAGATGAAGGCCATCCAGAAGGAACTCGGCGAATCCGACGATTCGATGCAGGAAATCGACGAGCTTCGCAAAAAAGTCGAAGAAGCCGACATGACGGCGGAAGCCAAGAAAGAGTGCGACCGCGAACTGAAGCGGCTGTCAAAGATGACGCCAGCTTCCGCGGAGTACATGGTTTCGCGCACGTATCTCGAGTGGATGACTTCCCTGCCGTGGAGCAAGTCTTCGGGCAGCTCGGAAATCGACATCAAGAAGGCGCACGAGATTCTCGACGAAGACCACTACGATTTGCAGAAAGTAAAGGAGCGCATCCTCGATTACCTGGCTGTGAAGAAACTTCAGCCAGGGATGAAGGGGCCGATCCTTTGCTTCGTCGGACCTCCAGGCGTGGGTAAGACTTCGCTGGGCAAGTCCATTGCGCGTTCGCTCGGCCGCAAATTTGCGCGCGTCGCCCTTGGCGGCATGCACGACGAAGCGGAAATCCGCGGCCATCGGCGCACGTACATCGGCGCGTTGCCCGGACAAATTATTCAAGGACTGAAGCGTGGGGAAACCAACGACCCGGTAATGATGCTGGACGAGGTGGACAAACTCGGGCGCGATTTCCGCGGCGATCCCTCATCGGCGCTGATGGAAGTTCTCGACCCGGAACAAAACAACGCGTTCCGCGATCACTATCTGGATGTGGCGTTCGATCTCTCGAAGGTGCTGTTCATCGCGACGGCGAACTGGATGGATCCCATCCCCGAGCCGCTGCGCGACCGCATGGAGATCATCGAATTGCCCGGCTACACGGGCGAAGAGAAGCTGCACATCGCACACAAGTACCTGATCCCCAAGCAAGCCAAGGAGCACGGCCTGAACGTGGGCGAGCAGATTGAGTTCACCAACGAAGGCTTGCAGGAAATCATCCACAGTTTTACGCGGGAAGCCGGCGTGCGCAACCTGGAGCGCGAGATCGCGACGATTACGCGCAAACAAGCGCGGCGCATCGCCGAAGGCAAGACGGAAAAGATGGTGGTCACACCGGAAGTGGTTCGCGAATTCCTGGGCGTGCCAAAATTCCGCACGGAAAAGGAAGTCGAGGAGCGCGTCAAGAGGCCCGGCGTCGCCGTCGGACTGGTCTGGACGCCGGTGGGCGGCGACATTATTTTCATCGAAGCGACCCGTATGCGTGGCGGCAAGCAGTTCACCATGACCGGGCATCTCGGTGAAGTGATGCAGGAATCGATGACCGCGGCGCTGACGTGGACGCGCGCGAATGGCGAGCGTTACGGAATCGATCCGGACTTCTTCCGCAAGCAGGACATTCACATCCACGTGCCATCGGGCGCAGTACCGAAGGACGGTCCGTCCGCCGGTGCGGCGATGGTGACTGCGCTGGTCAGCTTGCTCAGCGGGCGTCCGGTGAAGGACCGGCTGGCGATGACGGGAGAAATGACGTTGTCGGGCGTGGTTCTGCCCATCGGCGGCGTGAAGGAAAAAGTGCTAGGAGCGAAGCGGGCGGGCATTACGGAAGTCTTGCTGCCTGCGGACAACGAGCCGAATGTCGTGGCGGATCTCACTCCTGAGATTCTCGGCGACATCAAGATCACTTACGTGCGCACGCTGGACGAAGTACTCGAACATGCGCTGCAGAAGGAAGCAGTGACGCCGCCAATCGTGCCGCAACCTGAGCCAAAACCGAAGCGCCTCGGCCCAGACGCACCGCGGGCGATTCACTAAGACTGGGTAAGTCGTAGAGGAACGGGGCGGCCCTACAAAAAGAAAACGTCGGAAGGGCCGGCGAAGTTTGCCGGGCTTTTTCATTTGAGACACGAGGCTCAGGCCAGTAACGGACTCCTGCTACCATGTCTCCTGGAACATGCCGCGCGAAAAACAAAACGTAATCGATGTGCCGGGAGAACTTGCTAAGTGCATTTCGGAGGCGCTGCTGCGGGAGCGGATCGCGCCGAGGTTCGTGGATTCTTACGTCGTCGAGAACGGCCGGCATGCCCTGCAAGTTCACGCCACGCTTTACCGCGAGCTCCTGGCTCTAGTGCAACGAGAAGCGCTGCTTGCTTTGACAGCGCGGGCGCTGGCGATCATCTGCAACGAACTGCATTCCGCGGGCAAATCCAAACCGCGTGTCATGCTGCGGCGGGATGCCACGGCGTTCCGCAGAAAATTTCTGGCGTCCCTGACGCGGCAGCAGAGCTGGACCGCGGGCGACGCGCTCGATTTCCAGCGGGACCTGCAAATGTATGAAGAGCTGCTCGCGCGCGCTGCCGCGAAGCATCGCAACCGCAAACCTTTTGAAGCAGCGGACCATCCCTTTGTCGACCGTTGCGCGTTTCTGCTGGACTCCTCGTTCATGGAGAATGCGCGGCTGGCCGCGAGCCGCGCTTTAACTGGTATCGAGCAATTGGCCGCAGCCGTAGCGCAGAAAGTTCGAGGCGAGTGAGTCGATCAAGAAGGCGAAGGAAGCCGGCTATTCGAAGAGGTCGTCCTTCCAAAGACGCTGGCCAGCAAGAGAAGTATAAAAACCCCACGCGGCGATCAGCACAAAGCCCAGCACCACGCTGAGCGACTGACCGGCATACCAGTAAGAAAAATCGAGCGTCATGGGCACGTTGAGGAGCACGTCGACAGTGAGCACACCCATCGCCAGAACGATCAATCCGAAGCGCACCACGGTGAAGGCAGCGATGGCGTAAACGGTGAGCCAGACGGGCGTTTCAATCCAAAGATGATCGCTTCCCAAGACTTTCGGCACGGTAAAAAGCAGCGCAAATATCACAGCGGCCACCCAGCGGTTCTTCACCAGCACGCGCAAGAGGACGAGCAGAAAGAAAAAAATCAGAGTCGTGCGGATCGAACCCACGATATTGGCAAGTCCAACGGCCACCGACTCGCGAAATCCGTAGAGGAACTCTTCGTTTGCAAGCAGTGGGCGATCGCCGGCCCGAATGAGAAAGAAGCTGCCAACGGCCAGGACAAAAAGCCAGGTGATGCCGAGGAGGACGCCAAAGAGAAGGTCGCGGCCGACCAACGGATCGCGCAATCGTCCGCTGATCAAGCGGGTCCAGGAAATGATCATCTGCGGCCAATTGCGGCGGACATAAGGCTCGAGAGCAAGATAGAACACCCAGATAAAGGCGGACATAAAGAGGCCGGTGCTGACGGCCATGATCAAAAGGCCGACCATGTCAAAACTGAGAACGAAGTGGGAACGAAAGAGACAAACGCATAGTTCGACGGCGAAAACGAGAGAGGCCAGGCGCAGGGCGCCCTGGCGGTCAGTCTTGCCACGCGAATGATTGCGATATGCAAGAAACAAACTTCCCGCGATCAGAGCCAGCGCGATGCAGAGGCCGATGATTTGGCTGGTCTTGTCCGCACTAGTCCGCACGTCTTGGCTCATGCGTTTTGGTTTTGTCCACGGGCCGATGAGAGAGAAAAAGACTGGCTTGCCGCGGCGCGCGGCGGCTTCGATGTGCAAAGGCCGGCCACTGCCTGGCCAGACGCCGTCCCAGGCGGCGCGCGTGTCGGCAGAAGCCAGCGAATCCCACGAGGATTCAACGGAGTGGAATTGTGCAAGGTCGAGTCCCGCTGCGTTGAATAGGGGAAGCCAATCGGGGGCGCGGGAGGGTTGCGGGTTCTCTTCTTTTTCCGAAGGGAGAGCCTGGAAATAAAGCAAATGGCCTTCGGGGTCTAATTGAACATTAATCATTCCTGACAGCGTAGTGGGCGGGTCGGAGAAGGTGACGACATTCGGAGTAAAGGAATTGCCCCAAAAGCCATCGGGGCTCATTTCGCGAGGACTTTGCCGAAACCAATACCGAAGCATGGGCGGCTGCTCGGAAAGCACGCGATCCCACTGCGGATGCTGCGAAGGGTCCTTCTCGAGGTAGGTGACAAAATCGTTGTCATAATTGAAGCCATCCGCTTTGTCGAGGGGTGTGCCTGGATAACCCAGGCTGGAAATAATTTCGCGGGATTTTTTTGCCAGCACTTCGGGCGGATTCTCAGCATGCAGGCGGGCCAGCCCATTTTCTTTAATCCCTACGGCAACGAAGAGGATAACGCCCAGAATCACGGTGGCGAAACACGCTAACGCTACGCGCGGGACCAGGCCGCTGGTTTCACCTGCGGCCGCCACCATTTGTGGAGAGGGCGTTTCCCCAGCAGCAAGCGCTGCGGCCATGGGATCGCCCCCGGGCAGCGCCGCCGCCGCTTGCAGAGCCGAAGTCGGACGCTTTTCAGGGTCCACCTCAAGGCAGCGAAGGATGACGCGTTCGATCAAAGGATCGAGATCGCGGACCAGCGTCGAAGGATTGGTGATGGTCCCGGACTCGCGCAGTTTCATCAACTCGGGTAGCGTCGCGGCTTCGAACGCGCGCTTGCCCGTCAGGATCTCGTAGAGGATGAGGCCGAGCGAATAGATATCGCTTTTCGTGCTGACGTCGCGTCCGGCAAGTTGCTCTGGAGCCATGTACGCCGGCGTTCCGGCGCGAACCTCCGCGTCTTTGATGCTCGCAGCGATGCCGGCAAGTCCAAAATCGGTGATGCGAATCTTGCCGGCCCCGTCCAGCATCACGTTGGCCGGTTTCAAGTCGCGGTGGATGACGCCGCGCTCGTGGGCGGCCGCAAGGCCCGCACATATTTGACGCGCTATCTCCGTGGCCCTGTCGGGCGAGAGCCTGCCGATGCGGCGGACCACGGAAGCGAGGTCTTCTCCGTCCACATACTCCATGGTCAGGAAAAGAGTTCCACCCGCATCGCCGATGTCAAATACGCGGCAAACATTGGGATGCGAGACTTGCCTTGCAGTGCGCACTTCGGCGTGAAACCGGGCGAGAGCAGCGGCATCCTGTGAAAGTGCCGGGGGAAGAAATTTTAGCGCCACGATCTGGCCGAGCGTCAGGTCCTCGGCGCGGTAAACCTCGCCCATTCCTCCGCGCCCGGCCAGGGCCACTACGCGGTAGCGCTCCAAAATCATTTGGCCCGCTGTGAAGCGGCCTCCCCCAATGGGGTCTGAACTCGACAGCGGATCGCTGCTGGAAGGCAGGCGCGGAGTTCGCAGAGGGGATGGCGACGAAGGCGGTCTTCGGGGGGTGGAGGCCGAGGGCGGTATCGTTACTCCCTCGATGCTGGCTTCATCCCCAAGCAGAGTAGTGCCGCTATCCACATCGACTGCTTCTCCGCATGTGGAGCAGAACCTAGCGCTCGGAGAGACCTGTGCACCGCACCTGGCGCAGAACATGGGAAGCGGGGATTCTACCATTGGTTCCGGGCCCACCGCGAACGCTTGCAAGAACGGCTAGGAAATGCGCTCCACCTGGACCGCCGTGCCGTATGCAAGCACCTCGGTGACGCCTTGCATCACCTCGGTCGCGTCGTAGCGCATTCCGATGACTGCGTTGGCTCCGTGCTCGCCGGCATGCTGCAGAAGCAGCTCGAACGCATCTTCGCGCGTCTTCTCGCAAAGATTCGTTAGAATGGTGATGTTTCCGCCGACAATGGTTTGCAGCGCCGCGCCGAGGTTTCCGATCACACTCCGCGAGCGCACAATAATTCCCCGCACGATGCCAAAATTTCTCACCACCCGATAACCCGGTATTTCCAGGCCGGACGTAACCATACCTGCATCCACTCGTGGCATTTTGTTCTCCTTGGACGGACGTTTACCTGTGCGATTCTAACCGTTGAGACGCCGCTCTGCGAGCAATGTTCCTTTGCTATCCTCAAGGAAGCGTGGAGACATTTTTCTACTTGCTGGCGTTTTTGCAGATTCTGCTTGGGGCGTACCTCATCTGGGACGTCTTGCAGTGGCTCCGCTACGTGCGGCGTCGCCTGCACACCGACCCGGGATTCTACTCGCCGCGTGTGGCCGTTCTTTGTCCCTGCAAAGGCATCGAACCAGGCCTGGAAAACAACCTCCTGTCGCTTACGGACTTCGTTCGGCAGAATTACGAGATTTTCATCATTCTGGCTTCCGATTCCGATCCCGCGCGCAGCATCGTCGAACGGGTAGCCAAGAGTTCGCGAGTGAAAGTCCATGTGGTCATCGCGGGAAGCCCGAGCGGTTGCAGCGAAAAGGTGAATAATTTGCGGGTTGCCGTAGAGCAATTGCCGCCGGAATTTGAAGTGCTCGTGTTCGCCGATTCCGACGGGCGCCCCGGGAGAAGCTGGCTGCATCACCTGGTGGCTCCGCTGGGAGACGTGCGGATCGGCGCGACGACCACCATGCGCTGGTTGGTTCCCAATCGCATCAATCCGCCGACCGCCGTACTCGCTGCATGGAATGCGCCAGTAGTCACTATGCTGAGCGAAAAAGGGAAAAATTTCTGCTGGGGCGGAGGCACCGCCATCCGGCGAGACATCTTCGAGCAATCTGGTGTGATGGACGCGTGGAGAAGCTCGGTCAGCGACGATTATTCCTTGACCCGCGCGCTGGAGCGCACGAACCGCTCGATTGCTTTTATGCCGGAGTGCCTGACGCTCTCTTATGTGGAGACCGATTTTCAGGGACTGCTGGAGTTCACGAACCGTCAGGTCCTGATTACTCGCGTATACGCAGAGAAAGTGTGGACCCGCGCAGCCGTTATGCATCTTCTCTACTGCTTGACACTTGCGTTCGGCGTGGTTCTGATTCTGAGCGACATTTTCCAGCAGAGACCCGCTTTTCACCTCGTTACGCTGACTTTTCTTCCCGTTCTACTTTCGGCGATTCGGAGCTCCATTCGCCTGATCGGGGTGACCGAAGCGCTCCCAGCTGCGAAATCCCAGATCATGGGACAAGCTTGGATTTATATCGTGCTGACCGCTTTCCTTCCGTTCCTTTACCTCGTAAATTTTGTGAACTCTCTCGTCACACGCAAGATTCGGTGGCGGGGTGTGGCATACGAAGTGATTGGCACAGAGCAAACGCGAATCGTTTCTTTTTGAAACGCTCCATTCTTGAGACTGAGTCGTGCCGACTTTTCCACAGGGCATTGAGTGAGTCCCCACGATTGCGGAATCTTCCTTGCGGTAAAGGCCTTAGTACTAATCGGGGAAAAACTTCGTGCGCTGTGCAATTCCTACCGTCAAATGGGCATGAATTTGCTTGAAGGTTGGCGTAAGCCCCCAATTTTTGAGTAAGTTGCATATTCTTCTATTCGGAAGAATATTTGCATGGATTCAACGTTCGGCAAGACCGTCTCAGTGGATTTTCATGGAGTCCCTGGGGAGAACGGCTTTGCCGATTAGCAGGTAAGAGGTGCCGAGGCTTCAGCCCTCTTTTTGGCTTCTTGCTTGGCTGTTTGTCCAATCTGGGGAATACGCCTCGTCGAGGGGCGAAGAAAAGCAAAACTTAATAGCTTCGGTCCCGTCACGAGGCTGCATTCTGAGGGGGTGCACGTGAAGGTCTTCCGCAGAAGTGATCATTCGCAGCAATTGTCTAATTCCCGCCAAGCCTATCCCCGCGATGTTTACTTTTTCTATGAAAAAAACACTGGAATAGCCCACTTCCACGTCGAAGCCGGAGCGGATGGCGGGTTTCCTGTGGACCAGGCTGCAGGCCTGCTGGCGATGCACTGCATGGTTCGCGGCCAGTCCCCGAGCGATTACGTTGTGATGGTGCAGGCCGCGGACGAGCTTCTGGAAGGGCTCACCGAGAAAGCCATCAAGCTATTGGAAGCGGGAAAGTCGGTTCGCAGCCAGGTGAAGTTGACGCGCCGTGAAGAAGAAGTTCTTTCTGGCCTGATGAAGAGCCTTGCAAACAAAGAAATCGCCGCCAACTTGAACCTCTCCGAACGCACCATAAAATTTCACGTTTCATCGCTGCTCGCGAAGTTCAACGTGCGCGGCCGTATGGAATTGGTCCGCGAAGCTTCGCGGCCCGCTGCCGGCGGCATGCCCATGCCGGTGCCGACACGCGAGGTACGCCCAGTCGCTCCCCTGGCAAGAGATTATCGCTCCGCGCGGCGTTCGGTTGCGGTTGTTCCCCTGGCCCAGCGGCAACTGATGGCTTAATTCGGATTCCATTTTAGTTTTGAGACAAAAGAAAAAGCCCCCGGACCGGCCGGGGGCCTTTTCTTTTTTGAATATCTCAACCTGAAGAGACTCTACTTCTTCGCTGCGTCGTAGAGTTCCGAGGCTTTGTCCCAATTGACGACATTCCACCAGGCCTTGATGTAATCACCGCGCAGGTTTTGATATTTGAGATAGTACGCGTGTTCCCAAACGTCCAGACCCAGGACGGCCTTGCCGCCGCCAGCGAGCGAGTAAGGGGTGTCCTGATTTGGCGTGGAGTCGATAGCCAGTTTCCCGTCTCGGACGAGCAGCCAAGCCCATCCCGAACCGAAGCGGCCCAGGCCGGCGGCCGCAAACTTTTCTTGAAATCCGGCAAACGACCCAAACGTCGAGTTGATCGCTGCCGCCAGATTTCCTTTGGGCTCTCCGCCACCACCCTTTTTCATCAACGGCCAGAAGAGCGAGTGGTTCCAGTGGCCGCCGCCATTGTTGCGCACGGCGGCGCGGATATTCTCCGGGACCGCATCGAGACCCTTGAGAAGGTCATCGATCGACTTGGTTTGCAGAGCGGGTTGGCCCTCCAGGGCCTTGTTCACGTTCGTGACATAAGCGCCATGATGCTTGTCATGATGGATTTCCATCGTCTTGGCGTCGATGTAAGGCTCGAGTGCATCAAACGGGTAAGGCAGCGGGGGTACGGTAAATGCCACAGGATTTTCCTCCAGAGTAAGATTTGAGTCCGAATTGGTCGTGGTGCCGGCGCGCAAAAGGCCAAGTGCAGAATTTCCTGCCCCAAGCAGTCCCGCGCCGGCGATACCCGTATTCAATAAAAAGCTACGGCGATTCATGGGAACCTCAGCAGCGCGAAGGGCGAATCGACCTGCGCCGGGGATTATACCGCCAGTACCCTCAGGATGGTAAAGCGGCCTGAGGAAACTGCGACTCCCGACGTCTCGCCGCTTATCGGCAGGTCTGTCGTAACTTATTCGTTCAGCAACACTCTCCTGCGCTCTTATTGGATGCGTGAAAGTGCCCAACGGGCAGATTCAGCGAGGATCGGATCCTCCGAGGCCGCGAAGCGATTTAACAATTCGCTGATTCGGCCGTGATCCGCCATGCCTCGCCGGAGCCTGGAATTCCCGAGCGCGATGCACGCGTTGCGCATCAGGCCGCGCCATTTTGTACGCTTGACGGGGCTCCCACGAAAGAGTTCGCGAAAGTCTGCCTCGGAAAGCTCGAGGAGCCATGCCAGTTTTGGAAGGTACAGCGATTCGTCTCGCGGAGGAAGAGAACAATCGTCGCGGTTTTCTTCTTGGGTGGGAATAACTCTTGGCTGAAACTGCGGTATCGTCGCAACCGGCGCGCGCCGGTTCCACGGACAAACGTCCTGGCAGATGTCGCAGCCGAAAACGTGATTCCCCATCGGCTCGCGAAACTCTTCCGGGATGGAGCCGCGCAGCTCGATGGTCAGGTAAGAAATGCACTTTCTGGCATCCATTACGTAAGGTTCGATGAAAGCTTGCGTCGGGCAGGCGTCTAAACAACGCCGGCAGCTCCCGCACAAATCCGGAGGCGGCAGTTCGTTCGCGGCGAGCGACGGTTCCAGATCGAGCGTGGTGAGTATGACACCGAGAAAAAATAAGGAGCCGAGCATCTGATTGAGTAGCAGCGTGTTTTTTCCGAGCCATCCCAAACCAGCGTATTTCGCCAGCACGCGCTCCTGGACCGGTCCCGTATCTACATACGCGCGCGCTTCGAATGGGACTGTAAATCGTTCTCGCAATGATTCGCCAAGCGCGTCCAGCCTATCCCGCAAGATTTCGTGGTAATCGTCGCCCCAGGCATAGCGGGAAATCCAACCGCTTGGCTTTTGTTCATCGATGGGCAAAGCAGGATCGGTGGAGAACGGCCGCGCGGTGTTGTAGTTGAGCAAGGCGACGATAGCGCTCTGAACATCAGGCATCGCCGTCCGGGGATCGCCGCGGCGCGGATCGGCGAGGTACTTCATTTCGCCGGCGTAGCCTCGGGCAAGCCACTCGGGCATCTGATTCAGTTCAGGAAATTTTTCCGCGCGAACCACGCCGCATAGGTCAAATCCCAGAGATTTCGCCTGGTCCACAATCCATAAAGTATCGGCAAGCGGCATCATCCAGAAGATTGTGCCGCAGTTCAGCGAATCAGGCGAGCGGGAGTAAGAATCCGAAGATGTACGGGAACGCGCGGCCGGCCGAAATCAGTTGAAACTTCGAAGCGCGGCGCTCTCGTCCGTAAACACGTCAAACACCGTGTAGAGCTTGGTGATCTGAAGAAGATCTTTGACTTTCTTCGTCAGGTGCAGCAACTTCAGGTCGCCGCTTTGATTCTTCACCGCGGTGAACCCGCTGACCAGCTCCCCGATTCCCGAGCTGTCGATATAGTCCACGTCAGCCAGGTTCAGCAGAATCAATTTTCTCTGGTCCTCCAGCAGTCCTCGAATCGTTTTTCGCAACAAGGCGCTGCCGTCACCGAGCGTGATACGGCCGCTCAAGTCCACCACCGTGACTTTCCCGGCATCTCGATGCGTCGCATGCAACGACATTTCTATCCTTGCCCTTCTTGTTGGGGCGTGGCGTTGCGGCCCCATTGGCCATTTGGGGACGCGCTCCCGCTGGGCAGCTTCTTCGACATTACGATTTCCGCGCCGCCTGTTCTCCCGGAAATCACATCGAACTCATCCATGAACGCGCGCATCAGGAAGATTCCGCGGCCAGAGGTACTGAGCAGATTCTCCTCGGCGAGGGGGTCCGGAACATCTATCAGCTTGAAACCCACGCCCTCGTCCAGCACGTGAATGATCATTTTCTCCGCGGTAAGGTCCACGGCAAGGTAGATCTTCTTCTCCGGGCGCTCTTCGTTCCCGTAGTGAAAAGCATTGATCACACCCTCGCGAACGCTCATCCCGATACGGTAGCAATCGTCCTCGCCAAAACCCGCCGCCTCCGCGACGCGGAGACACATCTCCTCGGCCAGATTGACGCTCTCGACTTGCGTCTCCAGCGTCATTTCAAGGTGCTTTATCTCAGAAGCCATTTTTTGTGCGGCTGCTGCCCCGAGAGCCCTAATGTAAGCGCTTTATGGTTAACACAGCAAAGGAAACAGAGTCAATGGAGCAGGCCAGTCATCCTTCATATATTTTAGATGCTATGCGCGCCAAGAAGGAAACCGCAACCCGCCGGAACCGTCAACTCTGCTCCATCCCGCCGGTTCAGCGGGATGAATCTCCCGATTGGCGGCTTGCGCCTCAAGCCCAGTAAGACCGATCCAGCGTTCTGTACTGGATGGCCTCGCTCAGATGCCGCGGCTCGATATTTGATCCCCCATCCAAGTCCGCAATTGTGCGCGCGACTTTCAAGATGCGGTCATGCGCCCGCGCGGAAAGCCCCAGCCGCGTGATGGCGTTTTCCAGAAGCTTCTCGCCTTCAGCAGAAATGGCGCAGTGCTTGCGGATCATCTTCGGCATCATCTGGGCATTTGCATAGGTCTTTTTCTCGCTGTGAAATCGTTCGAGCTGTCTATTTCGCGCGGCGATCACCCGCTGCCTCACGCAAGCGGAATCCTCCGCTGAAGACGGCGCTCGCAATTCCTTGTATTTCACGGCGGGAACCTCAATGTGAATGTCAATGCGGTCCAGCAGCGGTCCTGAAATCTTCGAAACGTATCGCTGAATCATCGGAGGCGTGCAGTGGCACTCCCGCGTCGGGTCGCCAAAATAGCCGCACGGGCAAGGATTCATCGCCGCCGCCAGCATGAACCGCGATGGAAACGTCACCGAAACAGCCGCGCGCGAAATGGTCACTGCCCCGTCCTCCAGCGGCTGCCGCATCACTTCCAGCACATTCCGTTGAAATTCCGGCAACTCATCCAAAAAGAGCACGCCATTGTGACCCAGCGAAACTTCCCCCGGCCGCGGCACCGCGCCTCCGCCAATCAACCCGGCATCGCTGATGGTGTGGTGCGGCGATCGGTACGGCCGCGTCCCCACCAACCCGCGGCTGTCTTCCAGGACGCCCGCCACGCTATGAATCCGCGTCGTCTCGATGGCCTCTTCGAGCGACATCGGCGGCAGGATCGTCGGGATGCGCTTCGCCAGCATGGTCTTCCCCGCCCCCGGCGGCCCGATAAACAAAATGTTGTGCCCGCCCGCGCAAGCCACTTCCAGCGCGCGCTTCGCCGCCTGCTGCCCGTGAACGTCGCGCAAGTCCACGGAATACTGCGCAGCCTCCGAAAGCATCTGGTGCGCATCCACCTTCACGGGAGTGAACGACTCCGGCGAATTCACCAGGTCCACTGCTTGCGGCAGCGACTTCACCGCAAACACGTCCACGCCTTCCACCACCGCCGCTTCTTTGGCATTCGCTTCCGGAACCGCGAGCGCCTTCAACCCAAACTCCCGCGCGGCCAGGGCCGCCGACAGCGCCCCGCGCACCGAGCGCACACTCCCGTCCAGCGACAGCTCCCCCAGAAACATCATCTTGTCCAGTTGTTTGCCAAAAAATTGCCCCTGGCAACCCACCAGCCCCAGCGCCATCGGCAGATCGAAGCCCGACCCTTCCTTGCGCACATCCGCTGGAGCCAGGTTGATCGTCACACCCTGTCCGTGAGGGAACTCGAATCCGCAGTTCCGCAGCGCACTCTTTATCCGCTCGCGGCTCTCCTTCACCGCGTTGTCCGGCAATCCCACCACATTGAAGTCCTGCATGCGCGCGGATCCCACGTCCACCTCCACCTCAACGAGGTAGGCGTCAATCCCGTAAACCGAAGCGCTTTGCGTCTTGAAGAGCATGGTAGCCAAGTGTGCCCCCGGCGAAGTCGGGGCCAACGAGGGAAGCCGCAGCCACCGCGCAGCATAAATCAATCCGCCAACATACGCCAGCGATACTCTCGGGACCGACCACGCATGACGGAAGAGAAACCTAAAAAGGGATTGCGCCTGGCGGTATGATCGGCATAATCGGCTCAGGAGGAACCCATGACCGACGAGCAAAAGCAGCAACGAGAGGTCAACTATCCTGAGTCAGAGGCAGAATCCAAACCACCAAAATTTGATGAGTCAGAGATGCGCGGCCGCGGGAAGCGTCGAACCAAGCGAGAGTCCAGCAGTAGGCCTGGCCGTCGCAAGGGCAGTCGGCCTTGAAGAGTTCCTGAGCGTATGGGTGCTCGGGACGATCCCGGAGTCTCTTTTGCCGCTTGCTCGTCCAAGATAGCCTTCATATCGAAGCGACCTTCGTCGGACACTGTGCACTCACATCGCCGTGGCGGTAGCTGAGAAGTACGACTCGAATTTCGCACATCAGGGCCATAAATGTGACCCACTGTACTAGAATCCCTCCCCGCGCAGAGTGGAGGTCCCTCCAACATGAACCATCATGGAAGGTCAGGAATCGCCTTAGTTGTTGCCCTGGGATTTCTGGGGGTTAGCTGGCTTGTGGGTCACCGGCCCGCTGAGTGGGAATATGTATTCTTCATGTTTGTGGTGTTCAGTTCGGCTTTGCAAGACGCCATAGACGGAATAAATTGGCGTCTTGAGAAGGTTACGCGGCTTCTTGAGAAATCAGCGGACAAAATCGAAGACTTAAATCGCGAGGTTCGGCAAGCAGCAGAAAATATAGCCTGCGAAGTGAAACAACAGAGTGAATACTTGAAGAGTCATATTACGTCGGAAGCGGACTTGATAACATACGACTTCAAGTTAATGACAGCTCTCCAAAAAGGTGAATCAGCCCCCGAAGCGCCAGCATACCCCGAGCCTAAGTT
>WNFO01000677.1_pt1 | contig 36931 bp, 35 predicted proteins | sample 5400251 | NCBI WGS metagenome assembly WNFO01 (sample SAMN13153354, study PRJNA577476) | soil metagenome | isolation source: 100 cm saprolite under Madrone tree | place: USA:California | collected 2016-06-14
GACTACGCGCCCACGCGCGCCTTCTACGAGCGGCGCGGCTACACCCAGGCGGCCCGGCTCCCGGGGTACTACGCCCCCGGCGACGACCTGGTGATCTATCTCAAGGATCTGACGCATGGAGTCTTGGCAACAGCTACTGCGTAAGCAGAGCATCGCCTCGCTCGAAGCGCTCGTCGCCCGGTTCGGCGCCGAGCACTTTCCCGACCTCGACCGGCTGCGGCAGGCGGCGGAGGATTTCGAATTCCGGATTTCCCCCGCGATGGTGGACCTCATCAAGTCGCCGGGCGACCCCATCTGGCGTCAGTACGTGCCCGACCTGCAGGAGCTCGAGGTGCACGACGGCCTGGTGGACTCGCTGGCCGAGGACGCCAACTCGCCGGTGCCCAACATCACCCACCGCTACCCCGACCGCGCGCTGTTCCTCGTGTCGCCCGTGTGCGCCGCATATTGCCGCTTCTGCACGCGCCGGCGCAAAGTGGGCGACCCGGAAAAGATCCCCATGGCGCAGCTCGAGTCGGCGTTCCGCTACCTCGAGGAGCACGTCGAGATCCGCGACGTGATCATGTCGGGCGGAGATCCGCTGCTGCTCTCCGACCGGCGCATCGACGAGCTGTGCAGGCGCCTGCGGGCCATCCCGCATCTCGAGGTCCTCCGCATCGGCAGCCGGGTGCCCTGTCATCTCCCCGAGCGGATCACGCCGGAGCTGTGCGCCATTCTGAAGCGCTATCATCCGCTCTACATCAACACGCATTTCAATCACCCCGACGAGCTGACGCCCGCGGCGGTGGCAGCCCTCGGCCGCCTTGCAGACGCCGGCATCCCGCTCGGCTGCCAGACGGTGCTCCTGAGGGGCGTGAACGACGATGCCGAGGTGATGAAGCGGCTGATGCAAAAGCTGCTCGCCGCGCGGGTGCGGCCGTACTACATCTACATGTGCGACCAGGTGGCGGGCGCGGAGCACTTCCGCACGACGGTCGAGAAGGGCCTGGAGATCATCAGGGCACTGCGCGGCTGGACCTCGGGGCTCGCGGTGCCGCACTTCGTGATCGACGCGCCAGGAGGCGGTGGAAAGATCCCGCTGCTACCGGAGTACGTGGAGTCGATCAGCGACGATGCGGTGGTGCTCAGGAATTACGCAGGTAAGCGATACGTCTACCGGCAGCCGGATCGCGCCGAGCTTCAGCCACCGACCGAGTTCGAACCGGTGCTGATGGGGTAGCCGCCAACCCCTCACTGAACCGACGGACCCACGCCACATTTCCCGAGTCCCCCTCGGGGCGGTCCGTTTGGGTCCTGCCGTGTTCCTCGCGATATCCGCGTCGCTGTGCCTCGGCCATCCGCTCGCCCTCGCCGGCGCGCAACGACCCGACTCGGCTGCGGAGCGCTACGAGCCCGTGGTCGACGAGCTCCGCAAAATGCAGCCTCAAGGCGAGCGTGTCGCGTCGATTCGGAATGTCACGCTGCGACGCGACGTCATCGAATTTCATCTGGAAGATGGCCAGCTCTTCCTCGCGACGCCCGTCGCGGGCCGCACCCTCGGCGCGATCTTCGTGGGGCATGGGTCCGTGTCGTTCGCGCCCCCGATTGCAATCGAGCGCAGGGAGCTGAAGCGCGTGCTCGGCGACTCGGTGCTCAACGCGCGCATCTCGACCGCCGCCTTCCTGTTCACGGACTCGACCCTGGCCGAGCTCGGGCGGCAGCTCACCTTCGGGGGTGGCGGGGTGGCGGACCGGGCCTCGGGCGTCCTGAGCGACGCGCTCGACCATCTGGTGGACGGCCGTCACGTCGTGCAACCCACGCTCATCACGGCCCTCCTGAACGGGGATAGCGACGGCTTTTTTTACGCGCACGTCAAGCGCGAGCACGGCGAAGATCTGATGTTCGTGGTCGATCCCGCGGACGCCGAGCAGGTCGCCGTGCTGCGCCGCGGCCGAGAGGGGGAGAAGATCCAGGTCGTCTCAGAGTTTCGGCGCGCCGAGGACCTGAACGATACGACGACCGTGGAACCGGCCCGGCGCGCCGCGCTCAAGCTCAACGCCTATCGGATCGAGGCGACCATCGCGGGCGGACTGGGGTTTTCGGCGACAGCCACGACCAGGCTGACCGCCCAACGCGCCGGCGTCCATTGGGCTCGCCTCGATCTCCTCGCGGAATTGGACGTGGACTCGGTGCGTGAAGAGGGCGGCAGGGCAGTGAGTTTCTTCCGGCCCAGCAAGACGTCGGAGCTCTGGGTTCGGTTCGATCCCGCGCCGCGTGTGGGAGATACCCTGGCCCTCCGCGTAGCGTATCACGGCGATCTCATCGGGTATACGTCGATCACTCAGGGCATCTCGCGACAGTGGCCAGGGTGGGTGAAGGGCCAGCTGCCACCCGCGCCGGATCGCTGGTTGTACGTCAAGACCTCATACAGCTGGTTCCCACGCTATGGCCAGCAGACGGCGGACGTGGACCTCACATTCCACACGCCGAAGCGGTACCACCTCGCGAGCATCGGCCGGCTCGTGGATTCCCATATCGACGGGAGCGCGGTGACGTCGCACTGGGTGACGGCGCGGCCCGCCGACCAAGTGTGCTTCAGCATCGGCGAGGTGGACGAATTCAAGATCAATGACCCTCGCATACCACCGGTGACCGTGCACATGAACGGCGAAGCACATCGCCAGCTCGACAAGTTCTTTCTCGCGTTGCGGGACCAGCTCGGCGCGTCTAACGCATTCGTGAGCGGGTTCCTCTCGGAACGCTCGCCGGAGCAGGACGTGGGCGCCGACGTGGCGAACAGCCTCGCGTTCTTCACGCGCATCTACGGACCCCCGCTCTTCGACCGGTACTACGCCGCCGAGATCCCGTTCGACTATGGGCAGGCCTTCCCGGGCCTCATCTACCTGCCCGTGTGGACGTTCCAGGCGATGAGCGACAGCGGCTACGACGAGATCCTCCGCGCCCACGAGATGGCCCACCAGTGGTGGGGCATCGGGATCGAGCCTGCGAGCTACCGCGATCGCTGGCTGGCCGAGGGATTCGCGGAATTCTCCGGGCTGTGGTACATGCAGATCGTGCTCGGGGACAACGAGAAGTTCTTCAAGCACCTCAAGCACTGGCGCCGGGAGCTTCGCGGGCGACGCAATGACGCACCGCCCATCGGCATCGGGTGGCGAGCCGAGCAGCTGAACGTTCGCGACTCGAGGCTCACGACTTATTACAAGGGTGCCTGGGTGCTTCACATGCTCCGGAACCTCATGCTCAACCTCCGCACGATGCAGGAAGACGCCTTTATCGCTACGATGCGGGACTTCTATGGTCAGTATCGCGGCCGCCGGGCGTCTACCCGGGACTTCCAGCGGGTGGTCGAACGGCACCTGAAGACGGACATGAAGTGGTTCTTCGACGAGTGGGTCGATGGCACGGCCATTCCCACGTATGTGCTCTCGTGGCATGCCGAGCCGACCCAAGGAGGCCAGGCCGGCCATTACACGCTGCATGTGCGCGTGCGCCAGGAGGATGCCCCCAAGGAGTTCACGATGCCGGTCCCTCTCAAGATCACGTTCGTCGACACGACGATGCACGCGCTCGTGCGACTGGGCGTGACCGGGCCGCTGACCGAAGCGACGCTGGACCTGCCGGCGGAGCCCAAGCGGCTCGAGCTCAACCCGTTGGAATCGGTGCTCGCGGAGGTGAGGGAAGAAGGGTGGGAGTAGCATGCGGCTAAGGCTGGCGCTGGCGGGACGTTGCCACACGCAGCATTCTTCGTAAGTCGAGAATCGGAGAGCGTCGCGTGACCCCGTCCTCGTTCAGGCTCATCCTCGCCTGCTTGTTGCTCTCAAGTCCCCTCGTCCCAGGCCACACGCAGCGCCCCGACACGGGAGCCGCGCCATCGCCGACGGTGGTCGGGCGTGGGCCTGCGGACGCCTACGGGTCCCTGTTCGATCAGTTGCGGAGCTTGGCCCCACGCGGCGATCGCGTTGCGGCTGTGCACGATTTCGTACTGCAGCGGGACGCGATCCACTTCCACCTCGATCAGGGAGAACTTTACCTCCTCAGTCCCGTCGCGGGTCGAACGGTGGGCGCGTTGTTCGTCGGCCGCGGCTCCGTGTCGTTTGCGCCGCCCTGGGATATCGAGCGAGCGCAATTGAAGCGGGTACTCGGCGATTCCGCGCTCGACGTACGAGTCTCCACGGTCGCCTTCGTGTTCGCGGACTCGACGGTGACCGAGCTCGAGCGCCGGCTGACGTTCGGCGCGAACGCCGGTCCTCGTCCGGCCGCCGGTCCCGTGGGCGACGCCGTCGACCACCTCGTCGAGGGCCGCATCCGCTCCGCTCAGCCGACCCTCATGTCCGCGCTCTTGAACGGCGACGCGAACGGGTTCTTCTATGCGTACGTGAAACGGGAGAACGGCGAGGACCTGATGTTCGAACTCGACCCTCAAGAGGGGGAGCCAGTCCTCTTGCTCCGCGGGGGCCGACTGGAGGGACAGAAGACGCAGACCATATGCCAGTTCCCCGACGCCGCTCACCTCGGAGACAGCGTGCCCGCCTCCGACGGCGATCGGAATCCCCTGAACCTCGAGGCGTATCGGATTGAGGCGACCATCGGGAAGAGCCTGGGCTTTGCCGCGGCGGCAACCGTGCGCGTTTCGGCGCGGCGCGCCGGTGTACGCTGGGCGCGCTTCAACCTGTTCAAGGAGCTCGAAGTCGACTCGGTGGTGGATGAGACGGGAGCGGTGGACACCTTCTTCCGCGCCAGCAAGAGTCCCGAGCTCTGGGTGCGGTTCTCGGCGTCGCTGCAGGCGGGCGAGAAGCGGTCGATCAGGGTCGTGTACCACGGGGACCTGATCACATTTGGTACGCTTGGGCGGCCAACCGTTCAAAGCCGCATCTTCACGCCTCGTGGCCCGCCGCGAGGCACCCCGATCGTCGGTAACCCAGTCGGGACCAGCCAGTGGTATTTCATGAGAGATCCGAACACGTGGTTCCCGCGGTTGGGCCGCTCGACATACGGCGCGTTGCAGCCCGCCGACATGGACCTGACCTTCCACACCCCCAGCCGCTATCGCCTCGCGAGCATCGGACGGCTCGTGGGAGTGCGGACGGACGGCGACGTCCAGACGACACACTGGGTCTCGGAGCGGCCCGTCGCGGAGGCATCGTTCAATGTGGGGGCATTCGACGAGTCGGAGATTCGAGATCCGCGGATCCCCCCGGTCACGGTACAGGTGAACAGCGAGGGCCATCGCGCGCTCCGGGCGGCGGGCTTCTTCGGGGGACTCAATCCCGAAGAGGACGTGAGCGCGGACGTGGTGAACAGCCTCGGCTTCTTTTCGCAGGCGTTCGGACCGCCGCTCTCCCACCGGTTCTACGCCACGGAAATCCCGTACGGTTACGGTCAAGCGTTCCCAGGCCTGATCTATCTGTCGTTGGCGACCTTCCAGACGGTTAACGAAAGCGGCACGGAGGAAACGTTCCGCGCCCACGAGATGGCACACCAATGGTGGGGCATCGGTGTCGACGTCGCAACCTACCGGGACGCGTGGCTGTCCGAGGGGTTCGCCGACTTCTCGGGCCTCTGGTACATGCAATTATTCCTCAAGAACAACGAGAAGTTCTTCAAGCAACTCGACGACTGGCGCAGAGACATCCGGGCGAGACGTGGGGACATCGCGCCGATCGGTCTGGGCACTCGCCTCATAGGTACGGATCATCCCGAGGACTACTCCCTCATGATCTACCGAAAAGGGGCGTGGGTGCTGCAGATGCTGCGGAACATGATGATCGACTTCCGCACCATGAAGGAAGACGCGTTTGCGACGATGATGCAGGACTTCTACCAACAGTATCGCAGCCGCTCGGCGTCCACACGCGACTTCCAGCGGGTTGTGGAGCGGCACCTCGATCAGCCGATGGACTGGTTCTTCGATGAGTGGGTGAACGGCACGTCGATTCCAACGTACGTCCTCTCATGGCACGCCGAGCGGACGTCGAACAGCCAGTACCTGCTGAAGGTGCGGGTCCGGCAGGAAGACGTGCCGAAGGAGTTCGTGATGCCCGTGCCCCTGACCATCGAGCTCGCGAGCGGGGGCCACGTGACTATTCGCGTGGTGGTGCGCGGACTAGTGGCTGAGGCGGAGCTGCAGGTGCCCGCAGAGCCGACGAAGCTCGAACTCAACCCGGTCGCATCGGTCCTGGCAGACGTGAAAATGGAGAGCTGGCACTGAGGAGCGACGAAGGGGCTGACGGACGGCTTCAGCCCGATCTCCTGGCTCGTAGGTTTCAACCGCATGCGAGCGATCCTGCTCGACGCACCGCGCCGCCCGTTGCGGCTCGCCGAGACCGCGATTCCCGACCCCGGCCCCGGCCAGGTTCTCCTCGCCGTTAAAGCCTGCGGCGTGTGCCGTACCGACCTGCACGTCTGCGACGGCGAGCTCCCCAATCCCAAGCTGCCCCTCGTCCTGGGCCACGAGATCGTCGGCACGGTCGCGAGGATTGGCGCAGGCGTCGATCGGTTCACAACAGGACAGCGAGTCGGGGTTCCGTGGCTGGGCTGGAGCTGCGGGGAGTGCAGCTATTGCCGCGCCGGACGTGAGAACCTGTGCGACCGCGCGCGCTTTACCGGCTACCAGATCGACGGCGGCTACGCGGAGTACAGCGTGGCGGACGCGCGCTTCGTGTTCCCCGTTCCCGACGGGTATTCGGACCTCGGAGCGGCGCCGCTCTTGTGCGCCGGCCTCATCGGATACCGCTCGCTCGTCGCCGCAGGCGACGTGGGACGGCTCGGGCTGTACGGCTTCGGCGCGGCGGCGCACATCGTGGCGCAGGTGGCGCGCTACCAGGGACGGCGCGTGTTCGCGTTCACGCGTGCCGTAGACACCGAGGCACAGCAGTTCGCCCGGCAGCTCGGGGCCGAATGGGCGGGCCCGTCGGACGCCCAGCCTCCCGAGCCGCTCGACGCCGCGATCGTCTTCGCTCCCGTAGGCGCCCTGGTTCCGGCCGCGCTGCGCGCGGTTGCGAAAGGCGGCACGGTGGTCTGCGCGGGAATCCACATGAGCGATGTCCCGTCGTTCCCCTACGAGATCCTGTGGGGAGAGCGGGTCATCCGGTCGGTCGCGAACCTCACGCGGCAGGACGGCGAGGAATTTCTGGCGCTGGCGCCGCGGGTCCCCGTGCGAACCGAGATCGAGCCGTACGCGCTCGAGCGCGCGAACGAAGCGCTCGAGCGGCTGAGGGCGGGGAAGGTGAGAGGCGCTGCGGTGCTGGCGGTCGCCGGCTCAGGGCAGCTGCCAGATCTCCACGCGGTTCCCTGAGAAGACCGGGATCAGTACGCGCTTGCGCTTGGCGTCGTAGCCGATGTCCGCCGGGCTGGGCACGCCGGTGATCACCTTCACCTCTTGGCCGGTCTCGTAGCTCGACACCGTCGAGTCGCTCCAGCTCGAGACCAACAGCCTGCTCCCGGCGATCTCCACACCGTCGAACCCGCCCGGACCTTTGGCGATCACGCTCGGCGCCTTGTCGCCCGGCTTCCACGCCAGCACCGAGCGCCCGCCGAATTGCACGACGATGAACCGCTTGCCCACTGAGTCCAGCGTGATCCCGTTCGGCCGGCCCAGCGTGTCGCCCCGCACCGCCACGGTCACTTGCCGGTCCGAGCCGATCCGGAAGATCCTATCGGGGCCGGGGTGGAGCATGTTGCCCACGTCGTCGAACCGAATGCCGGTGTCGGTGATGTACAGCGCGCCGGTCTGCGCGATCGCGATGTCGTTCAGGAATACCGCGCCCAGACCGGCCAGGCTCACGCTGTCCCTCGGGGCGCCGGTCTTCGCGTCGAACGAGCGCACCATGTCGATGTCCGCTACCCACAGCGTGTCCCCGCGGATGGCCAGCCCCTTCGGGGCGTTGAGGGTCGCGCCGCCATGGCCCCCCTCGATGAACTTGAGGTTCTCGACAGCGCCGTCTGGCCGTACCCGGCTGATGAATCCGTTGTTGTCCTTCGCTGTGGGACCGCCGTTGATGTTCGAGACGAAGTAGATGTCCTGCACCGGGTCGTGCAGCACGGATTCCGGCGTGAGAAACCCCTCCACCACGGCCAGCTTCGTCGCGCCGGGAGCCGGTGCGGCCGCGGGCGCCGCGGCCGGCGCGGGGGTCGCGGGGGATGGGGTGGCGGTCGTCTCGCGCACCGCAGACGTGTCCGACGCCGGTGGTGCACGGTCCGCGCGTTGGAGGCATGCGGCGCCGAGGGCGACAATCAGCAGGCAGAGCAGTGTGGTTTTCATGGGTCCCTTTCTACCCCGCTAGGCCTTCGCCTCCTCCAGCTCCTTTTTCCGGACCTCGGCCACCTTCTGCGCGGCGTCGGGCGGGACCTCCTGGTATACGTGGAACTTCGACCGATACGTGCCGCGTCCATGCGTGATCGAGTGCAGCGTCGTGGCATAGCGGTCCAGCTCGGCCTCGGGGACGAGCGCCTTGACCTTCACCAAGCGGCCGTCGGGCTCGGTGCCGAGGATGTGGCCCCGGCGCGAGGACAGATCGCCCATCACGGCGCCCTGGTAGTCGTCCGGCGTCGACACGTCGAGCTCCAGGATCGGCTCGAGCAGCACCGGCCGGCAGTTGGGACTGACGCTCCGGAATGCCAGGATGCCCGCCATCTTGAACGACATTTCGTTCGAGTCCACGTCGTGATAGGAGCCGTCGTACAGCTCCACTTTGAAGTCCACGACAGGATAGCCGGCCACAGGGCCGCGCGCCGACGCCTCCTGGATGCCGCGCTCGACCGCCGGGATGTACTGCCGCGGGATCACCCCGCCTACGATCTCGTCCACGAACTGGAAGCCCGACCCCCTAGGCAGGGGCGCGATCCGGATCCAGCAGTCGCCGTACTGGCCGCGGCCGCCCGTCTGCTTCTTGTGTTTGCCCTGCCCCTCGGCTCGCGCCTTGAACGTCTCGCGGTACGCGATCTTTGGCTTCCCGATCACGGCATGCACGCCGAACTTGCGGGCCAGCCTTCCGACAATGATCTCGAGGTGACGCTCCCCCAGCCCGCGGATCAGCGTCTGCCCCAGCTCGCCGTTGAACTCGTGCTGAAACGTGGGATCCTCCTCGTGCAGCTTGTGCAGCCCGTTCGAGAGCTTTTCCTCTTCGCCCCGCTGCTTCACCTCGATCGCCTCGGTGATCACCGGCTCCGGGAACGGGATCTTGGGGAGCACGATCGCGTGGTCCTTGCTCGAGAGCGTGTCGTTGGTGTGCGTGTCTCGCAGCTTGGCCACCACGCCGATGTCCCCCGCGTGCAGCTCGGGAATTTCGATCCGCTCCTTCCCCACCGTCACGCACAGGTGGTTCAGTTTCTCGACCGCTTCGCGCGGCGCGTTGTACACGTCCTGCCCGTTCTTGACGGTCCCCGAGTACACCCGGAAAAACGTCACGTCGCCCACATGCGGCTCGGAGATCGTCTTGAAGACCTGTGCCACAAACCGCCCCGCGTCCTCGGACTTGAGGGTCACCCGCTCCGCGCTGCCCCAGCGCTGCGCCTCCATGGGCGGCCGCTCGTTGGGCGCGGGGATCAGCTCCACGAGCTTCGACAGCAGGGCGCGCGTCCCGTAGGTCAGGTCGGCGGCGCCGCAGAACAGCGGAAACAGCTCGCCCTTCAGCATCCCCGCCTTCATGGCGGCGATCGCCTCGTCCCGCCCGATTTCTTCACCACCCAGGTACCGCTCAAGCAGTGTATCGTCCGTTTCGGCGATCCGCTCGATCAGCTCCTTGGAGTAGCGCTCGAACCGTTCCCGATACTCGGGCGGCACGTCCCCCTCCTCGTACTCGCCGGCCTTCGTGCCCTTCTTGTACAGGTGGCACTGCTTCGAGAACAGGTTGATGATCCCGTGGAACTCGGGGCCTTCGCCCACCGGGATTTCCACGGGGATCACCTTGGGAGTGAGCCGCTCCTTGATCTGGGTGTAGACCTTCTCGAAGTCGGCGTGCTCCTTGTCCATCAGCGAGACGAAGAACAGGCGCGGGATCTCCCGTTTTTCGCAGTAGTCCCAGACTTTTTCCGTGCCCACTTCGACGCCGCCCGTGGCGGAGACGACCACCACGGCCCCATCCGCCGCGTACACGCCCGCCAGCGCTTCACCGGTAAAGTCGAGGTAGCCCGGCGTGTCGATCAGGTTGAGCTTCACGTCCATCCACTCCGCGACCGCGAGAGCGAGATTGATGGAGTATTTGCGTTCGATTTCGTCGGGCGTGTAGTCGGTGAGGGCCGTGCCGTCCTTCACGGATCCGTGGCGCTTGCTCGTCCCGGCCACGAACGCGAGGGCGTCGACCAGGGAGGTCTTCCCACTCGCGCCGTGGCCGACGACCGCCACGTTGCGGATTTCCGGTGTCTTGTACACGCGCATGGGCGCATGCGACTCCTGCTGGGGGTGAGGAGAATATGGAGCACGAAACAGCGAGCAGGCTAGGCATGAGCTAGACGCACAGACGCACAGGGGAGACCAGCGGACGGGAGCAGCAAACCTTCTCTGCGTCTAGGTGTTGATAGCCTGCTCGCTGACGACTCGGGGCTGTTCGCTCTTAGGCAACCACAGGGCCACCACTCCGCCCAGCAGCATCACCCCTCCCACCAGGAGGAACGTGCTGCGCTGGCCGAGCTCGTCGTACGCCAAACCGGCGGCGAGCGGGCCGAGGCTGCGGCCCAGCGCGGCGAACGCCTGGGCGGCCCCGAGGATCGTGCCCTGTTCCGTGGGGTCCGCGTACACGGACACCAGACCCGACGCCGCGGGCGCGAACAAGCTATTCGTGAAGGCGAGCGGGACCGTCCAGGCGTATACGAGGAGACTGGTGCCGGCCCACGGCAGCGCCGCGATGCTCACTCCCATGCCGAACAACCCGACGATGAGCAGGGCGCGCGCGCCGGTGTGTCGCTCGATCCGACCGAACAGAAGGCCCTGAACCAACGCGGCGATCGCACCGATCAGGACGAACAGCCAGCCCAGCTCCCTCGCGCCCCAGGCGAACGCCTTGGCCGTCTGGAGCGGCAGGACCACCGTATAGCCCGCGAAGGCGAACGGCGCGAGCAGCCATACGAGCATCAGCGGCCGCAGCGCCTTTCGGGCCAGCGCTTCCACCATGTGACCGAGATCGAATAACGGCCGCGTGGTGCGGTGCTCGACGGCAAGCGACTCCCGCAAGATGGCGCTCGCCGAGAAGAAGTTGACGACCGACAGGCCAGCGGCGATGAGCCCGGGCGCGAGGTGACCCGCGTAGTGGTCGGCGAGCCCGCCGATCAGAGGGCCGAGCACGAATCCGATCCCGAACGCGGCCCCAATGACCCCCATGCCGCGGGCGCGCTCCGCCGGCGACGTGATGTCGGCCATATACGCCTGCGCCGCCGAGATGTTGCCACTCGCGAACCCGGAGATCACGCGGGCGACGAACAATACCCCGTACGAAGGGGCGAAGGCGAACAAAGCGTAGCCCAGGGCGTTGATCACCATCGTGGTGAGCAGAATGGGTCGGCGGCCGATCCGATCCGACAGCCGGCCGAGCAGCGCCGTCGCCAGGAACTGCATAGCCGAGAAGACGAACACGAGCGCGCCGTAGCCGAGCCCCTGCGCCCCGAATCTGAGAGCGTACACCGGCAGGATCGGGATTACGATCCCGAACCCGATCAGATCGATGAGAACAGTGAAAAAGATGACCGCGAAGCGCGAGCGGGCCGTTGTACTCACGAGTTTGCCTTCCGCCACTGGTTCCAGTCGTCATCGACCGCGTCCGCCAGGCCGCGGGCCGCGTCGTATAGCCAGTGCTTGTCGCGCCGCTTCAAGTCCGCCCGGATAGCGCGGCAGCCGGGGCTGCCAAGATGGACATTCGCCGTCTCCCAACCCATGGCGTGCAGCAGGCGTGCTTCCTCACGCTTGTGCGGCAGCTCATTCAGCCGTACGCGCGAGCAGTCCGGCGCGAGCCGCCGCACGAGCCAGGCGCCGTCCACTCTGACGCACGGGTCGGGACACCGCACGCCGCGCCGCAGCATCGCGTCATAGTGGATCTTCCCTGCCGCGCCGCTCAGCGCCCACCACGCGCGCCGCACCATCCCCGCCTTCCTGACGCTGCCGCTCACCGCCACCGTACAGGCGGAGGGGGCCAATGCCTTCGCCTCCCGCGCAACGCGCCCACCGCGCCACGCCGCCAGCGCGACAAACCGCTGGCGCCCCAGGCTCCCGAGGCCGGCGACGCGATGTACGATCCTGACCTTGAGATCGCGCTCGGGAAGGGCCCGTCGCAGTGAGGCCAGCACGGCCGCCGGGATGGGGGTTTTCACCGTCGCGAGCGACTCGAGCTTGTCCCAGAAGGTCTCCGGATCGTGCAGTCGATACACCGCCATCTCGCGCAGCGCGGTGTGATGCTCCGCCAGCACGAACGCGTGTCCCTCTTCCTCGAGGGCCTCCCGGTAGCCCTCGAGAATCGCATTTACGGCCTCCTTGCCGTCGATTCTCAGATCGTGATATTCGCGTGCGATCAGCGCGCTGGTCGCGAGCCGCACCAGGTCGTTGGTGTACGGCAGGGTCCACGCTTCGTCGAAATCGTTCACGCCCCACACCAGCCGCCCCTCGGCGTCGCGCCAAGTGCCGAAGTTCTCCACGTGGAGGTCGCCGACGGCCAGCACCGTCGGAGCCACGGCGACGTCGCCCGCCAGCGCCCGCCAGCGGGCCGCCCAGCGGTAGAAGGTGGCACGGAAGAAGGGGAAAATCCCGGCGCTCATTGCTCGATGCTTGAGCTCGAGATCGGCCTTCACGAGGGGAATCCGCTCGGCGAGCCAAGCCTCGTAGCGGGCCGTCGCCTCGACGATCCCGATCTCGCTCCGATCTTTCATGCGGGCTACAATCTACACTGCCTCTAACGGATGCGTCCCATGACCACATGGCACCGCCTCGGCGACAAGCGCGAGCTGCTCGCTCGCGTCCCCGCCGCCTTCAATCTCGACCGCTGGTCGGTCGCCCTTTTCCACCATGACGGTCAGTTCCGCGCGATCAGCAACGCCTGTAACCACAAGGGCGGCCCCTTGAGCGAAGGCCGGCTCCACGGCGAGTTCGTGATGTGTCCGTGGCACGCCTGGGAGTACAGCGTCATCACGGGCAAGGGCCCCGAAGGCTACGACGAAGAGCAGGTCCCCGTGTTCGCCGTCGAGCAGCGCGACGACGGCGTCTACGTCCAGACGCCGCCGGTGATGCCACGGAAGCTCGTCAAGCACAAGCCGTCGCACCTGCTCGAGGCGGACCCCAAGCCCGCCGGCGCGCCGCCCCGTGTGCTGGTCATCTCCACCACGGCAATGGACGATGTGAACCCGCGCTTCTCCACGTCGGACGCGCTGCTCGAGCACGCCCTGGAGCAGGCGAAGCGTCGCGGAGCCGATACGCAGCACATCAAGCTGCGCGACCTCAAGTTCCGCCACTGTGAGGGCAACTACTCGAAGGCGGCGCGCGCCTGCACTTGGCCCTGCGCCATCACGGAACGCGATCCCGAGGATCAGCTCACGGCAGTGTACGAGGGGTTGGTGCATTGGGCCGACTTGGTATTGATCGGCACGCCCATTCGGTGGGGGAACGCATCGTCGCTGTACTACAAGATGATCGAGCGTTTGAACTGCGTTCAGAACCAGGTCACGATCCAGAACAAGGTGTTGATCCGGAACAAGGTGGCGGCGTTCATCATCACTGGCGGCCAGGACAACATCCAGGCGGTCGCGGGCGCCATGTTCACCTTCTGGGCGGAACTCGGCTTCGTGTTCCCGCCATTCCCCTTCATCGCGCACTCGCGCGGCTGGGATGCCGAGGACATGCAGAACAACGTGCGGCAGGTGCGGACGAGCGACACGCTCAAGGAGGCCGCTTACGAGCTGCTCGGCCGCGCGCTCGATTTCTGGACCATCATCGATCGACACAAGGCCGAGATGGACAAGCCCATGGAGCGGGCCGGCCGCAAGGCGAGCACCCTTCCCGAGCCGGAGCAATCGGAGGAGCTGACCGTATGAGCCGCCGTCTCGACGTAGCCAGGGCGTACGAGCGGGCGCTGTTCGCAGGGAACCGAGCGGAAACGGGGAGCTACTTCACCGATGACATCGTCTATTGGGTGGCTGGGGCTCGCCGGATCGGGGGCGAATGGCGCGGCCGCAAGGCGGTGCTCGAGGCCCTCTGGAGCCGCGAGGCCGGACTGGGCGCCGCCGACTGGGGATCCGAAGACGTCTGGCGCGATTGGTACGAGGCGGACGATCGGGTGATCGTGGAGCTCCGCGAGCGCTCTTGGTTGAAGTCCGACCCGAAGGACGTGATGGACCAGCGGACCTGCTGCATCCTCAAGTTTCGGAGCGATCGGATCAGCGAGATTCGGGATTACACGGACAGCCACATTTACGAGGAGTACTTGAAGCGTCACCACGGCGAGTTACCCAAGTTCAAGCAGCGTTAGCGTCTGCGCGTGTGACCCACGTCACGCTATTAACACTCTTCCCGGTAGTAGGGTCTCACCTGCGAACCCCAACCGGGACCATGTATGCGACGTCACATCGCTCTTTTTGCCGTACTGGCGCTCGCGCTGAGCGCTCCTGCGGTGTTGTCGGCTCAGGCCTCAGGCGGCGCGAAGCCCGCTCGCAAAGATGCCCGTCACGACCGCCGCGACGTGCGCCGCGATCGCAAGGACATCCACCAAGACACGAAGGACATCCACCAGGACCGCAAGGACGTCCGTGATGACCGGAAGGACATCCGGGAGGACGTCAAGAACGGCGACGTGAAGGACGCGCGCCAGGACCGCAAGGATCTGCGGCAGGACCGCCGTGACATCCGGCAGGACCGGCGTGATCGCCGCCACGATGTGCGCGACGTACACAAGGATCGCAAGGATCTGCGGCAGGATCGGAAGGACGTGCACGAGGACAAACAGGAAAAGAAAGACAGTACCAAGTAGGCCGCTCAGATAGCCGGACGGCGCGGGCCTCGCTTCGGGAGACCCGCGCCGTCCTGCATCGCGGGCTCAGTCTATCGCGTCGTGAAGCTGGTCTCTCCTGCGCGCCAACCAGTAGAGTGGAATCCCGAGCACCAGCGTCAGCCCGCTCCACGCCCACGCCGTGCCGATCGAGCGCGTGCGCGCGACCCAGCCCCACACGGTCTGCCCGAGCGCGCCGCCACTGCTCGCGAACATCGAGTCGAGCGAGATGATCGTCGCTCGTTGGGCCGAGGGGATGTGGGCGTTGAGATAGGCCTGCTTCACGGGCAGCGCGAGCCCGACGGCCACGCCGTACAGCAGGTACAGCGACACGACCACGAAAAAGTTCGTGAGCAGGCCGCACGCCACCGCCAGCACCGCCTGGATCGCCACCGAGACCATCAGCACTCCGGTCCGCGTCCGCACCACGCGCGAGAGGGGCGCGACGAGCGCGTTGCCCACGATCAGGCTCAACCCGACCAGCGCGCTGATCACGCCATCCACCCAGACGAGATTCCGTCCTAAGAGATCCAGGAAGTAACGCTGCCAGCTGTAGAAGCCGAAGATCATGAAGCTCATCGAGACGAACGACGCGAACATCACGGGCCGGACGACGGGATTGCTCAGTCCGTACCGCAGCCCCTCGACAAACACGCGCCGCAGCTCGGCGGGCACGCGCCGCAGCTGCAACGCGCGCGGCGTGAACCCGACCTCCGGCATCCGGAACCACGCCACCCAGAACAGCGGTACGACCAGCGCGGCTCGCACTACGTACGGGATGTCCAAGCGGATCTGGCCCAGCAGCCCCCCGCCGATGGTGCCCGCGAGCATCGCGGCCCCGAACAACATCTGTCCCCGAGAGAACACCCGCTCGAGCGGTTCCGTGTAGCCCGTGGCTTTGAGGGCGTCGACCAGCCAAGCGTCCACCGCGCCGGTGTAGAACGTGTAGCCCAGTCCGAGGAGCACTGAGACCCACACGAACGCCGAGAATCCCCAGCCGCGCCACGCGATGGTCACATAGAGGAGCGTGGTCACGAACAGCGTGCCAAGGCAGAGGAGCAGAGATACGCGTCGGCCCAACGTGTCGGCCACGACGCCGGTGGGGACCTCGAACACCATCGATCCGACGGTGAACGCGGCGTTCGTGAGCAGCACCTGCTGGATGTCGAGCCCGGCGCTCATCTTGAAGAGCGTATCGATGCCCCAGATGAGCGACATCGCCAGGTTGAAGAGTCCTGTGATGATGTAGTAGGTCCGGATGACCGCACTGGAGCTCACGCCGCCACCATTTGGTTGTCGGTCCAAGCTTTGAGGGCCGTCGCCGTCAGGATGACGGCTCCCCCGACTACCGCGAGCGGGCCCGGCGTCTCGCCGTGCGCAAGCCAGGCCCACACCGGACTCAGCACCGGCTCGACCAAGAGGAACAGCGAGGCCTCGAGTGCCGGTACCCGGGTGATGGCGCGCGACAGGAACACGTAGGCGAGGCCGAGCTGGAACACGCCGAGATAGACCACGATCAGCCAGTCGGTGGCACGCCCAGCCGCGAGCGGGAGCGCCCCCGGCAGGCACACCAGGAACACGAACAGGTTGCCGCACGCCGCCGCGGCCGCGATGGGGCCATGGTCGGCGCCTCGTTGGCGCGCCAGCCAGCGGTACCCCGTGACCGTGAACGCCCATGCCACCGCGCTCCCCGCCGCCAGCACGTTGCCGAGGAAGGGGTCCGGCGCGGTCGCGAAGTGTCGCCGCCCGCCGACGAACAGCAGCCCCAGGCCTGCGGCCAGGACACCCATGAACGCGAGGTCCGCCCCTCGCACGCGCTCGCGCAACAGCCATGGCGCGAGCGCGACCACGAACAGCGGGTTCGTCGCCTGCAGGAATACGGTGTTGGCCGCCGTGGTCAGCTTGTTCGCGAACACGAACAGCAGCCCCGCTGCCGCGTAGGCCACGCCCACCAGCGCCACGCGCCAGCTCCAACGGCTGCGCGCTTCGGGAATCAGCGCGAGGATCGCCACGAGGGCCACGAGCGCCCGCACCGCCGCAACCTGCCACGCGCCGAAGTTGGTCCACTTGATCGCGGCCCCCGCCGTCGAAAAGCACGCGGCGGCAAGCACCAGCTGCGTGCGAGGCCCCACCCTCACGGCAGGGTGGCGCGCAGCCAGTCGCGCGCGATGGTCGCGATGTCCCGGTGCTCGACGTCCGCGAGGGCGTTGAGCCGTCGCATCTCGGCGTCCGAAATCTTGCCCGCGAGCTGAGCCAGGGCCGCGGCGATCTCGGGGTGTCGTGTGAGCGCTGCCTGGCGGATGACCGGGGCAGCTTCATACGGCGGGAAGTAGTGCCGGTCGTCTTCCAGGACCAGGAGGTCCAGGGCCTGGATCTGGCCGTCCGTCGAGTTACCGGCGATCACGTCCACCTTCCCCTCCGCCAGGGCCCGATACGTCAGCCCCAGGTCCATCGCGGTGGGTGGAGCGGCGAACCGCAGTCCGTACACACTCGCGAGTCCGCGGAACCCGTCGGCGCGCTCCAGGAACTCGTAACCGAATCCGGCCTTCCAGCGCGGGGCGACGCGCGCCAGGTCGGAGATGTGCTTCAGCCCGTCGCGCGTCGCGTCGCGCCGCCGCACGGTGATGGCGAACGTGTTGTTGAAGCCGAACGGCTCGCCCCACGCGAGCCCGAACCGCTGCGCATAGTCGCGCGCGACCGTCCGATAGACGCTGTCGCGATCGGCGACGGGCGCGCGCTTCAATACGGCGGTGTAGGCGGTCCCCGTGTACTCGACGTAGAGATCGATTTGGCCCGACGTGATGGCCTGGTGGCACACGAACGTGCCGCCCAGGTGGAAGCGTCGCTCCACCGGGAGCGCCGTGCGCCGCTCGATTTGCTGCGCCACGATCTCCCCCAGCAGATCGGACTCGGTGAAGTTCTTGGAGCCCACCACGATCCGGTCGCGCTGAGCGCATCCGGTGAGTAGCAGCGCGAGCAGACCGAGGCAGCGGGACAGGGGGTGAGGACTCATTTCGCCCGCCACGCGAACCGCCGCTCCGCGACTCCCAGCAGCCCGTCCGCCGCGAGCGCCATCAGCGCGGCCGGCAGCGCCCCGGCGAGGATCAGCGTATCGTCCACCACCGCCACGCCCCGGAAGATGTACACGCCCAAACCGCCCGCGCCGATGGCCGCCGCGATCGTCGCCGTGCCTACGCTTACGACCGTCGCGACCCGCACCCCTGCCAGGATCACGCCGAAGCCGAGCGGCAATTCGACCTGTGCCAGCAGCTGCCAGTCGGTCATGCCCATCCCGCGCCCCGCCTCGCGCACCGCCGGGTCCACGCCGGCGATCCCCTCATAGGTGTTGCGAACGATGGGCAGGAGGGCGTACAGGACGAGCGCGACGATAGCCGTCCTCGCGCCGATGCCGCCGATGAAGGGCAGGGGAATGAGGAACCCGAACAGGGCGAGACTCGGCACCGTCTGGAATACATTGGCCACACCCAGCACGGGGCCCCGCCACCCCGGCCGCCGCGTGAGCAAGACACCCAGCGGCACGCCGATTACGATGGCCGCGCCCGTGGAGATCGCCACCAGATACACGTGCTGGCCCACGAGCCCCAGGACTTCCTGGGAGTTACGCGCGTAGAAGCTCAACAGACTCATGCCGCGGCCATGAACGCCCGGCATTCCGGGTTGTCCGACCGACGGAAGTCGTCAGGCGTGCCGAGAAACGCGAGCCGACCCTGCAGCATGAGCCCGATGTGGGTGCCCAGCAGCAGCCCCTCGCGCACATCGTGCGTGACGAAGACCATGGCTTTGCCGATCCGCCCCTCGAGCGCCGCGAACTCGCGCTGCAGCTCCACCCGCGTGATCGGATCGAGCGCGCCGAACGGCTCATCGAGCAGGAGCAGCGGCGGGTCGGCGGCCAGGGCGCGCGCCACGCCCACGCGCTGCCGCTGCCCCCCGGACAACTCGTGCGGATAGCGCCGCACGAAGGTGTCGGGGTCGAGCCCCACGAGCGCGAGCAGCTCGCGCACCCGCGCGGCGATGCGCGCCGGCGACCACGCGTCGAGCCGTGGGACGAGCCCCACGTTCCGCTCCACCGTGAAATGGGGGAACAGGCCCACCTCCTGAATCACGTAGCCGATCCGGCGCCGCAAACGGGTCACCGGCAGGTCGGCCGCGCGCTCCCCCGCCACCCGCACGTCGCCGGAAGTCGGCTCGAGCAGGCGGTTGATGAGCTTGAGGGTAGTGGTCTTCCCGGAGCCGCTCCGGCCCAGCAGTACCAACGTCTCTCCGGCGCCGACGGAAAAAGAGACGTCCCGCACGAGGAAGCGTCCGTTTCCCGAGTCCCCTTTCCCCGTTCCCGGCAATCGGTAGCCGAGCCCGCGTACTTCGAGCGCCGGGGTCACCGAGGAGCGACCAGAGTCATGAGAAACCGCTGGTCGTCGCTCCGTCCCTGCCAGCGCTCCGCGAGCCCGGCCTCGGAGAGAATCCGAAGGAAAGTGTCCGCGGCGTACTTATACGAGTGATTCATGGCGAGCCGCTCGCCGCGCGCCAGGCGCAGGGCCTCGCCCCCGAGGAGGGCCTCTACGTCCCGGCTCGCCCGGAAGTGCTTGGGGATCAGATGCAGGCCGGGAAGGCGCGGATCGTCGGCCGCTTCGAACACCAACTCGCCGTCTGCGTCGCGAATGCCCACGGCGTTGAGCGGCGCCCAAGCGAAGCGGCGGTTCAGGGGATTGTCGTAGCCGGCTACCGTGGCATCGCCGGCGTACAGCTCGCCGTCCACCAGGAGCGCGTCCCCCGGCCGCAGCAGCCGCGCCAGCTCGCGCGCTTCGGCGATGGGGTCGAAGGCGCCAAGCGTGTTCCCGATGAGCAGCACGAGCCGGGGCGGCGTCTCGGGCTCGGCGGCGAGGGCCTTCAGGTGGTCCGGGTTCGTGAAGTCCGCCTTGATCCCCTGGGCTGGGAAGCCAGCAGCGAGCGCCCCTGCGCACGCCATCTCCAGCAGGGCCTGGCTCGTGTCCACGGGGACGTACGACACCCGGGCGCCACGCACCCGTAGTGCCTCGAGCAGCAGCAGGTCCTTGTCGCCCTGGCCCGCGCCGAGGCTCACCACTTCCAGCGGGGCGACTGGAAACAAGCGCGCCAGCTCCGCGCCGGAGCTCGCGATCAACGAGCGCGAGCGCACGAAGTTGCGATACGCGCCATCGGAGCACAGGGCCAGCCATGCGCGCACCGACAGGGGGAACCAATAGAAGAACTTCTCCGGCAGCCGCCTCTCATGGAAGGCGGAAACGAATTCGTCCGCGAGTGCGTTCTCTGTCAACAGCGTATGAATCAGAATCATGCAGGGTTGTAGAATTACCGGTTGACGGGTGTGACGGCAACCCGTAGGATTCCCACAATAGCCGTCTTCCTGATGTATCCTAGCGAAGGAGGATGTATGCAGATCGTCGAGATGCAGGAGCTCGTGCCCAGCTGTCATCGTCCCGAGATCGTCGAGACGGCGGAGCTGGTGCCCACCTGCCACTCCTAAGGGAGCGGTTCAGATGCGCCCGGGGGCCCGGACAGACGTCGGGCCCCCGCTGCGTTTCCTGACCTCCGGACCCCGCCTGGGATTCGGGGCCTGGGCGGTGGGGGGCACGGCGTGGGGCGCTGCCTCGGCCGAAGCCGACCGCCTCGCGACCGTCCGCCGCGCCCTCGAGCGCGGCATCACCTTCTTCGACACCGCCCCTACGTACGGCGACGGCGCGTCCGAAATCCTGCTGGGTCGCGCCCTCCAGGCCGACCGCGATCGCGTCGCCATCGCCACCAAGGTCGGCCCGCGCGACGATCCGCGCCGCGCCCTCGAGGCATCGCTGCGGCGGCTGGCGACAGACTATGTGGATCTGATTCAGCTGCACGAAGCGCTCGAAGGCTGGGAGGGGCGGCTCGAGCAACTGCACGCGCTGCAGGAGGAGGGAAAGGCCCTGGGGGTGGGGCTCTGTAATGCCACCCACCGCCAGCTCGCGCGTGCGCTGGAGATCGCGCCCGTGGTCGCGTACCAGGGGGCCTACAACCTGTTCGATCGGGACGTGGAGCAGCGGGAGCTGCCGCTGTGCCGGGAGCGTGGGATTGCGTTCCTGGCATACCGGCCCCTCGCCGCGGGACTGCTGAGCGGGAAGTACACCGCGCTCCCTGAGTTCACCGCCGCCGACCACCGACGCAACATCTATTGGTTCAAGGGCAGAGAGTTCGAGCGCCGGCGGACGGCGATCGAGCGGCTCGCCTCGATCGCCCGGGAGCTCGACATGCCGCTGTCGGGTCTTGCGCTTGCTTGGGTGCTCGCGCACCCGGGCGTGAGTATCGTCCTGGCGGGGGCGCGGAGCAGCGAGCAGGTCGACCAGAACCTTGCAGGAACCCAACACCTGGCCCCAAGCATACTGCAGGAAATCGACGAGATCGTGGCGGCGGCGTTTCCGCCAGCGGGCGCTAGCGATGATTTGAAGCGCGAGGCGGCCACCTGGGGCGAGCGTGAGCGGTTTATCGTCGAGCGACTGGACGGCACAACGAGCGCGGAGACGATCGCCGCCCTGTGGACGGACGCTCACGCGTCCCCCATGGTGGCGGCGCAGGTCAAGGTCTTTTGTGACCAACTCACCCAACGCGGGTTACTAGACTGGCGCGCAACGGGGACTTGATGGTCGGGGCGTTTTATAACCCTCACCTGGGAGCGGAACTCGCCCGGGCGGAGGGGATCGACCACTTGGCCATGGCCGATCCTCCCGCGGCGAGGGACCCGTGGTGGCCCGCGATCAAAGAGCGCTACACTCTCTTGCTGCACGACTACTTGGGGCAGCTCTCCGAGCCGCTCGACGAGCGCTCCATCCAGCGCGCCCGCGCGCTCGCCGACCTGTATCATTCGCCCTGGGTCGCCGAGCATTTTCAGTGTCTCCACACCGAGGACGGCGGGTACAGTCTCAACTACGTGTTCCCGCCGCTCTACACGGACGCGTTCCTCGAGCGCTTCGTCCGTAACGCCTGCGCGCTCCAGGCGCGCCTCGATCAGCCGCTCGTGATGGAGAACATCCCCGGGTTCTTCGACGTCAAGGCGAGTCAGCTGCCGGAGCCGGTATGGCTGCGTCGCTTCTTCGAGGCGACGGGCGCCGGGTTCCTGCTCGATCTGCCGCACGTGTGGCTCGAGGCGCACTACCACGACATGGCGCCCGAGCGCTGGCTCGCGGAGTTCCCGCTCGAGCACGTCGTCGAGCTGCACGTCGCCGGCGTCGAGCATGACGACGACCTCGGGGGTCCGTGGATCGGGCCGGCCGAGCCCTCGGACGAGATGCTTGCCTTCGCCGCCCATGCGGTGAGCCAGTGCCCCCGCGCCCAGGCCGTCACGTTCGACGCGTTCTCGCCTTCCTTGAAGGCGGAGGTGCTGTTTCGCAGCGTGGAGCGAATTCGGGAGGCCTTGTGAGGGCGATCGCGATCACGCTGCTCACGCTGCTCTCGGCCGACGTCGTGGTGCCGGCGGGCACGCGCATACCGATCCGTTTTGTGCAGCGCATCACGAGCGGCCGGGACACCGTGGGGACAGGGGTGCTGGTGCAGACGATGGGGGCGTTGGTGCAGGATTCCTGCGTCCTGGTCCCGCCTTACGTCCGCGCGAAGGGCCGAATCGTGATCTCCAAGGGCGGGCGGCGGTTCGGTCGGCACGGCCAGCTGGGACTGACGTTCGACTCGCTGGAAGTCCGCCCGTCGCGTTGGGTCGCGATCTCGGGTGTGCTCGACACGCTCGAGTACGCCAAGCCGGGCGCGGTTACCGATTCCGGGCTCGTCTACAGCGGCAGGACGTCCATCGGCGGCGTCGGCAGGAAGCTCGTGCCAGCAGGCGTCGCGGCTGCGGCCGACCTCGACGCCGGGGTTGTAGCGGTGCTCGGCGGCTTCTCGCTCATCCGCCGGGGGCCTCCGATGCGCATTCTCGCGGGTGAAACGGGCGGCATCCGACTCACCCAGCCCCTCGTTCTCCCGGGTCCGGACCGGTGCGACCCCCTGACGGCACATCGCGAGCTGACCGAGATGCCGGACTTGCCGAAGTTCGTTCCCCGCTCCGAGAACCGCACAGGGGACGTGCCGGGCGACCCGTTCAACGTGCTCTTGCTGGGTACGGCCGCCGAGATCGACAGCGCGTTTCGGGCGGCCAGCTGGCTGCCGACGCAGAAGCGGTCTTTCCTCAGCGTCACGCGGGAGGTGACCGCCGCGATCGCGAGCAGGCCAGCGATCACCGCTCCGGTGAGCACGCAGTACTTCGAGGGACGGCCCCAGGACCTCGCGTACGAGCTGGCGGGCCCGAACGTCCGGATTCGTCATCACATCCGAATCTGGCTGCTCGACAGTCTCTCGCTCGTCTGGGTCGGCGCCGCGAACAAGGATGTCGGGGTGATTTTCAAGCCGTGGGAGCCGCAAGCGACCCATCGCATCGAGTCGCACATCGATTGGGAGCGAGACCGCGTGGTACACGATCTCGAGGCGAGCGGATGCGGCGATCTGCTGGACTACATGCGCCTTCCCGGCGCGGTCACCGAGGGACGCAACGTCTCCGGCCAGAAGGTCGTCTCCGACGGGCGAACGGCCGTGGTGCGGTTGCGCCCCTGCGTCCCCCCGAACCCGCCGTGACCGGTATGCCGGACGATCGCGCCTTGCAGGACGCTGTGATCCGCGCGCTCGCCGATGCACCGTTTCGCGCTTCGCTCGAGTGGCGGCGCCGGGCGCTGGCCGATCCGGACCGCGTGGAGCGGTACGCGCGGTTCTTGGCGCGCCATTTCTATCACGAGCGCATCGTCAACTTCTTCAAGTACTCGCGCGCCCTCGCACGCGTCACGGGCCGCGCGCCCGAGGGCATCCTCAAGTCTCCCGCCTTCGAAGCGCTCCTCCCCGGGATCATTCTGGGCAGCCGCGACACGGCGGCAGCGGTGGCGCGACTCGTGACCGCTCACGTTGCGGCGGCCCAGGCGCCCGTGCCCTATCTCGCCGATCTCCTGCGGTACGAAGAGGCGATGATGGTCGTCGAAGCGGGACCGCGGGTGTGGCGGGACGGCGCATCGTCTGGGGGAGCGGGGAGCGGGGAGCGGTTCCGTCCGGCGACCGTTGAAGGGACGGTGCTCTTGGAGTTGTCCTTCGATCTCCCGAGCATCCTGCCGAAACTGCTCCAGCCGTGGACCGACGTGCCGCAGGCGCCGGAGCGGCGCACGAAGCTGCTGGTCGCGCGGTCCGCGCACGGACGCGTCGCGGTCGCGCGCAGTGACGAAAATGTGGCGGCCGTCGTGCAGCTCGCGGACGGGACGCGGACCCTCGGGGAGATTGCCGGGGTCGCGGGACTCGGGGTCGAGGACCTCGAAGCCACGCTGCAGGGCCTGGTGGACCTGGGTGCGGTGCGGTTCTCGAGCGGCAGCTAGTGGAAGTCCAGATCTTCGGCGTCCGCAAGAGCGCCGACACCCGGGCCGCGCTCCGCTTCTTCGCCGAGCGTCGTATCAAGACGCACTTCGTGGATCTGAACGAGCGCGCCGCGTCGCTCGGCGAGCTACGGCGTTTCGCGCAGCAGTTCGGGGTGCAGAGCCTGATCGACCGCAACGCGAAGCGCTTCACCGAGCTCGGCCTCAAGTCGGCCCTGTTCTCCGAGGAACGCTGGCTCGACAAGCTCACCCTGGAGCCCCTGCTCCTGCGGATGCCGCTGGTCCGCCACCAGCAGCAGCTGACCGTCGGCCCAGGGGAAGAGACCTGGCGGGCCTGGGTCGCCGCGGTGCAGGCGCGCGCATAGCTTTTTGATCTCCTGCCGAATGGAGCCACCCGTGAACACGAAATACGAGAGTGCCGACCTGCTGCTCAAGCTGTACGACATGCGCCGCGAGCCGTTGCTGCGCAAGGCGCGGGCCTGGTTTCGCGAGGAGTTCCGCCCCCGCACGGCCGAGGACGTGCTCGAAGCGTATCGCGGAAAGCGCAGCGCGTTCTACCGGATGGTGACCACCTATTGGGGGATGGCGGCCACGCTCGTGCTACACGGCGCCATCGACGAGCAGATGTTCGCGGACGCGAACGGCGAGCACATCATGGTGTACGCGCGGCTCCGGCCGTTCCTCACCGAGGTGCGGGCACTACTCAACAACCCGGGCTACCTCGAGAAGCTGGAGCAGGTCATCATGAAGCTGGAGCAGGTCATCATGAAGATGCCGGACGCCCAAGCGCGGCTCGCCAAGTTCCCGGGACCCGCCAAAGGAAAGGCGAGCACGCCCAAGGGCCCGCGGAGGGTCGCATGACGGCCGCGGCGATCCCGCGCCCCGAGCCATCCGAATACCTGGCGTACTACGAGACCTACATCTCCAGGGTCCCAAAGGGGAACCTGCTGAAGGTCCTCGAGGATCAGCGGCGCGAGACGCAGCAGCTCCTCGCCGGTTTGTCGGAAGCGAAGGCGCTGCATCGCTACGCGCCGGGCAAGTGGAGCATCAAGGAAGTGCTCGGCCACCTGACGGACAGCGAGCGCGTCTTCTGCTACCGCGCGCTGACGTTCGGCCGGGCGGACGCGAACCCCCTCCCGGGGTTCGACGAGAAGGCATGGGTGCCGGCAGGACGGTTCGACGCGCGACCTCTCAAGGACCTCGCGGCCGAGTTCGACGCGGTGCGGCGAGCGACCATCGCCCTGTTCTCAGGGTTCGATGCGGAGGCCCTGGCGCGCCAGGGGACGGCTAACAACAACGCGATCAGCGTGCGGGCGCTCGCCTGGATCATCGCCGGCCACGAGCGCCACCACCTCGCGGTCCTGCGGGAGCGCTATCTGGCATGAGCCCGGCGCTCTTCCTCCTCGCCGCGCTGGCGGCACAGGGGGACACCGGCAGCTTCGTCATCAAGAATTTCCGATTCGCGAGCGGCGAGGTGTTGCCCGAGTTGCGGCTGCACTACCGGACGCTGGGCCACCCCCGTCGCAACGCCGCCGGCACGGTGCGCAACGCCGTCCTGGTGCTGCACGGCACCGGCGGATCGGGCCGGCAGTTTCTATCGCCGGTATTCGCAGGCGAGCTGTACGGCCCCGGCCAGCCGCTCGATACCGCCACGCACTACCTCATCCTGCCCGATAACATCGGACACGGTGGCTCCTCCAAGCCGAGCGACGGGCTGCGGGCCCGATTCCCACGCTACGCCTATGAGGACATGGTGGCTGCCCAATACCGGCTCGTGACCGACGGGCTCCACGTCGACCACCTGCTCCTGGTGATGGGCACATCGATGGGCTGCATGCACAGCTGGCTCTGGGCGGAGCGGTATCCGGAGGTCATGGATGGGGTGGTCCCGCTCGCGTGCATCCCGACGCAGATCGCGGGGCGGAACCGCATGTGGCGCAGGATGATCATCGACGACATCAAGACCGATCCCGATTGGAAGAGCGGCGACTACACGAGCCAGCCCCGCGGCCTCCGGGCGGCACTCCAGCTGCTGTTCACGGCGGGGTCGAGTCCCCTGCAGCTCCAGCGATCCGCACCAACGCGCGACTCGGCCGACGCCTACATCGCTCGCTGGCTCGACACGCGCTTCGCCGAGACCGACGCCAACGATCTCGTGTACCAGGTGGACGCCTCGCGCGACTACGATCCGAGCTCGGCGCTCGATCGCATCACCGCGCCGGTGCTCGCGATCAACTCGGCCGACGACTTCATCAACCCTCCGGAGCTCGGGCTCATGGAGCGGCTGATTCCCACAGTGCCGCGGGCCCGCTATATCCTGATTCCCACGAGCGAGCGGACGCGAGGCCACGGCACGCACACGGCGGCGGCTGTCTGGAAGCAGTACTTCGCGCCCTTCGTTGCGGCGCTGGAGCGGACTCGATGAAGGTCGCCGTGGGCGAGCGGGCATCCCGCAGTCTCACGCTCACTCCCGACCATGTGAACGCGTTCGCGCAGCTCACGGGCGATTACAACCCACTCCACTTCGATCCCGAGTTCGTCGCCCGGACCAAATTCGGGAAGTTGGTCGTGCAAGGGGGGCTCACCACCGGCCTGTTGCACGCCCTGGTGGCGATGGACCTCCCCGGGCCGGGCACCGTATTCCTGAGTCAAAACTGGAAGTTCACCGCGCCGGTGTACATCGGCGACACGATCACCGCCGAGGCAGAGGTCGTGAGCGTGCATGAATCGAAGCCGGTGTGTCAGCTGAGGATCAGAGTGGCGCGCCAGACAGGAGAAACCGTGCTCGAGGGTGAAGCGTGGTGCTACACGTTCGATGCGGGAGCGTGACTACCCTGGCGCCAGCGTGGCCGCGTGCCACACCCAGGGCATGGACGCCAGGGCCACGCCGTTCCAGGCGAGAAACGAGAATCGCATCTCGTCCGGCGAATAGGGTCGATCGCGCCACAGGAGCATCACGTCCAGCGTGAACCAGGCCGCGCTGGCGGCGAGAAACGCGGCGAGCCACGGATCGCGGGCCCACTTCCAAATCAGCGCAGCTTCGACGGCGAGCAACGCGACCAACAGCCACTTCGCCGGCCGTGCTCCCAGCACGCCGGCCAGGGACCGACGGCCGGCGCGTCGATCGGGCTCCAAGTCCATGATTTCCCCGAACAGGTGGGAGTGCATCGCGAACAGGGCACCGAACACGAAGGTGAACCAAGGCACCTGGGAGATATGGTTCAACCAGCTCGCGAGGACGAACACGAGCAGGTAGCCCGCTTGGTTCAGCAGGTCCAACCCGGGACGGCCCTTGAACGCGAACGGCCGAGCGTTGTACAGCGCGGCGGCCATGATGAGCGCGGCGAACCACGCGAGCGCCTTGGGTCCGAGTAACAGCGTGAACAGGACCGCGAACGGCACTTGCACGACCGCGATCCGCCAGGGCAGGCGCGCCAGACGCTCCGGCGTGCCCCGCGCACCAAACAGGTACGTCCCTTTGCGCGGGTTGAATCGATCCACTTCGAAGTCGACGATGTCGTTCCATCCGTAGATCAGCAAACCCAGCGGGAACGTCACATAGAGGAGGCCGAGCCAGAACTCCGGCTGATGGAAAACATTTCGCCCGCCCGCGGGCACGAGATAGAACCAGATCGACGTGAGCCAAAAACCCGGCCGTGCCGCCTTGACTACGAATCCGATCTCCTCCGCGAGCCGACCAAGGCGGGTCACCTATATCCCGCCGCCTGCAGGCTGAACAGCTCGGCGTACAGTCCGCCCCGCGCCACCAGGTCCTCGTGCGTCCCCTGGTCCACCAGCTCGCCGCCCTGGAGCACCAAGATCCGGTCCGCCATGCGCACCGTCGAGAAGCGATGCGAGATCAGCACGGCCATCCTGCCCCTGGTGAGCTCCGCAAACCGGAGAAACACTTCATACTCGGCGCGGGCGTCGAGCGACGCGGTGGGCTCGTCGAGGATGAGCACCTGGGCGTCGCGCATGTAGGCCCGCCCCAGCGCGACTTTCTGCCATTCGCCGCCCGACAACTCCACCCCGCCGTCGAACCGGCGGCCGAGCATCTGGTCGTACCCCTTGGCCATACGGGAGGCGACCGAGTCCGCCAGGCTGCGGCGCGCCGCCTCGCGCACCCGCGCGTCGTCCTCAAGCGCCTCGATCTGGCTCACCCCGATGTTCTCCTTCAGGATGAAGTCGTAGCGCACGAAGTCCTGAAAAATCACGCCGATGTTCTTTCGCAGGCTGCTCAGGTCGTGCTCCCGCAAGTCGACCCCGTCCAGCAGGATGCGGCCCTCGTCCGGATCGTACAGGCGCGCCAGCAGCTTCACGAGCGTGGTCTTCCCCGCCCCGTTCTCTCCCACCAGCGCGATCCGCTCCTCCGGCTGGAACGTGAACGTCAGGTGCCGTACCGCCCAGCGGTCCGAACCCGGATAGCGGAACCCAACGTCCTGGAACTCGAACCCGCGGCGGATCGGCACCGGCACCGGACGCGCGCCCGGCGTGGACGTGACGCGGGGCTGCACGTCGAAGAAGGTGAACAGGTCGGAGAGATATAGACTCTGCTCGAACACCTGCGACAACGACAGCAGAACGCGCTGGATCAGATCGCGACTCTGGCGGAACGATCCGGCCAGAAGGGTCAGCGCGCCGACCGTGAAACGCCCCAGCACCGTGAGGTAGATGGCCACGGCGTAGGCTGCGTAGTAGCCGAGCGTGCCGATCGTCACCAGGAGCGTAGACACGAGGTTACGCTTGATCGCCAGTCGCTTGTTGGCGTCGTAGAACTCTTGCGACAGCGAGGCGTACCGCCCGACGAGAAAGTCCGACAGGTTGAACAGCTTCACTTCCTTCGCCATCTCGTCGGACGCGCCAGCGTAGCGGAGATAATCGAGGAGGCGCCGCTCGGGAGTCCATTGGAACAGCAGCGAATATCCCAGCGCCGCGTAGTGGGTCTCGCCCAGGAACGACGGCAGCACGGCGACGACGAGCAGGACCAGGAGCCACGGCAACTGGACGAGGATCACGCCGGCGAGCGAGACCAGCGTCACCAGGTCCTGGACGGTGGCGAGCAACAAGGTGATGAGGCCAATCCGACCGAGCGTCTGCCGCCGCGCACGCTCGAGATGGTCATAGGTCTCCGCGTCCTCGTACTGCGCAATGTCGAGCGTGGCGGCGTGCTGCATCAGACGCACGCTGATGCGGTTCGAAAACAGGTCACCCAGCAGGCTTTCGAGCAGCGCCGACAGGCGCGCCAGTATTTCTCCCAGGACGCCGATCCCGAGCTCGAGCAGGACGAGACCGCCCAGGTATCGCCAATCCAGCGGCTGCCCCCCCGCATGCGCCCGCATCGCGGCGATCACGCCGTCGATGATCAGCTTGCCGATCCACAGGACGGCGAGCGGGACGAGGGAGCGCAGCGCGCGGAGCGCCAGGATCGCTGCGGTGTAGCGGCGGTGGGTCTGGTACACGAGCTTGAGGAGCGGCGGCACGTACCTGAGGGCCTGCAGCCGCTCCGACCAGGTCGGGGGGGTGCCGTCCGGGCCGGAAAGCGGGCTCCTGGGGCGGGGGCCGATACCGTGCGGGTTGAAGCGCGGCGTTGACGCCGTCACGACCTTAACTTCTCCTGGGGACGGTGCGTCAATATAACCGCATGAAAACGCGGATCGTTTGGTCGGTCCTGACGCTCGGCATCCTCCCGGTCGGTATCGCGGCGCAGCAACCCGCCCTCACTCCCCAGGACTCGGCGTTCCACGCCCTGAACCGCCTCGCGTACGGACCTCGACCCGGCGATGTGCGACGCGTGGCTGCCGATGGGGTGATGCGCTGGATTGACCGCCAGCTCTCGCCCGAAGAGATCGACGACCACCGTCTCGCCGAGCGGGAGGGCCAGTTCCAGATCCTCGAGTACGACCGGCGCGACCTCGCCGCGATGTACACGGAGGTGCAGCGCGAGCGGCGCGAGCGCAAACTGGCCGCCGACACGATGGCCGACAGGGATGGAGGGAGCCCGATCGCGCAACGGGACAAGCGTCTCACGGGTGAATTCGCGGAGCTGGCGGTGGTCCGCGCCGCGCTCTCCGAGCGACAGCTGTATGAGATCATGGTGGACTTCTGGACCAATCACTTCAACGTCTACTTGGCCAAGGGCGCCGACCGCTTCCTCACGCCCGATTACATCGAGCACACGATTCGCCCCCGCGCGATGGGGAAGTTCGCGGACCTGCTGCTCGCCGTCGCCAAGAGTCCCGCGATGCTCTTCTACCTCGACAACTGGGAAAGTGTAGCGCCGGGCTCCGTCCCACCCGCGGCCCTTCGCGTCAGCGCCAGGCCCATCTTCGGTCGCCGCCCCGGTCTGTTCGGCCCGATGCGCGACCCTGCCCGCCAGGACTCGATGCGCCGGCGAGCCCTCGAGGGGATGCCCAAAGGGATCAATGAGAACTATGCCCGGGAGTTGCTCGAGCTCCACACCCTGGGCGTCGACGGCGGCTACACCCAGCAGGACGTGATCGACGTAGCGCGCATTTTCACGGGCTGGAGCATCGAGCGTCCTCAACAAGGCGGAGACTTCGAGTTCCACGACTGGGCGCACGACCGCAGGGAGAAGCAGGTGCTGGGTGTCGGGTTTCAAGCAGGCCATGGGATGGATGAGGGCGTGCGCCTGCTGAAGATGCTGGCCGGCCTCCCGGCGACCATGCACCACGTCAGCTGGAAGCTCTGCCAACGATTCGTGCGCGACGATCCACCCGACGGCTGCGTGGACGAGGCCGTGGCGGCGTGGAGACGCTCGAGCGGCGACGTCCGCGAAGTGCTGCGGGCCATTTTCCACGGCCCCGACTTCTGGGCGCCGGACAACGGGCGCGCCAAGGTCAAGACCCCGCTCGAGTTCGTGGTCAGCGCGGCGCGCGCAGTCTCCGCTGAGCCGGATACTTCGCCACGTTTGGCACAGGTGGTGGCGCGCCTCGGCGAGCCGTTGTACCTCCATGTCGCCCCCGACGGATACTCCGAGCGGGAAGCGGCGTGGGTGAACAGCGGCGCGCTGCTCGATCGCATGAACGCTGCCGTCGCTCTGGCAACGGGCAAGCTGCCCGGCGTGACGGTCGTGCTCGATTCTATAGTTGGAGTCGGAGATGCCGACCAAGTGATCGGCGAAGTCAACGAGAAGATCCTGGGTGGGACAATGTCCGAGAATACAAAGCAGGTTCTGGGACGTGAGCTGGCGGGGATCAGCGATCCCATTCAGGCGCGTGCCCTCGCCGTCGGCCTCGCGCTCGGTGGACCGGAGTTTCAAAGACAATGACCATTTCGAGAAGGGTTTTCGTGAAGTCGGGGGGACTCGCGTTATTCAGCTTGGGCCTCGATCCGCTGTTCCTCGCCCGAGCAGCCTTCGCTGTCCGCCCGTCCGCCGGTCCGTCTGACCGCCGAATCCTGGTGTGTCTCTTCCAGCGTGGCGCCGTGGACGGGCTCAACATGATCGTCCCTCATGGGGACCCCACCTATTACCGGGAACGGCCTCGCATTGCCGTGCCCGAGAAGGACGTCCTCGACCTGGACGGCTACTTCGGCCTGCACCCCCGGCTCGCCGCGCTCAAGCCCCTGTGGGATTCGAAGACTCTGGCCGCGGTCCACGCGATCGGGTCGCCGGACGCGACTCGAAGTCATTTCGACGCCCAGGACTATCTGGAGTCGGGCACCCCGGGGGTGAAAGCGACGCCGGACGGCTGGCTCAACCGCTACTGCCAGCACGACCGTGAGCACCAGGACACGCCGTTCCGCGCCGTCGCCTTCGGTCCCCAGCTGCCCCGCATCCTGGCCGGCACCGCGCCGAGTCTCGCGATCGACGACCTGCAGGCGTTCGGCCTGCGCGCGCCCCAACCCGCCGCGCGCGACCGGCTCACCCGCGCTTTCGAAGAGCTGTACGCCGCTTCTGCGACCGGGCTGCTATCGACGTCTTCACGCGAGGCGTTCGAAGCCGTCCAGACGCTCAAGCGCCTGGACCCCGGCCAGTACCGACCGGCGAACGAGGCCGACTACCCGCGCGGCAAGCTGGGTAAGACTCTGCTCGAGATCGCCCAGCTCATCAAGGCCGACCTCGGCCTCCAGGTGGCCTTCGCCGACGTGACCGGGTGGGATACCCACGTGAACCAGGGAGCGTCGGAGGGACAGCTCGCTGGGCGGTTGGATGAGCTGGGGCAGGCGCTCGCGGCCTTCACCAGGGACCTGGGGGAGCGGATGGGCGACGTCGTCGTGCTCACGATGTCGGAGTTCGGCCGCACCGTCCGGGAGAATGGGAGTTCGGGTACCGATCACGGGCACGCCACCGCCATGCTGGTGCTGGGCGGCGCGGTGAACGGGGGCCGGGTTTTGGGAAAGTGGCCCGGGCTCGATCCGGCGCAGCGGTTCGAGGGCCGGGACGTGGCCGTCACGACCGATTTCCGCGACCTGTTCGCCGAGCTCCTGGCCCGCCACCTCGGCGCGCGAGACCTGTCCGCGATCTTCCCGGGATTCACGCCCGACCCGGCGCGCTTCCCCGGCGCGATCAGGACCTAGCGACCGCCGCGTCCTCGAGCGCCGCGAGCAGCGGTTCGAACTCCCACGAGTCGTCATACCGCACGCCGTTGATGAAGAACGTGGGCGTGCCGTTGACGCCGCTCGTGACACCGCTCCGGAAGTCTTCCCGCACGCGGGGCGCATAGGCCCCGCTGCTGAGCTCTGTCCGAAACCGCGCGACATCGAGACCCAGGTCGCCCGCGTATTCGATCAGATACTCGCCGTCCAGCGCAAACTGCCGCTCGAACAAGCGGTCGTGCATCTCCCAGAACTTGCCCTGCGCGGCCGCCGCTTCGGCCGCCTCCGCCGCCTGCTCGGCGTGGGGGTGGCTCTCGCGCAGCGGGAAGTTGCGGAACACGAACCGCAGCTTCGGTCCCAGCTGTTTCTGGATCGTTTTGACAATGGGATACGCGCGCCCGCAGTGCGGGCACTCGTAATCGCCGTACTCGACCAGCGTAACGGCCGCGTCGGCCGGGCCCCGGATGTGGTCTCGTTTACCGACCGGCAGAGTCAGTGCCGCGGCCGCATCGCGCCTGGTCACGCGGGCGTCCGCTCGCCGGCGACGGCGTCGAGGGCCCGCAGGATGCCGTCCGCTCCGGGGTTGACGTCGATGGGCGAGACGTAGCTCCACCGAATGACTCCGTCACCGTCAATCACGAACAACGCTCGCTCGCTGAACCCGTCGCCTTCGCGGTACACGCCGTAGCGGCGCGCCACCGCCCCCTTGGGCTCGAAGTCCGCGAGCAAGGGGAAGTGCAGCTTGCGTTGGTCGGCGAACGCTCGGTGGCACCAGGCGCCATCCACCGAGATGCCGAGCAGCTTGGCGCCGTAACCCTCGAACTCGGACCGGACCTCGTTGTACAGCGCCATCTGATCGCCGCACACCGGGCTCCAGTCCGCAGGATAGAACGCGAGAATCACCGGGTGCCCGCGGTAGTCACGCAGCGAGACGGTCTGATCCGGCGCACTGTGCAGGGTGAAGTCGGGCGCCTGAGTCCCGGCAGGAAGCGGACCCTCGGCGGCGGGATTCGTATCGGCCATCTGATGCTCCTTTCTCAGGGGTTCCGTGTCCCGGACTCCTGCGGGACGATCGGCAGCTCGAGACGGTCGGCATTGCGCAGCACGGCGATGGTCGTGCGCGTACCGATCCGCTCGGTGACCAGCAAGCGGTGCAGGTCGTCGATCCCCGAGACCGCTTGCCCGTCGAAGCCGATGATGATGTCTCCCGACGCGACTCCGGCGCGTGCCGCCGGGCTGTCCGGCTCCACGCCAGTCACCAGCACGCCGCTCTTGGCGGCGGTGCCCAACGCCCGCTGCGCCAGCCGGAGCAACGGAACGTTCTGCCCCGCGACCCCGATCCGGCTACGGCGGATCTTGCCGTGCCGGATCAGCTGGCCGGTCACGACCTTCGCCGTATTGATGCCCACGGCGAAGCAGATCCCTTGTGCGGGAAGGATCACCGCCGTGTTGACGCCGACCACGCGGCCCCGCCCGTCCACCAGCGGCCCGCCCGAATTGCCCGGGTTCAAAGCCGCATCGGTCTGGATCACATCGTCGATCAACCGCCCACCCACCGAGCGGAACGAGCGTCCCAAGGCGCTCACCACGCCCGCGGTCACGGTGCTCTGGAAGCCGAGCGGATTGCCGATCGCGACGACCAGCTGGCCGACTCGAAGCGCGCCCGAGTCGCCGAACTCGGCGACCGTGAGCGCCACGGGCGGCACCCGGATCACTGCCAGGTCGGTGTCGGGGTCGTCCCCCACCAGCTCCGCCGCCACCGGGCGACCGTCGGCGAACGCGACCTCGATCCGCGTGGCGTCATGCACCACGTGGCTGTTGGTCAGCACGAACCCGTCGGGAGTGAACACGAACCCGGAGCCTTTGCCCGGCACCTCGCGCGCGGGCCGCCCGCGCCGTTCGACCTTGTGTCGCACTTCCACGCTCACCACGGCGGGGCCGACTTTCTCGGCCGCCCCCGTCACCGCCCGGGAGTACGCATCGAGCAGGTCGTCGTCGCGGGGCGGTACGGAACGCGCGGGAGCTTGGGGTGAGACGACCGCCTCGTCGGAAACGAGTACGGGTGCTGCGTTCATAGCTATAACCTCCGTCATATCCTCCACAACGTCGCGGGGTTCCCGCGCCGGGCGCCGCGGCGCGCCGTATATTTCTGTCCCTATGGACCTTACCGGCTCGCTCGCCGTCGTCACCGGTGCCACCGAAGGCATTGGGCGAGCGACGGCCTTCGTCTTGGGCCGGGCCGGGGCACGAGTCGCCATCTGCGCGCGTACCGAGGCCAATGTACACGCCACGACGCGCGCCCTGAAGGCGGACGGCATCGACGCCATCGGCATGCCGTGCGACGTGTCCGACCCCGCTTGCGTGGACGCTTTCGCCGCGTTTGTGACCCGGGAGCGGGGCACGCCGCAAGTGCTCGTAAATAACGCCGGGATCGGGCGGTTCAGGCCGCTGGTGGAGCTCTCGCTCGAGGACTGGGACGAGACTATGGGCGTCAACGTACGCTCCCTCTACCTGGTGACGCGGGCGTTCCTCCAGAGCATGCTCAAAGCCGGGACCGGCACGATTGTGAACATCGCATCGCTCGCCGGGAAGAACGGCGTCGAGGGGGGCACGGCGTACTGCGCCTCCAAGCACGCAGTGCTAGGCTTCTCCAAGAGCCTGATGCTCGAGGTGCGCAAGCAGGGCCTGCGGGTCGTGGCGATTTGCCCGGGCTCCGTGGCCACGCCGTTCATGGAGAAGCGGGAGCGCGTGCGCCCCGCGCCCGACCGCGCGCTCAGCGCCGAGGATGTGGCGCATGCCGTGCTATCAACGCTGACGGTGTCGGATCGGGCGATGATCAGCGAAGTCGATATTCGGCCTACAAACCCTTGAAACAACGTCGCGCAGAGTCGTCAAGCAAAGGCGTCGCGCAGAATCGTACCCTGCTCGACGCAGTTTGCCGTAATGATTGACCCAATTCGTAAGCTGTTGACCGAGGCCGGCAAAGCCAAACAAACCCGCGCCTTCTGGCAGGCCGCCACCGAGATCCTCAGCGAGTCGGCCGGGGGGGCGCGGGTCCAGCTCACCTACAAGGGCCTGACTGAATCGGGCACCCTCGAGGCGGGCGCCGCCGGGAGGGACGGCGAGACGTTCCTCACCGACTATCACGACGCCGATGGACGTCACGTGAGCGTACGCTTCGAGGGGCTTCCCGCCGGGTTCCCCGGCGAGGTGCTGCGCTCGACCATCGAGGTCGCGACCCACCTGGCCGTGATGGTGGCGCGTCGCAGCGGGCTGGAGCGCGAGCGCCGGCTCGGCACGTTCCTGGTGGAGCTGTCGCGCTGGCTCCTGGCGGCGCCGGAGCGCGAGTTACTGCTCCGCTACACGCTCCAGAGCGTCACGAGCCTGGTCGATGCCCAGGGCGCCTATGTGGCGTTGCGCGGCGCCAGCCCCGACACGCTGCGCGTCGCCTCCACCGTCGGGCAGTGCGTGGAGCTCGAGGGCGCGGAGCTCGCGATCGATGAGAGCGCCACGGGACGTGTGATCAGCACCGGAGAGCCGTTTCTCACCGACAACATCCTGACCGACGGTGACGGCCAGCCCGGCCTGTCGCCTTCCGGCATGGCACGGGCCGCGATGATTGCGCCGCTGCGGACATCGAGCGGCGTGGCGGGTGCGGTGGGTGTGGTGCGCTTCCTGCGCCCGGGCGCGGACGAGCCACCCCCCTTCACCCTCATGGAGCTCCAGTACCTCACCGCGGTGGCGGCGTACATCGCGGGCGGGCTCGAGCTGTCTGAGGCAGTGAGCGGCGCGCGCGCGGCGGCGGAGCGGGCGCACGCCATGGTAGACGGCAGCCCGCTCCCGATGGCCCTGGTGGATCGGAGCGGCCGCGTGCTCCAGCTCAACCAGGCCGCATGCCGCCTGCTGGGCATCCCGTCCGAAGCCCAGGCGCTCGGGGCTCATCTGGAGGCGCTCGGGCTCTCTCCCAGCGAGATCTCGCTCCACCTCGTGCTGGCGCGACCG
>WNFO01000263.1_pt1 | contig 36901 bp, 32 predicted proteins | sample 5400251 | NCBI WGS metagenome assembly WNFO01 (sample SAMN13153354, study PRJNA577476) | soil metagenome | isolation source: 100 cm saprolite under Madrone tree | place: USA:California | collected 2016-06-14
CGAGTACTAAGCCCTGTCCCAAATCTGTCGACCTGCGCTTTTGGCCGGTTCTCCCTTCGCCGATGAGCCATTCCTTAGCAACGCGGATTCCAACCAAGCCCAATAAAGCTGCTCCCGCAAACGGCAGGGAGACGCTCCGACCGATTAAATTCTTGTGCCAAATAACAAGAAAATTCACCGTAGTGAATACGCTTAGGGACAACAGGACCACGATGATAAACCGTTTCAGCTTCGCTATTGTCGGATAGGAGCGCACGTGCGTATAAAGTCCATTCAGAAAGAAAACCGCGGGGAATAATACCGACAGAATCAGAAATTTGGAGATGTAATAGTATCGGAAAGCGCTTGCCAGACTCGATGCGCTCGGCCATTGGTCCGCCCGAGTCTGATAAGCTATTGAGACCGCGAATGCAATCAGCATCGCACAATGAATAATCACAAAATCCGCGAAAATGCGGGGCGCCACATGCCGCCACTTAATTGTTCGTAAGGACGTTCGCATTTGATTTCTCCCTTGAGTCAGAACAAGTCCATTTCACTCGCACGAAGTTTCTGCACGGACCCGTATCCCTCAGTCTGCTGCCCCTTCACTGGCAGGTGGACTGGTCTCTAGGCTCTTCGTCTGAGATCCGCCAGGGATGAACGGGGCCCCTACGGTTAAAAGAATGTTTTTGAGATCTTCGAATAAGCTGATGTTGCGGCAGTAGGTCAGATCGATTTCGAGTTTGCGCCGCATAATGGTGGTAACGTAGAAATGCTCTTTGTCTGCCCGGCCAGCCAGGAGTTGCTCTTCATTGATGTGCGCCAATGAGGCAGGCCCCGTTATTCCAGGTTTAACATCCAGGATTTTTCTTTCCGCCAGATTGTATTTCACCGTGTATTCCGGGACTTCCGGGCGTGGTCCCACCAGGCTCATTTCGCCCCGAAGGACGTTGAATAATTGCGGAAGCTCATCCAGCTTGGTCTTGCGAAGAACTCTGCCCACTCTCGTTATGCGTGGATCTCCCGATGCTGTGATCTTCGGCCCGCGTTTGTCCGCTCCATGAATCATGGTGCGCAGTTTGAAAACCTGGAAGGGCTTGCCGTTCTTTCCGACTCGCCATTGGCGGAAGAATGCAGGCCCGCGGGACTCCAACAGCACTGCCACCGCGCAGAGAAAAAGAATAGGACTGGCGATAATCAAAGCCACTGCGGCTCCGATGACGTCAAATACTCTCTTTCCATGCCGAATGTAGAACGCCGCCCTAACGCCGGCCGCGTCTCGTCCGATGCGGTTCTTGGGTTGTTCCGCCGCAGTGACCTTCAAACCAGGTTTCACTCGCTTCTGCGCTGGGATCCTGTGCAACTGTGGAATACCACTCATCGGCGTCGCCTCCTGTTTGTTCCGTCGTGACATCTCGTTGCAAGTCACGGCGTGAATGTGTTGCCCTATCTTCGAAACTTGATGGAAATGTCTTGCAGGGCTTCGACCACTTGGTTGACATCTTCGTCTGTCATGCTTGGATAGATTGGCAAGGATATGCAGCGATCAAAGTAATCCTCAGCAACCGGAAATTCCCCCGGGCGATATCCCCAGTTCTTCTGGTAATAAGGATGAAGGTGCAGAGGAATGAAGTGAACCGAGGTTCCGATTCCACGCTGCCGGAGTTCTTCAATCACCTGATCGCGATGGATGCGAAGCGCGGAAGGTTCCACGAGGACAACATAGAGATGCCAGGCGTTTTGGACGTCCTGCGCGGTTTGTGGTGTGCGGTACGCCTCCAGCAACATCAACGCGCTGTCATACTTTTGCGCTATTTCAACTCGCCGGCGCCACATCTCCTCGCAGTGAGAGAGCTGGACGAGTCCCAATGCGGCCTGGGGGTCGGTGAGGTTGTATTTATACCCGGCCTCTGTGAGTTCGTAACGCCAAGTCCCTTCCGCGGTGTACCGCTTCCAGGCGTCGCGGCTCATTCCGTGCAACCGCATCAGGCTAACGCGGTTTGCCAACGCGTCATCGTTTGTGGTTACCATTCCACCTTCGCCGGTTGTAAGAGTTTTGGTGGCATAAAAACTGAATGCTGTCATGGGGCTCAGGGTCCCAATGTTTTGCCCTCTAAACTTGGCGGGGATTGCGTGTGCAGCGTCTTCGATGACTGTCAAACCGCTCGTTGCCGCAAGGTCGAGTATGGAATCCATGCGGCACGGGTGGCCGCCAAAGTGAACCGGCATAATGACCTTGGTCTTAGGCGTGATTTTTCGTTTGGCATCTTCCGCGCTCAAATTGAAATGGATTGGATCGACATCCACCAGCACCGGCTTTGCTTTGAAGTACGTCACGACTTCTCCCGTCGCGGCAAAGGTCAGAGTGGGAACCAACACTTCGTCGCCTTCGCTGAGGCGGGCCGCATCGAGGGAAAGATGTAGCGCGGCCGTACAGGAGCTCACGGCGAGAGCATGGCGGACGCCAATAAACCGGGCGAATGCCTCTTCGAAGCTGCGCGTCTTGGGCCCCGTGGTGATCCAGCCGCTCTCTAATGTTTCTGTGACAGCGCGAATCGCCTCTTTCCCAATGGAGGGAACGTGGAATGGCACGGATTTTGTCGCTGTCGAGGTTGTCATGGGTGTAGTCTCTCCAGATGCGTAGCTGCCAACGATGGATCCTGTGGAATTAGGGCCTACTGGAAAACGAAAACTACTTAGATAATCGGTTTGATGAATCGGAATGGTCTGATAGTTAAATGCGCGGTTCAGTGACTCGCTTAACAAAACTGGAACCCAGCTCGGTCACGTACTGCCTTACTTCCAACCAGAAGGGTTTAAGGTCGCCCCACCGGTTTACTTCATATCGCGAGGCTTTCTCGTTGAAATTCAAAAACTGCACAATCGATTCGACCTTGCCGAAAGGCAACGGGCGGGGGCGTGGTCCGCTGTTGATCAATACCTTCCACAGGCTTACCAGGTCACCCAGCAGCCATCGGCATTTGATTCCCGTGATGTATGGCTTCACCTTGCCTAGATTCTTTCCAATCGCCATTTGATAAAGGAGCCAGGGAAAATCCACTCCTGCGTCAATTGCCAATTGCAACGATCCCCAGAAGCGGCCATTCACTTCCATGAGGTACGGAGTTCCCTCAGCGGAAACCTTGAACTCGACCATGGCGACGCCGTGCCATCCAACGTGTTCGAGTATCGCGCGCGCCATCCTCTGTGCTTCCGGGTTCGGCTCGATGCTTTCACTTAGAACGCTGACTCCCCCCGTTGGTGGTCTTTCTCGCAGGCGCCGGTGCGCGAAGAACACAATTGGTTTGCCATGATCACAAAGAACAAATACTCCCTCGGCTCGGCCCGAGATGTATTCTTGGATCATGAAGGGGTGCTGGCTAAAGTACTCATACCGGGCGCCAACCTCTTTTAGCTCTTCCATGGAACTCGCGTACTGCACGGAGGTGGCGATCCAGCGTCCATGAGACGAGATCATGGAACGATAGGGCTTCAGGACTACGGGAAACTTCAGCCCTTTGCAGAGCTCGTCGAGTGAGTTGATCTCCCTTACAAACTCTGTCTTCGGTATGGGAAGATTGAGTTGTTGTGCAAGCTTCAGCAGCCTCCACTTGTCATTCAACGCTTCAAAAGCTTTATGTTCCCCGAACGGTACTCTCAAAGATTCAAATTCTTCGCGATGTCTCAACACCGTCGAAGTGCTTAGCTCGGTCATCGGCAGGATCACTCCGATCCCGCGCCGCGAGCATTCTGTCTTAACCGTCTCGAGGAACCCCTCCAGGTTGCTGGCCGGGGACGGGTAGGTAAAGCTCTCACTACAGTATCTCGATGCCCCCGCCAGCGTTCTCTTGGTCTCATCGGCGACTACGACTTGCACTCCCTTCATTCCCAGAGAGCGTGTTGCCGCGAGCGCGCTTCTCGTGTTTCCATCTAGGATCAGCACCTTATCCAAATCTAACCTTGGTTGCGAGTCCGGCCTTTTCAATGGGGCGTCCGACGGCGAGATCGCCGTCCCGATTCCGCCGTCGAACGCGAGCATTTCACGAGTCAGGGGTTGGCTATTCATCTAGTTTGTCCAAGAAGATGCGAGTGTTTGTTTCTTGTCCCGTATGTGGAAATTCCGAATCCAAACCTAGGCTTGCGAAACCTGTGGCACACCGGATCGGTTCGTGGATTCACGAGCGGCTCGATGACTCTCCCAATGGGCCTCTGCCGGGCTAATGCCTTTCACAAAGATATATTGGTTATTGCCGCGGCCCTTGCCGCCCTTCGACAAAGTTGAATGGACCAACGTAAAGCCTCTTGTCTTGTAGAAATCATTGATTTCGTCGGCCCTGGCAACTTCAAACGGGTAACCGCCGAGCCAATCCAGAATGTCGGGCCAGAGCGACATCCCCCGTCTCTTTCGATATCCGAAGTATCGTGAGAACGGATTGCTCCACCCGATCAAATCAAGCGCCAATCCGTGGGCTACCATGCATGCCAGGTAAAGCGGGGTAATAAGAATCCGCCACGCGAGCGACCGGTTATAGAGCACCTTCACTGCCTTCCAGACTCGCGAGGCTTTGCCTTGGTCGTTGTAGATTGCAACGAAAAGAGTTCCTCCGTCCTGAACTCGATCACTTACATTCTCCAGGGCTTGCCACATGTTGCCCGTGTGATGCAGGACGCCCCATGAGTAAACGATGTCGAACTTCCCCAGCCGGGATAGATAGTCAGCATCGAGAACACTGCCTTCCTCGATCGTCCATGTATGTGTTTCGGGGGGGGGGGAAGCGGCGTTTCAATTCCTTTGTGCAACCGACGCTTTGCGGGTCATAGTCGAAGGAGTGAACCCGGTCAGCGCCCAGCCGCATGGCGGCCAACGAGAACAAGCCGCTTCCCGAGCCGACGTCTAGGAACGAATTTCCTGCCAGCGTCTCCATTTGTAACATTTCCCGTAATGATCGCTCGGCTTCATGGATGCGCTCTTCACTCAGTGTTTGCAAGAATCTTTCCCAGTTCTTCCCGAAACCGAACCGTTCGCCACGAGAAACTTCTTGTGAGTGTGTATTCATCGTCCCTCCCGGTTAGTCGTCAGCAGTTTCCTAAAATCGTATTCAGAACTCTTTTCATCCTTAATACTGGAGTCTAGTGCGGGCCTAGACGACGCTGGCTTGATGCTGGGACCGCCCTCCAATGGGATTCCCTTTAAAGCTTCCATGGCGCCAGCCATCGAGGTAGGTGCCCAGCCGCAACAGGCGGGCATAGAAAACTGCAATTGATGTTCGAGGAGTAATAACAACCCGTCGCAGCCGCAGAAGGTCAAGGGAATGCGACTTGTTTTCCCCGCTGAGTGTTGTGAAAGCCAGCCGAATGCCCTCGTTTCTCAGAATCTCAACGACAGTGTCATTATGATTCCCGTTGGGATAGCAAAAGACCGGCAGGACGGTCCCGATCTCTCTTTTGAGATCTTCTTGAGATCCCCTAATCTCTTGGCGCATTCTGTTCGGCGTTACCTGGGTCATAATGGGATGTGTTCGTGTGTGCGATCCAATCGTAAGTCCTTCTTTTGCAAGTGTGCGCAGTTGGTCCCAGGTCAGGACGCTCCCCGAATACTCCTGTCCCTCCACGAGTTCAGCACACACCGAATCAACCAGTCTCATCGCCTCATCGTGCGGGATGATGGCGCAGTAGTCTTGGACTTTGCGTAGGCCGCGCCGCTTCTCTTCAGAGTTACGGAGCGGCAAATGGCCGAGCGGAGTTCCGTACAATTCTGTTTGAGCAGTAGCTTTGAACGCCTGATACAGCTTGTCCCCCGAAAAGGGCACTTCGCGATGGTCTGGATAAGCAGTTGGAACGAACATGGTCGCGGGCAGCCCAAACCGTTTCAGAATGGGCCACGCGATTTCGGCGAAGTCGGCATAAGCGTCATCAAAAGTTATCAGAACGGCTCGTTTGGGAAGGGGCGCCCCGTACTCAATGCCGTTCAAGAGCTGGGGCATACCGATGACATGATAATGACGCGCCAGATGCTCCATCTGGCGCGCAAACACCGCAGGTGTTGCGCTCACGCTGCGGGAGTCAACGGCGGGCGTATCCCGCAATTCAGCGACTCGATGGTATGCCAGGATGCGAAGCACTCTGCCTTCCTCCTTTATTCTCGGGGTGGTTGCAAAACCGTTTTCGGCCCCTTTGGAATCAATACCTTAACGACGGGCAAAAGGAATTTCAAAATATCTGCGGTCTTTACTCAAATTGTCCTTAACTAGAAGGTTCACGTCTGTTATGATGTTTTGGTAAAGAAGTGCGCAAAGTTCCAGTTGTGAGGCAACAAGGTTCAAATCCGGTAGCTCCGCTGCCGTTTTTTTTGCCCGCGATTCTTTCCCAGGTTGTCTGCTACCTTTTAGCAAGTCTTTGTCCTGTAACTCGATGTCTTGTTTTCAATCACCTACGAACCGCCCTATTTTGGGCAACCAGTTGCCTCCCCTTCTTTTTCAATGACTTACAAATTGCAAATCTTGTAACCCCTTTGTTGTGATAACGATATGAATTGCCGGGGGTGGGGGTAGGGCATCCATCGAAATGGCCTTCACGGACTCTAGCCTTGATATAAGAATGGCGTTTCTTGTTCTTCACGCATGGAATGAATAATCCGGACCGTCGCGCTAGATAGAGCCACCAATACCCAGAAGTACCTCTGGTAAGACAAGTGAGCGAAGACAGCCGAGATGGAATAAGCGCAGAGACAAAGAAAGAATGCGGCCGCCCAACTGGCGATTTCTGGATTGCTTTGCATCCACAGGCGGCGTTCTTTCCATAGCTCATGCATGATTACGAAAAAGATCGCAACCAAGCAAGCCAAACCGACAACGCCAGTTTCAGCCAGCGTTTCCAAATAAAGGTTGTGCCCCATGTATTTCTTCGTCGTTTCAATCAGGCCAACGCGATTGGCATATGGCACCGAGTAATACTCCGCAAAATGCCCCGGGCCAGCCCCAAAGATCGGGTGATCCAGGAACACATGCCACGTCGCGAGGTTCAATACGTAGCGGTGGATAGCGGAACTGTCCGGTGCTCGATAGGTGTAGTCTGTGTGCAATAACAGGCTCTTCAAATCCTCCAGAGTTGCCATCCGGGTTACAACCGCAGGTGCAAAAGCCGCGATAAGCACACTCACGCCAAGGACTGACGCAAGAACGTGGCGCGGCTTTAGCAATCGCATGGACGTCATCATCCCAAGTAAGACGACACCCGTGAGAAAGGCCCCGCGCGAAAATGTGAGCAACAGACCACCAAGGATGAGCCCGCCGGCAACCAAGCCGAACATTCGCAGCGTGCGCGTGCGCTCGGTACGAAACGCCAAAGCGGCAAAGGGAAGGAGAACAAGCAGTATCTGTCCATATCGATTGGTCTCGCCGATCGGACCCGCCGCTCGCAACTGGCCTTCGGCTCCGCCCCTCCCTGCCACCGTTCCTAACGGCCGCAGCGAGCGCTCTTGCCCGCTTGCAGTCAAGGTGACATCCGTCCCCATCTGGGCCAGGCCGCCGTAAATTCTGTCCTCGGTATGTGTTGCCCTTTGGTAAAGCGTGAATCCCCCCATCAGGCTGCCAGCGAGAAGCAGGGCCCATGTCGCACGTCTTAAAGTGGAGAAATCCCGAATGACATTGGTCAGAAGAAAATAGGGGACTAAGCCCTCAACCAAATAGTCGGCAACCCGTGCACCCGCAAGCCGTCCGTCCAGGGAAAACAATGACGACATGAGTAAGGCCACCAAAAAAGCCGACATAAGAATAAATCCGCGATCGAATATTAACTTTTCTTTGCGGATCAATAATTGGTGAACCAAAGACACGGACAGAAATAACCCCATCGCCGCCAGCACTATAATGATCCGCGGATTTTGGTCCGCGGATCCCGCTGTGACTTGAATTGCCCTCTGGGTTCTCATCGCGAGAACCCCGATGTTGGAATAAATTGCGAAGAGAACCACCAGCGTTCCCATCTCCGGCCAACGAAGCATCAAGCCAAGAATCCCCATAATAATTAGCGCGCCTGCCGCCAGTAACACGTTCTGATTCAGGAGGAAAAAGATCGCGAAGCCGACGGCCACACACGGCACCAGGACCTTTGCGTTCTTTAATGTGAACGCATCAAAAAACATTCTTCTCTCGAATGTTGGCGTATACATCTTCAGGTGAGAAGCCGCGCGAATGGCAAGCTGAGCAACTCCGGGAAAACTTCCATAATTCTGAGCTTCTTCTTGGCAATGGCAAGAACGAGCAGAGAAACGCATCCCGCTAAAGGCAATGCCAGAAAAATGCTCAAGGAACTGAAGTATTGGAAAACAAACAGACCTGCCGCGCCCAAGGTGATTGCCAGATAAATGGACAGATATTCACGATCAAACGCGTTGAAATTCGCCGCTCGAAGCAGTCCCATCTGCATCAATAGGTTGTAAATGACCAGTGATGCCGCAGTGCCAATTGCCGCGCCTACTGCGCCGAATCGAGGGATCAAGACGAGATTTAGAACAACATTGAGCAGCACGGCCAGCACGCTCATCACCGTGATGTAACGCAGCTTTTTGACTACCTTGAGCGTTTGCAAGTTAAACCCGAGTGCCACATTGAAATAACTGCCAAACGAAAGTAGCGCCAAGATAGGAGCGGCCTGCTCGTAGCGAGCTCCATAGAGAAACACAGTCAGCGGTTGCGCCAAAGAAAAGGTCACAGCAAAAATTGGGAAAGAGATCACGGACATCCACGCAGCCGTTTGCCAGTAGAGTTTGTTAATCGCGTGATAGTCCGAGTTGGCCAACAAGCGCGCCGCTGAAGGAGTGTAAAGGAGCGTGAAACTGGCCATGACAATGCTGTTCATCTGGGCAAGAGGAAGGACAGCCCGGAAGTACGCGACGTCTGACATAGTTCGAATGGCGCCCAGGAGAAAGATGCTGACCGTGGAAAGCGCCACCGTAGCCAGTATTGAACTAAGCCCCGGCACGATGAACGCCAGGATCTCTTTCACCGGAATCTTGATTTGCCTTGGGTTGATGTGCTGCAGTAGTTGCTGGTCACGCAGAAGCCGCAAATACATCCAGCTATACATCAAGACGCCGAAAATACTTGCAGCGACATACCCATAAGCGAGGAAAATCACGGTTGCGTTCCGCCACATGAGGAGAATGACGACGCCGAGCTTTAGCCCCGGCCCAAGTATGTACTTGCGAAAAAAGATCACGCGCGTGCCAGCGAAACTCGCGAACAGTCCATCCAGCATGGCGTCTGCGGCCTCGACTGGGACCAAGAAGATCAGAATCGGCAACAGCCGCAGGGCAAGCTCTTCATGAGTTAGCAGATGGGAAAGAAATCCGGGAGCCCCCGCTATGCTTGCGACGATGAGCAGTCCGGTCCCAAAGATCACGCCGGCCGCAAGGAAAATCGTCCCAAACAGTTTTTCGTATTCGCCATTTTCATAATAGATAGGAACGTACCGCGAAACGGCGTCTTGCAAGCCCAGTGTGGCGAAGAGTTGAAGGAAAGCGACGACCGATAACCCATAGGCAAGTGCACCGTAATGGGCAACCGAGAGAAACCGCACCATCAAGACCTGCGCGCAGAAGTTGATGCCCAGCGAAAGCACTCTTCCGCCCAGAAACAGGCTGGACCCCCGGATCTGTGTATGGGTCGTATCCTGTTTGCGTTGAACTTCCGGCCGGTCAACTTCAGCGATAGCATCCATCGTGTTTGGTTTTCTCTTTGGGTGTGTCAGGCAAGTGCTGAGATGCCGCTGCGAAAGCCGAGACAATACAAATGTCTTCGCGAAACTCTTGCCGGAATTTGCAATTGCTTCGGACTGCTATGCCGTATTCGCTTCTGCGGCAGAGTCGGAGGCGCTCGTTTCGAAATCGTGTTTCACATGCTGCGAAGGCCGCACTAAGTCTTTCGCGTCTGATCGGTATCTTGCTAACTCGCGACGCGTTGCCCGTTCGGGCGTGCCAAACCTTAAGCACCACTCGCCATCCAGTCGCGTGAGGAACGCGCTGCCACTCTGAATCTGTCGCGCCAGTTCAGGATTACGAGAATGCACGAGCAGGCGATTACCGAGAAAATAGAAGCAATACTTTCCTGATAGTTTCTGCGAAAGCTGCGGCTCCAGCCTTCCGTGAAGAGCTATCGCCCCATGAGTCCATGCGTCGTAAGCAAGATGATCGAGTACCGCGTCAATTGACGAAGGAGATGCCCAGACCTGGACGACTTGGCCAACGCCGCCGTGCCTCAAGTAGTACATATACCAGCCGATGATCTTGTTCCCCCTGTTTCGCAAAAGCACTTTCCGAAGACTTCCGTGCGCCCTCATTCGGTCCATGAAATCCAGAAGCCACGTCACGGACTCAGTGTCGTATTCTGGCCGAAGCGAATGGGACTCCGAAAAGTCGCGCAAACAGACAAGTAGTGTCTCCGCCGTGAGTTCCTCTTCCGAGATCAATGGCAACTTCTGGCGGAAAGGGCTGGATGGCAGCCTCGCGGCGACGGCGTCCACAATTTTGCAAACCGGTTTGCAGCCAAGCGCGATGGCGTCGAACAGAAGACCTCTTCCAAAACGAGACACCGCATGGGCCGCATAGAGCACCGGCCGAAGCGGCCGCGACCAATGCATGGCATACAACGAAGCAGTGCTTCCTCCCAGCCGGGTCCAGATTTGTTGAGTCGTGTGATTTGCCGTATCGGTCATCGCCAAGTCTTGTTTCCCGGAAAGAAAGAAGTCGATTAGTTTCAGGCCTGCCATCGTGGAGCGGCTGTCCGGGTTGACAACCAAGGAAGTCCCGAGAGCAACCTCGATTGGCTTGCCATGCAAAGACATGCGACGCCGCAAGATTCCCAGGAAGCCCACAACTCTTCCATGCCCATTTTGATAGACCAAGGAAGGCAGAGCCTTCTCCGAGAATGGACTGTGAAAGAAAAGTTCTCGGAAATAATCTTCCACAGCAGACGGCGGTGAACTGCTGCAGCCGTGCAAGAACCTCCACGTCAAGGCAGCGACTTGAGGAATGTCTTCTTGGACGAATGCTCGTACGGAGCTCATTTGTTCGCACTCTTCTCCCGACTGGGAACAGGCGAACTAATCTTGGCCGCAAAAAACAGTCGCATCAGATGAGGCTCTGCACAATTCGGTCGTTCAGATTCATGCAAGCACGCATACGGCCTCGTTTTGGACATTGGTGGTGCTTTCGCAGAATGGCTTTATCTTTTCGTAGAGAACGGAAAAGTTGACCGGATGCGGATGCCAAACGATATACGTTTCCTTTGCCATCAGCGCGCGTGAAAGTAATTCATATTGATGCGTAGGAGATTCCTGCACGAAGACGTTCTTCGCTGCGGGAAACGCAAATTTGAAGGCCAGATAGTGTTCCATGAACTTGCTCTGTTCATATTGCGCCATGTGCGCAATCCGACGCGCCATTTCGACCGGCGGAGTCGGCCGCACTTCCACGCATGAATCATCATGACTAATCAGCAGGAACACTTTCTCGGGCTTTGCAATCAACGAGCCGACTCGGCTGCCAAAGATTGCTTGTGGACTAACCTTAGGGAGGACCCGACGCTGAACCGCTGAGATTGCTCTCTGCAGCACACTCGCGGGAAACGCGCCGTTGATTTTCTCGCCAAGGATCCCCTGCATTCTGCCAAGGTGACGAAGACCTTCGAATACCCAGTGCCTCTGGCGTTTGATCGCTCGACGAACATCAGGCACGGTTTCCAGGTGCGAGGGCGAGAGTTCAATCTCCCTCGGCAGACCGCACATCATTTGTCCATCTCCACTGAGGAGGACCCATTCCTCGCCGATGAACTCCGCTCCTTTGGAAGCAAATCCCAAAAGTGCCGTGGTCTTTCCGCTTCCAGCCCACCCGGCCATCAGGATGCCTGTGCCATGATGTACAAAAGCTGACGCATGCACGGCCACAAAACCCTTCGCCAGGGCCGTCAAACTCAAGATTGGCATCAGCAAGGGCACTGCCCCTCGGCCACGCTCGCAAACAATTTCACAAGGCTTCCCCACCAGGTCAAAGGGAATCCTGGCCATCGCGCCGTTGGTGCGCTCATCAAAAACGAAGAATCCGTCGTCGGTGAATCCCTTTTGCTTAAGCCCCAAATGTCGTAAACGAGGCGGCGGCAGATGCTGCACAAAGCGGAGCGTAATGTCTGGTTCGCGCAGCAACAGCCTTTGGAGAGGTCCAAGTTGTTTCGTAACAGCTGCCACGTCGGCGGATGTCGGCTCAACGAGCCGAATTCCCAGCACGCCATGGATGTCAAACTCCGTGCTCCGTTTATCTTTGGAAGGTTCGGTAGTCGGCCCAATCATTTGGATATCTCTGACACCGCTGCTCATTCTTTGACCGGCTTGCTACGAACTGCTCCTCAACAGCCTTTTTAGAGCTTTTTGTAGAGGGTTTCAGGAATGGAAAAGGTGTGGTTGTTGAGTACCGCGCCCAAGATCTTCACATTGGCGGCGGCCAGATTTTCTTTAACCGCCCGCGCCGTCTCTCGGCGTGTAAGGTTTGACTCCAAGATTAGAATAACTCCGTCGGCGATCTGGCCGAGGAGCAGGGCATCAAGGTGCTGCCCGACAGGTGGGCCGTTAACCAAGATATAGGAAAACTCTGCGCGGAGTTCAGTCATGCGGGAACGCAGGCGCTCGGATTTCCACGGAGCTTGCGCCTCCCCGCGACGGGAGCCACCGGTGAGTACCGAGAGGTTGCTTCCCGAAAGAGGGTGAACGAAATCTCGGATGGGTCCGGATTCGAGGACAGCATCCGTAAGTCCCCGCAAGTTGTCCACGCCGAAGCATTCATGCAGGGAGGGGGAGTGGAGGTCTCCATCGACAACGCACACTGACGCGTCTGTTTGGCTCGCGAGGTTTTGTCCTGCGCGAGCGCAAATCCCGACCGCTCCATCCACTTGCCCAACCTGGTGGAAAACCACCAAGCGTGGCGCTTCGCAAGCTGGCAGAAGAAACACTCGCTGGACCAATTCGGCCTCTTCCTTAGTACCAATCGGGGGAACCCGGGTAGCCGGCCGCCGAGGCTCCGGACTTTCTTGAGAAATGTTTTTTGGCCCGAATAATTCTGTTGTCTCTTTGGCTCGTAGAAGTACTTCAATATTCTTGCTCATACGCCATTCCTCCAATCAACTTGCGAGCCACTCGATCTGCTGTCTCTATTCGTGTGCATAAGAATTCTGCCAACGGATGTTGCGCAGATACCTTCGTGACAACCGTCGCTTCCGTCTGGACGGCGATCCCATTGAGTCATGCCGTTCAACAAGTTCTTGCGTTCGTCCCGAAGCGCAGAGTCATCCGCGGGCTAGCGGAGTTCGCGACGAAGCTCACTCTGTTGATGGTCCGCGAGCCAAGTGTCTCCATATCGAGGTCAACTAGAACCTCCTGCAGGACCGACCCATCGATAATCGTTTGGCCATTCGCGAACGCCAAGGTTAGCGCCTGGAAACAAAGGTTATTGATATTCCGTGGTGTCCCCCCGCTACATGAATGGATGATTGCCAGCGCGTCGGGCGTGAACAATGGGTTGCCCCGGTAGCCGGCAACGCGGAGCCGATGACCTATGTAATCAGCGGTCTCATTTACGCTAAATTCCGTCAATCGGCTCAAAATCGAAATTCGCTGTCGAAGCTGAACCATGTTTCCGCTCGCCAATCTATCTGCCAATGGCGGTTGGCCAGCAAGGAGGATCTGCATCAGTTTCCTACCTGGAACCTCGAAGTTGGAAAGCATGCGTACCGTTTCCAGGACAGAATCGTCAAGGTTCTGCGCTTCGTCAATCACGACCACAACGCGCCTGCCGGCGCGGAGTTCGCGGATCAGGGCGTCATTCAACTTGCGGTGCATGCGCCCCAGGTTATCGTCCTGATCATCGATGCCCAGATCGGTCATGAGTGAGCGAAGAAACTCGCGCGGGTCACAATGTGACTGGAACAAAAAGGCCGTGCGGGCGGAGTCTCGCAGTTTCTCCAAGAGGTGAAAGAGCAGGGTGGTTTTCCCCATTCCCGGCTTTGCAATCAGGGCCATGAACCCACGCTGCGTCTGGATCCCATAAAACAGGGAAGCCAGCGCCTCCAGATGTGAGGGCCCGAAGAAAAGAAAACGGGGATCGGGAGTAACCCCGAATGGTTGTTCGCGTAGGCCGAAATGATTGACGAACATGAGCTCTACCTATGACCGTTTCTTGGAAGGGTGGCTAGTAACGGAATGTCCAGGTATTCCTTAACCTCGGAAACCGTTCGGAACGACGGGTCGAGATACTCGCCGACGAAACCCGCTCCCAAGCTCACCAGCGCGGCTATTACAACCGCTAGAATCAGCTTCATTTCCAGCGGAAGCCCGGTCGGAACCAACGGAACTGCTGCTGCCTCCGCAACAGCCACATTAACAATCTTGCTCTGGTCCAGCGCGTCAGCGATGCGCGCTTCCTCGCGCTTTTTGCGGAACAGCAGATAGCTGTCCTCGTCCGCTTTAGCCGTCCTCAACAGTTCCTGCTGAACTACGGATTGCTGGTCCAGTTTCAGGGCCCTGTCCTGAAGAGTCCTGACTGCACCGGACAACGCCGAAGAGCGCGCCTTCAAGCCCACCAAGTCGGCCTCGGCTTTGGCCATTTCCGTCCTGACCCATTCATGAGTCGGATTCTGATCGGTCGTTTCCTCGTGAACTGCCCCGGCTTTGGCATCAGCGATTGCGGCGACAGCCTGAGTAATTTGCTTCTCCACCTCCTGCACCAGCGGATAGCTCGGTTCGTAGGCCTCCAGCAATTCCGTGCGCTTGATTTCCAGGTTTAGCAGGGTAGTTTTCAGGTTGGCCATGAGCTGGGGATTATCCGCGGTGCGGATCTGGGTGGTGACGCGAGAGGGAATAGACGTCTCTTTTTCTTGCAGAGCTCGGACTCGCTGTTTTGTCTCCGCTACAGCCGCCCGCGTTTGCTGAAGTGAGACGTCGAAGTCGCTGAGCTTCTGCAAAGTAACTTGCTTTTCGAAGTCCGCGGAAACGATTCGTGATTGCTGATTCATTTTGACCAAGCGCGACTGCGCATCGGCCAGGTCGTTTTTGTACTGATCCGCTTGCTGCTGGAAGAACTCCGAGGTGCCCTGCGGATGGTGAATCGCCGCGTGCTTCAATAGGTAGAGATTTCCCAGCTCCGTAAGCACCTGCTCCGCGGTCTGCGGGGAACGCGCTTCATACGTCACCTTGATCAGATTTGAGTTGTTCATTGGGATCACATGCAGGTCCTTCTCCAGCGCCAGGACCGCTTTAAAAATTCGCTGATCCTTGTCAGGTGCTAATCCAAAGGCTCCCAGCACACGCAATTTGATTGCGCCCAGAGACCATGGATTCTTGATTTCATGAAGCCCGCAATCAACAACCGTTTGTTTCAGAGAGTCGCGACTTTGGAACAACTCCACTTCCGACGAAATCTCGTCTGGAGTCAGGTTGCGGTCTGCTTCGACTACATTGCCCTGAGGGGACACGACAGGGTCGACACGGTCGCGCTCCACGAGGATTTTCATCTGCGCTTCATAAGCGGCGGGCAAGATGGCAATTGCAAGAACGGCGCCCGCTAAGAGTCCCGCGAAGCAGAGCAACATCAGTCGCTTGCGGCGAAATACTACGCTCAGTAAGTCCCGCAGCGAAAAAGAAGGCGTTGGGACAGTGTTGCCATTGCCGCTACCGTTGTGCTTCCCAGATTTCACTTCGTCCATGTTCAACCTCCTTGGACAATTTAGAGTCCGCGGTTACAACCCTGGATTGAAAAACGTTCCCAGAGTGGCCACTGGAATAAAACGTTTGATCTTCGAATAGGTGTTCCTGGGGACGTACAGCATGTCACCAGGCCGCAGATGCGCATCTTCACGCAAGTTGCCGCTCTTGAGCATTTTCTTTAGGTCGAATTGCCGTGTTTCCACCCAATCGTTCGAAACGCGGCGGAAAAGCCAGACTTGTGAGTGTTTCGAACTTTCTGTGAAGCCGCCTGCGATGGCTACCGCCTCTGTCATGGTCGTGTCTCCCCGCAATTCAAACTTCCCTGGATGCCCGACTTCTCCACCCGCGACAAAGTAAGGTTTTTCAAATTCTGTGAGCCGGACCGTGAGGATGGCGTTATGCAATGTTTTCGCATAGGCTGCCCGAATCGACTCAGTGACGTCAGGAACTGTTTGTCCTTCAACGTGAAGATCGCCGACACCGAGCAAAGTAATGAAGCCATCCGGTTGGACGGTGACCGTTTGATTGAACTCTGGGGTCAAAGCAAAGTTCAGCTGCAGCACGTCGTCTTTGACCAACTGGTATCGCGGGTTCCGATGATGTAGTTCGGGGTGCTGCGCTGCTTCTTGGGCGGTTGTTTCGAGTTTCAATGCAGCAGAGAGTCCGTCGGGTGTGCCAGTCGCCTGCTTTCCTTGCGCTGCATGCGTTATCGTCACAAGAAAGATCCCAGCTCCGAAACAACATAGAATTCTGTTACGCATGGATGTTTCTCCTCACTTCCCCTTATGCGAACCTTGATGATGCTGCCGTAAGCAGCGGTTTGTTCTCTAATGACACGCTTGACTGCCTGAGTCGGTGAAAGTCTGACCTGCGATCGGTATGAACTGCCAATCGTAGCTAGTTGCATGCAACGTTAGCTTCAGAACGCCAAAGGTGCTGCTATTGCGGACTTCGCTGTTGGACGCGGTGGTAGTGAAGGACTGGAGAGATTCGCCACCCGTTCCAATGACGAACTCGCGGAGACCTTTCGCCACGTCCAAATTGCTGTTGGGATCTTGCGGAGCGAAGCGCTCATAGTTGTGAGCATGGCCGTTGATCACCAGTTCTGCCCCTGCGTTGTAGAGAATCTGCCAGAACGGTTTCATTGCGGTCGTGACAGCGCTGCTGGTGGAGCTATAAAGCGGCTGGTGCCAAATCGCTACTGTGCAGGCGGTCGGGTTGGCAGTCAGATCAGATTGCAGCCATTGACCCTCTGCTGAGGTGGCGGTACAGCCGTTCACGCCAGCTGAAACTGTGCAGATATCATTGATGATGACGACGTGCCACGCGCCGTAGTTGTAACTGTAGTAGCCCTTGGTTGGATCACCTGCGATCGCCCCGAAATAATTGAAGTAACCTTGGGCGTTAGGGGCGATGAAGTCGTGAACCCCGACTGCTGGTGCTGTTCTGGACCTTTGGCGGCCCCATGTGGCGTCGTAGCACCTGATGTACTCGGTTTCCGCTCCGTTAGGATACGCGAGGTCGCCCGCCACGAATACCATACCTGGGATGGAATCCAGCAAAGCCGCTGTGGCCTGCGAGTGGGCTGGCGTCGGGCCGCAACCGCCGATGTCAGCCGCGCCCACTAGTGTCACATCCTGAGTCTGGGCGATGACGCGGCGCTCGAGGCACCAGACAACGAGGAAGAGAACAGCGCAAGTTCCGATAAGAAGTCTTTTCGTAAGCAAGTTCGTAGGTCGCAATTGAAATTGATTGATCGAGCGTTTCCTTGACATCTCAAGTTCTCCCACTGATTTGCAACACTGGGCAATCTGCGTCGTCTGCGCGTAAGGACAGTCTTTACTGCCCCGAGCCTGTCAAGCTCACTATCTGCGGGCTGCTGTTGGCGTTATCGGTGATGGTTAGCGTTCCGGTGCGAGTCCCGGTTGCCGAAGGCGCAAAAGTCACACTGATGGTGCAACTGCCACCCCCGGGCAAAGACGTGCCACAGGTATTGTTTTGGGCGAAGTCGCTCGCATTTGTGCCGGCGATTGAGATGCTGGTGATACCCAGAGTCGTGTTGCCGCTATTGGTTAGATTGACCGTCTGAGGCGCACTGCTTGTGTTGACGCTCTGGCTGGCAAAAGTCAGGCTGTTCGGAGAGAGCGATACGGACGCGAACTGATAAGCGCCCGCGTCGTACCCCGGGCCGCGCGCGACTCCATCCTTGTCAAGGGGCTGGACGTAAGCCGAGTTGCTGAAACTGATGGCTGGCGACGAAGAGGTCAAATGCCAGTTCTTGGTTGAGGTGCTGACGAATAGAGGATCTTGCGCCAAGTTGTTTGTGAGGCAACAACCGCCCGCCAAGTACCAGCCCGACCTTGAAGTGCTCGTCGGGCTGAACGTAACGTTGTGATCGAGGACGTTCGCTACTCCGGTACGGAGCGTACCTTGAGGATCATTCAATGGGTCGCCGTTACCGTAGGCGACGTTGTTCGCTACGACGTTATTGTCGCCCCAAACTGTAATTCCGTAGCCTGCGTTATTGACGACCGTGTTCTCCTCTACGGCCACATTCGCCGGTATCGTGTTGCTGCCACCTGAATAGAGCGCAATTCCGCTACCGTTGTGCTCGACCACATTGTTGGAAATAAGACCGCCATTCGCGCATCCTGCCGTAGTTGAACCCCAGAAAATCCCGTTTACACCCGCGCTTATGCCGCTGTCGTGGAGGTACGAGCCGAGAACCTGGTTGTTGCAGCCGTTGGACTGGTTGTAGGCGGCGTGGTAATCGAAGTTTGCGATTTCCACGTGGTCAAACGTCACGTCGTGGGTATTCAGTACGTCAATGCCGTTGATCGTCAGGCCCGAGGTGCCAATCTGGAATACGAGGCCGTACGGCGGCATCATCGCCGTGCCCTTGAAGATGACAAACGCGCCGTTGACACGGGTGTTCCCCTGTACCACTGCTACTTCACCAGGGAAGTCCTGGATGGTGATCGGATTGCCAGCCGCGCCGCTGTTGTTCATGATTTGGCTGTAGGTTGTGCTGCTCTGCGACGGATAAGTGCCTGCACGCAAGCAGACCACGTCGCCCGCCGCGCTGCTGTTGAAAGCCTTTTGCAAATGTTGCCATGGCGAACTCAAGCTGCCGCTGTTCAAGTCCGAACCGCTGGAAGAGACGAACTTCGTGCAGCCTGATGCCAGGCCCGTCCCCGAAAGTGCGATGGTCTGCGGGGAGTCGAGGGCGTTGTCCGCGATGCTGACCGAGGCTGTGCGCGTCCCGCTTGCCGTGGGCGAGAAGATCACGGTGACGGCGCAGTTGCCCCCCGCGGCCAGAGAAGAGCCGCAGGTGTTGCTTTGTGAGAAGTCACCCGCATTCGCGCCGATGACCGAGATGCTTGTAATGCTCAACGAAGTGCCGCCATTGTTACTGAGAGTGACCGTCTGAGCCGGGCTGGTCGTGCCGATCATTTGACTCGTGAACGTCAACGAGGCTGGATGAGCCGCAGGTGATGCCGGGGCAGGATTCACTGTGAGAGTTGCCGCACTGCTCGCTACGTTTCCCGCTGAGTTGCTGACTGTCACTGCGAATTGCGCCCCATTGTCGGAAGTCGAAACGGGCGAGGTCGTATACGTAGAAGTATTCGCCCCGCGGATGTTGGTGCCGTTCTGCTGCCACTGGTAACTCAACGGATTCGTGCCAGTCACCGCCACACTGAAGCTGGCCGTCTGACCGGCCGTCACCGTAGCGTTTGCAGGTTGCGTGGCGATCGACGGCGGCGTGTTCACCGTTAACGTTGCGGCGGTGCTGGTTACGCTACCCACCGAGTTGCTGACCAGTACAGTGAACTGGGATCCGTTATCCGCCGATATCGTGGCCGGGGTCGTGTAAGTAGACGAGGTTGCCTGGTCAATGTTCGTCCTGCTTTTCTGCCATTGGTAGCTCAACGGCGCAGTGCCCACAGCCGCCACGCTGAACGTCGCTGTTTGACCGAGGGTGACAGTCTGGCTGGCCGGCTGAGTCGTGATCGTCGGCCCGCCTCCCGTACCGGTCAGGCTCACCGTCTGCGGGCTTCCGCTGGCGTTGTCGGTAATTACCAAGCTCCCGGCCCTAGTTCCGGAACTGCTCGGCGTGAAAGTTACATATATCGTGCACGTGGAGCCGGCGGGCACGCCATTCCCGCAGTCATTGGTCTGCGCAAAGTCTCCAGTCGCGGCAATACTGGCAAGGTGCACGGGTGCGGTACCCGAGCTCGCCACCAGAATTGTTTGAGACCCGCTGGTGGTGCCGACTTGCTGGTTTCCGAAATTCAAGGTCATCGGGGAGAGCGCGACGGCAGGCGCGAGGGCAATTTGTGCAGCAAAGGCATCCGCGTAGCTCCCGCCGAACGTGGCTTGAACAGCATTGCTTGTCGGAAAGTTTGAGGAACCAGCTTCTCCCGTTAGGTACGCGTTCGCCGATGAGTCCAAGGCGATACCAGAAACTTGATCAACGTAGTTGCCACCGAGATACGTTGAGAAAACGAGACCTGAGCCTGCGGCATTGAACTCCGAAAGGAATCCAGTCCCGTAGAAGCAGCCCGAACTGTTGCACGTGCTTTGGATAGCATTCGCCAACGGAAAAGAAGCGGAATACGTCTGTCCCCCAACAAAGACATTTCCAGTATCCACGGCGATAGTCTTTCCGAAATCCAACCCATTTCCATGGAGGTACGTTGAGTAAACAAGCCCGGAAAAATTAGGCGCAATCTTGGTGAGGAAAACGCTTGCACCACCAGGACCCAGCGAGGTCTGGTAGGCTCCTGAGGTAGTTGGGAAGTCAGCCGAATAGGTGAATCCCGTTACGTAGACGTTGCCGGCGGTGTCGACTGCGATAGCGGAGCCGTGGTCAGTGCTGTTACCGCCGAGATAGGTCGCACGAAAGAGCGCGGCACCGTTTGGACTGATCTCCGCCACAAAGGCATCGGCGCTTCCCGGGCAACCCTCGCAAATGGCCTGGAGAGGATTTGCGAGCGGAAAATCAGTTGATTTGGTGGCACCCGCGACATAGGCGTTGCCTGCAAGGTCCACTGCGATGGCCTCTCCCCATTCAGCATTGCTGCCGCCGAGATAAGTGGAGTACACAAGGGCCGAGCCGCTGCTGTTGATTTCCGTCACGAAGGCATCCGAGTCTTGGTTGCCTCCATTAGCGGGTTGGATCGCCGCCACCGTGGGAAAGTCTGTGGAGTAGGTTTGCCCCGTCACATAGACATTGCCATTGATGTCCACCGCTATCCCTTCGGCGTTGTCCGTTCCGCTGCCGCCCAGGTAGGTCGCGTATTGCAGCGCTGTCCCTCCAGGGTTCAGCTTGGCCACGAAAGCGTCTCCTGCACCGCTGTAAGTGGTCTTGAAGGCTCCGGCGGTAGTCGGAAAATTGCTTGAAAAAGTCTGTCCCGCGACGTACGCCGCGCCGGAAGCATCCACAGCAATGGCCTTGCCCATGTCATTGCCGCTTCCGCCCAGGTAGGTCGAGTACACCACCAAACCATTGGCCGTCAGCTTGGTGACAAAAGCGTCCCAAAAATATCCGTTGCACGTGCCGGACGTGCCGCAGATGGTTTGGAAGGAGCCTGCGGTGACGGGGAAGTTGGACGAGCGAGTAAAGCCTGTGACATACGCGTTGCCCGAAGCGTCCACCGCGATGGCGGTGCCGGAATCGTATCCGGCGCCTCCCAAATAGGTGGAATAGCTCAATACCGGGTCGACAATGAGCGGCTGGTGGCGGTCATAATCGCCGACTTGAAAGCCGACGTGGCCATCGGCTTTAAGCACATACCCGCCAGCGATGCTTTTCCGCCGTCCGGCAGTGGTCGTTTGATAAATTCGGGGCTTGCCGAGGAGCACCTCGCCGCCGGGAATCCGGAGGCGGAGATTGCCTTGAGCGTCGATTTCTACTTTGTTGGCGCCTTGGCAGTCCAGGGCGATGACCTTAGGGTCGGCGCCGGGAGCAATGACGAGGTCATATTCCAGGCGGCCGGGAGTTCCGTAGTAAACCACGCTGACGCCGGGGTAGACGTCCTGGTAGCGCACTTGGGCGTAGGTGGGAATGTCGGAGCGCCACTGTTTGGGGTCATTGCCGATAAAATAGTTCACTTTGCCGGGAAGCTGCTGGGAGCCCACAATGCGAGGCGCACGGTTAGCCCCCGCAAAACCCATCCGCAGCGCCCCTATCAAAGCAGAACTGCTTTGGCTTTCAGCAGCGGGGCTGCGCTCCGATTCGCGAGTCTGCTGACCACTCGTTCCGGTGCTGCGCAACGCCACAACAACTTCATTCGACGTCAGGAAAATTGTGTAATCCTTTCCTCGCGCGACGAATTTCACTCTCGGATCGGTTTGCCCCTGATTGATCTCGAAGGCCAACGGGTTTTTCTTGTACCTCTGCAAGAGGGAAGCGCCTAATGCTCGTGTGGCTTTCTTCGATTTGCTATGAGTTGTGTCCGAACCCGACCATCTCTCGGAAAACGACACAGCGCGGTAGGACTCAGAGACCTCCTGGCCCCACACGACCATTATTTGGTCAACGCCTAAAGAGAAAAGCACTAGGCCAACAGCAATACCGCCCACCCCGGGCTTAGCCCATTCCATAACCTTCTTCCACCTCTATGGGCTGGTAACGGACCTGATAACGGGCACTGTTCCCGCGCCGCTTGCGCTGACACAGCCGCCGGGCCAAGAAGAGGATTCACTAATGGCAGGCTTGCGTGCCGGAATCCGTGAAGGTTTGGCCCGCAACAGGGATGAACTGCCAATCGTAACTCGTGGCGTGTAGAGTGAATTGAATGACGCCGTGACTCGTGTTGTTCCGGACTTCGCTGTTGGGCGCGATTGTGGTGCTAAAAGACATGAGAGATTCGCCTCCTGTGCCAACGACGAATTCGCGAATGCCATTGACCGCGTCCAAATTGCCGTTGGGGTCTTGCGGGGCAAAGCGTTCGTAGTTATGGGCATGACCGTTGATCACAAGATCGGCGCCCCCATTGTAGAGAATCTGCCAGAACGGCTGTACAGCCGGAGTTGCGTCGGCACTTGTTGATGTGTAGAGCGGGGTATGCCAGAGGGCTACTGTGCACGCAGCCGGGTTGGCGGCCAGATCTGCTTGAAGCCATTGGGCCTCGGGCGAGGTCGCTGTGCAGGCTCCAGGCAAAGTTGGCGCCGGCGTGCAGACGCTATTAAGGACTACCACGTGCCATGCGCCGTAGTTGAAACTGTAGTACCCCTTCGTAGGATCGCCCGCTGCAGGTCCGAAATAATTGAAATATCCAAAACCGTTTGGAGCGATGAGGTCGTGTACCCCCGGCACTGGATGCAGCCGCGCGCGGTGCCGTCCCCAAGTGGCATCGAAGCACCTGTTAAACTCAGTTTCCAGTCCATCCACGTAGGCTAAGTCGCCGATCGCAAATACGCTACCTGGAATGGAATCGAGCAAAGTCGCCGTAGCCTGCGGATAGAACAGGTTTTCGGGTCCGCACCGCGCAATGTCGCCTGCTCCGACGAGGACCACGTCCTGAGTCTGCGCTTTGAAATTGCCTGTTGGCAAACAAAGAACCAAGAGCAGTGCGCAGCACAGAACGACAATTGTTTTCTTCACGTCAGCCTCCTTCCTATCTCCCCTTAACGTACAGCGTCATCACTGTCCTGCTCCCGTGAGACTTGCCGTTTGAGGACTGTTGGCAGCGTTGTCTGAAACGTTAAGCGATGCTGTGCGTGTTCCGGTTGCCGCGGGCGAAAATTTCACGCTTATATTGCACTGCGCGCCTGCGGCCAGCGAACTGGGACAGTTGTTGGTTTGGGCAAAGTCAGCGGCGTTCGTCCCGGCAATTGCGATGCTGCTGATCGTGAGTGTTGCATTGCCTGTGTTCTTCAGTTGTATGTTTTTTCCGCCGCTGGTTGTGCCCACGTTCTGATTGCCAAAGGAGAGGCTCGTTGGGTTCAGAGTTGCCATCGGCCCGATACTGGTGCCTGTAAGGTTTACATGCTGCGGGCTGCCGCCAGCATTGTCGGTGATGTTTATGGTCGCGGAGCGATTCCCACTCGCAGTGGGAGTAAAGGTGACGCTAAAGGTGCAACTCGCTCCGACTGCCACCGTAGTGCCGCAATCATTGGTTTGTGCGAAGTCGCTTGGGTTCGGACCGGCAATGGCGATACTCGTGATGATCAATGTGGCTTGGCCTGTATTTTGGAGAATTGCAGACTGCGCGGCACTTGTTGAGCCCATCGGTTGATTGCCGAAAGAGAGTTTGTTTGGTGACAGAGTCACCGTGGTACTCGAGCTGGACGTTCCACTTCCTGTCAAGCTGGCCGTTTGGGGGCTGTTGAAGGCGTCATCAGAAACACTTAGGGACGCAACACGCGTTCCGAAAGCCGTCGGTGTAAAGGTCACGTTTATATTGCATTGAGCGCCTGCCGCCAGCGAGCCGGGGCAGTTGTTGGTTTGCGCGAAGTCAGTGGCATTCGTGCCAATTATCGCGATGCCGCTGATTGTGAGGGTCGCGTTGCCGGTGTTCTTCAGCTGTATGCCTTTTGCGCCGCTGGTTTTGCCCACGTTCAGATTGCCAAAGGAAAGACTGGTCGGATTCAGAGTCACCATTGGCCCGAAACCTGTGCCAGCCAGGGTTACCTGCTGCGGACTGCCCGTAGCGTTGTCGGTGATGTTTATGGTTGAAGAGCGGTTCCCGAGCGCAGTGGGAGTAAACGTGACGCTAAAGGTGCAACTCGCTCCGGCTGCCACTGTAGTCCCGCAATCATTGGTTTGCGCGAAGTCGCCGGGATTCGTACCGGTGATAGCGATGCCGGTGATGGACAACGAGAAATTACCTGTATTAGTCAGGGTAAGGTTCTGTGGGGCGCTGGTTGCACCCAGTGGCTGATTGCCAAAGGAAAGGCTTGTTGTTGACAGGGTCACGACGGGCCCGCCCGTGGTAGCTGTGCCCGAAAGGCTAACCGTTTTCGGGCTGCCGACGGCGTTGTCGTTGATAGTCAACGTACCCGTGCGCGTAGCACTTGTCGTCGGAGTGAACGTCACGTTGATCGTGCAGGTTGAGCTTGCGGCCACGCCCTTTCCGCAGTTATCGGTTTCTGCAAAATCGCCGCTGGTCAAAATGCTGGTGATGTGCAAAGGAGCGGTCCCATTACTGGAAAGCGTAACCGTTTGCGGCGTACTAGTGGTGCCGACAGGCTGGCCGCCGAAGCTCAGGCTCGTTGGAGAAAGCGAAACTGCAGGGTCAAGAGAAATCTTCGCGACGAAAGCGTCGCCGTAGCTACCGCCGTTGGTCGCTTGAAACGCATTGACCACCGGAAAGTCTGTCGAGGTGGCTTGTCCCGTGGCTTGAATGTTTGCGGAAGGATCGAGCGCCATGCCGGCAACGTCATCACCATGGGAGCCCCCCAGATACGTCGAAAAAATCAGGCCTGCGCCGGCAGCGTTTAGCTCGGTAATGAACCCCGTGCCGTAATAGCAATTTGAAGGGACGCACGCGCTTTGGATGGGGTCCAATAAGGGGAAGGTTGGCGAAAAGGTCTGTCCGGCGACAAAGACATTCCCTGTATCGACGGCGATGTTTTTTCCGTAATTTAGACCGTTTCCTCGAACGTAAGTTGAGAAAGTAAGGGAAGAGAAGCCGGGCGCAATCTTGGTCACGAATGCAGCCGATTGCCCACTTGTCAGAGAGGTTTGGTAAGCTCCGGCCGTAACCGGAAAATCGGTCGAATACGTAAAGCCCGTCACGTAAATGTTGCCGTCGGAATCGACGGCGATACCTGCGCCGTGGTCATCAGCACTGCCCCCTAGGTAAGTGGAGTGGAGGAGCGCACCCCCGTTGGTTGCCAACTCGGCCACGAAAGCGTCGGCAAAGCCTGGACAACCCCCGCAGGTGGCCTGAAGGGGACTTGCCAACGGGAAATCCGGTGACCGCGTGAAACCCGCAACGTAAGCATTCCCGGAAGCATCCACGGCAATCGCGTTGCCCCAATCCATACTGCTCCCGCCGAGATAGGTGGAGTACACCAGGGCCGAGCCGCTGCTATTGATTTCCGTCACGAAGGCATCCGAGTCTTGGTTGCCTCCATTAGCGGCTTGGATCGCGACCACTGTAGGAAAATCCGTCGAGTAGGTTTGCCCCGTCACATAGGCATTGCCATTGACATCCAAGGCGATGCCTTCGGCGTTGTCCGTTCCGCTGCCGCCCAGGTAGGTCGCGTATTGCAGCGCTGTCCCTCCGGGGTTCAGCTTGGCCACGAAAGCGTCTCCTGCGCCGCTGTAAGTGGTCTTGAAGGCTCCGGCGGTAGTGGGAAAATTGCTTGAAAAAGTCTGTCCCGCGACGTACGCCGCACCGGAAGCATCCACGGCAATGGCCTTGCCCATGTCATTGCCGCTCCCGCCCAGGTAGGTCGAGTACACCACCAAACCATTGGCCGTCAGCTTGGTGACAAAAGCATCCCAAAAATATCCGTTGCACGTGCCGGACGTGCCGCAGATGGTTTGGAAGGAGCCTGCGGTGACGGGGAAGTTGGACGAGCGAGTAAAGCCTGTGACATAAGCGTTGCCCGAAGCGTCCACCGCGATGGCGGTGCCGGAATCGTATCCGGCGCCCCCTAAATAGGTGGAATAGCTCAATACCGGATCGACAATGAGCGGCTGGTGGCGGTCATACTCGCCGACTTGAAAGCCGACGTGGCCATCGGTTTTGAGCACATACCCGCCGGGGATGCTTTTCCGCCGTCTGCCCGAGGTCATTTGATAGATGCGGGGTTTGCCGAGGAGCACCTCGCCGCCGGGAATCCGGAGGCGAAGATTGCCTTGAGCGTCGATTTTTATTTTATCTGCGCCCTGGCAGTCCAGGGCGATGACCTTGGGGTCGGCGCCGGGAGCAATCACCAAGTCATATTCCAGGCGTCCGGGAGTTCCGTAGTACACCACGCTGACGCCGGGATAGACGTCATGGTAGCGCACTTGGGCATAGGTGGGAATGTCGGAGCGCCACTGTTGGGGATCATTGCCGATAAAATAGTTCACTTTGCCGGGAAGCTGCTGGGCCCCCACAATGCGAGGCGCACGGTTAGCCCCCGCAAAACCCATCCGCAGCTCGACAAAAGATAGTGCATCAGGAGCAGAGTTGCGAAAGGGGGGCCCTGCAGTTTGGGCTACGGGGTCGACTGTCGGCGTGCGCAGAACCACGACAGCCTCGCCTTGTGTAAGAAAGAGGGAATAACCGACACCTCTAGAAAGGAATTTCACGTTTGAGTCGATCTGGCCCTGATTGGCTTCGAAAGCCAAAGAGGTCTGACCGTAGCGTTGTGCCAAGGAAGCACGAACTGTTGAAGTATGTTTCTTCAAGGGAACCGATGGTCCGCCCAAGAATGAAAGGTGATAGTCAAATCGGGCGGCGGGCACAGAAAAATCCTTGGCAGGAGTTGGATCAGAGAAGGGCGGAGGTGTTGCTGAATTCTCTTTTTTGTGAATGTTCGGGCTGACTAAAACCATAGCCGCGCTAAGGAAGAGGAAGAGTAGCACTGCAAAACAGGCTACGCTTTGCCCTCGGCTAGTTAGCCCGTTTAAGGGCGCGCTTGATAGTTTTTCGGCTAGACGTGAACGCAGCATTACAGGGTGGGCACTGTAGCGATGCATGAGCGGATTCCGATTTATGCCGCGGGCAGCGAAGGCCGCCCGCCTGTACGTACGGAAATAAAGTTGGTTTGAAGGTCGAGCTCGATCCTAAGCGCTCTCGAGGGTATGCGCTCTACGTGCGTCGCATCAACCTCTACGGCAGCAGATTTTCCAAGCATTTCCACGGAAAGAACCAATCGAGCGATGTTCTTCTTCCTGAGCAGGATGCCTTCCACCCCTGCAATAGGGCCGTACTTTACTCTGACCCAGTCGCCAGATCTTAAGAACGGGTGGGGTTCTACTCGCAGAGTACTTTCGACAATTCGCCGCACCCCTTCGATTTCTGAATGTGGAATGGCGGCGGGCCGGCCTGCGCAACTCACGATATTGCACACCCCAGGCGTACTGAGGATCGGAAGCCATCTCTCAAGCCCCTCCTTGATAAATACGTAGCCAGGGAAAAGCGGAACAGAGATCTCCTTGATGCGATCCTTCCATCTGCGGCGAATCTTATACAGCGGTAAGAAAACTTCAAAATCTTTGTACTCCAGGATTCGAGCGGCGGTTTTTTCGTGCTGGTGACGCGTGCAAACGCCATACCAGTTGTGGTTGCGGTCCTGTTCCGTCATATGGTGTGCCTCCGACAGCCGCAGGCTTAGGGATCTTTCTTGCCTTGCCTCGCCCTTCAGGATCCTAAAATGGGCACAGCTTCGCCCTGTGACTTACATGATTTTATGAATTCCCCGTCGGCCCGCCCGTCTCTTGTCCCGTATAATATCGGCCGATGGGCCCTGCCTAATACCTTGACCGAACAACTAAGCCATTCAGTTCAACTGCGACTCGTTCGAACCGCTGTTTCCTCGCTCATGCGTATCGCTATTGACCCGCAGGAGCGTATGCCGAGTTAAAATCGCAAACCCGTCGCGCCCTTCGCGTCCACTGGCCCGTTCAACCCGCAGTACCTCTCCCATGGCCTCCACCCTAGTTCTGGGTTTAAATCCGGGGAGCATCGGGAGCACGACCTCGAAACCGATCTGGGCTCCTGCCGGTGGGCAGCTACTGGCAAGAACGAACGCTCCCATTTCGCTAATGTCATGAGTACGTCCTTCACCTCGTTTATCAATCCCGCTGTCTGCCCACGAAAACACAATCGGTTCATCCAGGGGGAACCGAATGGCCTTTCGGGCATGTTTTGGCCCATCCATCCGTGACCTCGACGGGAGCCCTTAAAACGCAGCGTGAATCCTATTCGGCCCTCCAAGCACCGGCAAGAAGCGGAATGTCCCAAAATGGGAAGCCATTTGTCTGGTGTGATGGATACATTCTATTTATCCATGCCATCGTGGGTACAGAAGTCAGGTGGCGCTAGGTACAAAAGTCCCCAAATGACTCCGCATTCGGGAGGACATTCCTCCCCTTGCGCTCGCACCACGGCTTAAGTAGCGTGGCTTGTTTGCGAGCCGATCTCTTATGCAATTCCGACTTCTCGCCCTAGGCTCATGTTTCGTGGTGATGTGCATAGGCCTAGTGGGCTGCACTGGATCAACTGGCTTAACAGTTCAGAATCGTGTTTTACCTCCCTCCATCACCACGCAACCCGCGAATCAGACGGTGACGGCGGGGCAGAGTGCCACCTTTGCTGTGGGGGCGAGCGGCGCGGCTCCGCTGACCTATCAGTGGCAGAAGAACAGCGCGAATATCAGGGGGGCAACCTCGTCCAGCTACACGACTCCGGCGACTACTACTGCGGACAACAACTCCACCTTCGACGTGGTGGTAACCAACACAGCCGGCAGCGTAACCAGCAAGACGGCGACGCTCACAGTCAATCCGGCTCCCGTGGCGCCGTCGATCACCACGCAACCGGCGAATCAGACTGTGACGGCGGGTCAGACTGCCACCTTTAGCGTGGTGGCTAGCGGCACGGCTCCGTTGAGCTATCAGTGGCAGAAGAACAGCACGAACATCTCAGGGGCGACGTCGTCCAGCTACACGACTCCGGCGACTACTACTGCGGACAGCAACTCTACTTTTGATGTGGTGGTAACCAACACGGCGGGCAGCGTGACCAGCAACACCGCGACGCTCGCAGTCAATCCGGCTCCTGTGGCGCCCTCGATCACCACGCAACCGGCAAGTCAGACGGTGACGGCGGGTCAGAGCGCAACTTTCAGTGTGGTAGCCACGGGCACGGCTCCGCTGACCTATCAGTGGCAGAAGAACAGCACGAACATCTCAGGGGCGACGTCATCCAGCTACACTACTCCGGCGACCACCACTGCAGACAATAATTCCACCTTCGACGTGGTGGTAACCAACACGGCGGGCAGCGAAACCAGCAACACCGCGACGCTCACAGTCAATCCGGCTCCTGTGGCGCCCTCGATCTCCAGCCAACCGGCGAATCAGACGGTGACGGCGGGTCAGAGCGCCACCTTTAGTGCTGTGGCCACGGGTACGGCTCCGTTGAGCTATCAGTGGCAGAAGAACAGCACCAACATCTCAGGGGCGACGTCGTCCAGCTACACGACTCCCGCGACCACCACGGCGGACAACAACTCCACGTTTGACGTGGTGGTAACCAACGCAGTGGGCAGCGTGACCAGCAAGGCTGCGGCGCTCACAGTCAATCCTGCCCCTGTAGCGCCGACGATCACCACGACCAGTCTGCCCTCCGGTCAGATGCAGGCCGCTTATGTGTTCCCACTCCAAGCCACGGGTGGGACCCCGCCCTATACCTGGTCGGCGTTGGCCAGTTCAGTCCCTCTTGGACTAACTTTATCGCCCGCAGGTGGGATCGTCGCTGGGATACCGACCGTGTCTGGCAGCTTCACGCTCAACGTCCAAGTAAGGGACGCCGCCGGCAGTTCCGCGTCTGCGGCAATTCCTATGAGCATTGCAACACCGCCTGCGCCGCCGCTCGCGGCGCTGTTCGGGCACGTCTTCCTTGTGGTTGAGGAAAACCACAATTATGGCGACGTGGTCGGCAGTTCCTCTATGCCTTATTTGAATGGCTTGATGAATCAATTCGGCCTTGCAACGGAGTACTTCGCGAACACGCACCCCTCCATCGGAAACTATTTCATGTTGACGACCGGGCAAACCCTCACGAACGACGATAGCCAGACTCCCTCCAGCTTTCCGGTTTCAGTGGACAACGTTGTGCGCCAACTGCTGGCCGCCGGCAAGACCTGGAAGTCGTATGCGGAGGATCTGCCGTCCGTGGGCTACACGGGCGGCAACAGCGGAAACTATTACGTTCGCCACAATCCGCTGGCCTATCTGACGGATGTGCAGAATAGCCCAACGCAGCAACAGAACCTCGTACCATTCACACAATTCGCGACGGACCTGGCTAGTGGGAGCCTGCCCAGCTATTCGTTCATCGTTCCAAACGGATGCGATGATGCGCACGACTGCGGTTTGGGAGTGGCGGACAATTGGCTGAAGACAAACATAGACCCGCTGATCAAGAACCCACTGTTCCAAAACGATGGACTGCTCATCATTGCCTTCGACGAGTCAGCCAATGACAACATAGACGGGGGGGGGAGAATCGCGGTAGTCCTGATTAGTCCACGGTTTTCTAAGGTCGCGTTTCAATCCACAACACTCTACCAGCATGAAACCGCGCTTCGCCTCATGCTCGAAGGCTTGGGCGTCAGCGCGCTCCCGGGTTCTGCTACCGCGGCGCCAAAAATGTGGGACTTTTTTGCGTTCTAACCGTTGGTCGCGCGGTGACCATCATCATAATGGCAAATCGCAGGTAAAGGACGGCAAGACAATTCCCAATTAGAAGACGGGCATTCCCTATCATATTGACTAGAAGGCAGTTACATTGTATGGGACAGTGGTGCCTCAAATGCACAATTCATCGCGGCTTTCGCCGGGACCGATTCGCGGTTCGTTCAGGGGATGTTTCTGGCCTTGACGACCGGCAATCGCGTTCTTAAAGAGTTTAGTTAGCTTCCTGAGCTGCTGATTCCTCGAGGGCAGGTCGCTATTGGGAGCCTAGCCCAATGAAGACGATCTCAAAATCGGGGGAACCCACCAGGGTCTTTGTCGCGGATGCGAACGCGATGGCGTGTCAATTGATGGTCAGGGCTCTGGAACAGAGCCGTGAGCCTATTGAGGTCGTAGGTTCTGCCACAGAGCCGGTTGAGATACTCAAGGGACTGGCTGAGAACCCCTCCGACGTTGCCATTATTAGTGTTGATCTAAAAGACGGGCCCATCACGGGCCTTGGCGTGGTGAGGGAGGCACGGGTTTCTTATCCCAACACGCGTATCATTGCGCTGGTAGATTCTCCCGAGCGTGCCCTGGTGGTTGAAGGATTTCGGGCGGGGGCCGGCGCGGTATTCTCCCGCAACGAGACTTTTGAGATGCTATGCAAGTGCATCCGTTCGGTGTACGGAGGGCAAATCTGGGCTGATGGCAACCAGCAGCGTTTCATCATTGAAGCTCTAGCTGCGGGCCAACCGCAGCCCATCAAAGGCGCCAACGGCGCCAATTTGCTGACGAAGAGGGAGGAAGAGTTGGTGCGATTGGTGGCCGAAGGCCTCACCAACCGCGACATTTCGCGTCAGCTGGGCCTGACTGAGCATACGGTGCGCAATTACCTGTTTCGGATTTTCAACAAACTGGGCACTTCGAACCGGCTGGAACTGGCCCTATACGTCATTAAACAAAGAGGAGCACGTGCAGGTTGAGATTCAGCTCCTTAGAGGCAAGTAGGTAGGTTCTAATGAAAGGTTCAGAAATAAGCCAATTCTCCCCAATGACCTCCCCCGCTCGGTCCGGCGAAACACTTTCATCCTCTGCGGTGGGCCTGTTCACGAGTGGTTGTTGACGCGCAAAAGGGTGTGCCGAGCTAAGATCGCAAAGCCATCGCTTCCCTCGAGCCCGCGGGCCTGTTCAACGCGCAGAACCTGCCCCGCCGCTTCCACCCGTGTTTGAGGCTCAAAGCCAAGGAGCACCGGGAGGAAGATCTTGAAGCTGATCTGAATCCCCACTGGCGGGCAGGTACTGGACAGAACGAATGTTCCCACCTCGCTGATGTCTCGAGTGCGGCCTTCACCCTGTTTTTCAATTCCGCTATCCGCCCACGAAAAAACGATCGGTGCCTTCAAGGGGTACCGAATGGCTTTTCGCGGGTGTCTTGGTGTCTGCACGAATCATCACATGAGAAGATTGCTCTCAAACTACCGCAACAACGAGCACAAATGTGCGGCACTATCCATGACAGCCTCCTGGCTCTGCCAGCAGCGAGATGCAACCCGAGCAGTGAATGCCTTGCAATGTGTCATGGACGAGCCCAGCGAGAAAGGCGGTAAACATCGCCTCTCTTCAAACGCAGCAACCCAGATTCTAGGAGGGGCGGTCGCGAAGTAGCCGGCCTTCGCTCAATCCCGCTCCAGGCTCGCCGAAAAACTCGCCGCCTAAGTCTGTGCTTCGCTCGGTTCCTTTTTGTTTGATGACGTAAAGGGCCAGTTCCAGCCGGTTCGAAGTGCCTAGTTTGTTGAAAATCCGGAACAGGTAATTACGGACCGTGTGCTCAGTCAGAGAGAGCTGGCGGGAGATGTCGCGGTTGGTGAGCCCTTCGGCCACCAAGTGGACCAATTCTTCCTCCCTCTTCGTCAGCAGTTTTGTCCCGTTGGTGCCTTTGATCGGCTGTGGCTCGTTCTTAGCCATTGCATCAATGACAAAACGTAGCTGATCGCTTCTAGCCCAGATTTGCCCCGCGCACACCGCCCGGATGCACTTACATAGCATCTCAAAAGGTTCGCTACGGGAGAATACTCCATCGGCCCCCGCCCGAAACGCTTCGACAATCAAGGAGCGTTCGGGGGAGTCGACCAGGACGATAATCCGAATATGGGGGTAAGAATGCCGTGTTTCCCGCACCGCACAAAGGCCTGCGCTCGGCCCGTCTCTTAAGTCAGCACTTATAATCGCGACGTCAGAGGGGTTTTCGCCGAGTCCCTTTGGGATCTCCATAGACTCCGTCGCAGAGCCCACCACCTTAATCGGTTGGCGGCTCTGTTGCAGAGCCCTCACCATCAACTGACATCCCATACTGCTAGAGTCCGCAATAAAGACTCTCGCAGGTTTTCGTAGCCTTGGGGATTTCTTCATTGGCGGGTTTCCTAAGCTCCATTCGGAGCCCATTCGGCCTAACCAAAGAGGAATCGGGCAACGACCCTCGACGATACACTAATCGCCGCCGGTTTGCTTCACCATCAGGTAAATACCGTAAATTTTGATTAGGCAAAGGCCTGCCGCCTGCCAGTCGCGAGTTCAAACGATCCAGGGCTGTGCGGCCGTCCAAAGCGCCATGGAGATTACCACACCAGGCACGCGGCATCGATGGCCTGCCCCCTGCTCCTGGCTCGGCGCAACTTGAATGCTTGCTTCTCGCGAACTCACAAAGGGTAGGGTGAGGATAGACGTGAAACCGTCCTAAGACTTCCTAAGACATCGCGCCAAATCCCAAGTAGCAGATTTCCCATCGTTGATGGGAAAACCAGGTTTTGAAGCTTTTGGTAGTTTCCTCCCGTTGACCTGATTGAGTTTAGGTTTTACCGTCGTTGATGGAAATTTCTTGGGCTAGCAGGGTTCGAATCCCACCCTTCCCCCCATCTAAATTGCGGCACCCTGCCGAGAGAATCTCAGACGGCTCCCTCACGTTCAAGGATGTGTTTAACATCTCGTTTTCCGCGCAGAATTCGAATGATGTCAATGACGTCTTCATCTACAAAATAATAAATTTGAATGGCTTCAAATCCCGCAACCGGTCGGGATCTGCATTGTTGGGATTTGCGACGGTTCATTTTTTTTGGTTTGTAACTTAACTTAATCGTACAATGCCAAGCGAAACGTTGAAACCACTGGACCGCGCGAAGTCGTAACAGTAGGTAAAGTCAGTTGTCCCCGACGCTACAAATATCAGCCCATCAGCCAGCACTGTTGGACCGTTTTAACATAGGACGTTCATGGAACTTTCTCGCCGCGCTTCAATAGAGCGCGTAGTCTCGAGTAGTAAGGCTCGGCAAGCGTGGGCTCCTGGACGCCCGGCGTTTGAAGAAATTTGAGCTCTCGCAGTTTGTCGAACGATTGGTTTGCTACGCCCCAAGCGGCGTCGTCGGTCCAGTGGAACTGTGCGGCGTACAACTTCTCGAGTTTGGTCCACTCATCGGGCGTTGAGCTCATATTGCCGCCATGTTGCATCAGGTAGTAGACGTAAAACCTTTCTCGCTCATTCAGGTCCATTACTTCGGGGAAGTTTGTCGAGAGGAACTTGAAGACGGCCACAGAGTGGGCGTCCGTGGAATCTCCAGGCCATCCACGCTTAGGCGGTCTTGCCATCGCGCGCACTGCTGCAGCTATCTGCGATGGGTCGAACTGGGATGGGGGATGCGAGACGAATCCCGCAATAGCATCCAGTTTGCCCAGAGCCTGATTCAACTGGGTTTGTAGATTTTGTCGGTCTGCTGCTGCTCGCGACTGTTCGTGGGAGGTGCGAGTCGCCAGCCAAATGTTCACTCCTATAGTGAGCAGCCCTAGAGTGAGAAAAACTAGACGATAAGACCGCTTACGCTTCGACTCTGTGGGTGGATTGTTCGCCATCTCTACACCCAGTCCAGCCAGAAGAAGTGTCAAAACCTGGGCCGCCACCAGAAGGAATATATCTAGATTCATAATATGGCAATATACACTGTCCCTTGTCGGACAGCCGCTTAGTTGGCTTCGCTCCACGGTGAGCGAGGCACGTAAGGAGCGGAACATGAGCAAAACCACGTTGGCCGTCGGGATGATAGTTGCATTGGAAATTCTAACGGCTGGGCGCGCCGCGCACACTCCGGTACTGGAATTGGATAGCTGTCACGATGACTTAGACCGACTTCGCAGAACAGCGTCCGACGCTTCAGATGCCGCCGAAGATGCGAAATCAAAGTCTGATGAATTCGAGGCTTGCAAGCGAGACCCTGAATTCCATGACCTTTTGGGTGACGGTTGCCGTAGCCGCAAGAGTGATTATCAATCCGCACTGGGTGACCTCGAAAGTAAAATGGATGATTTGGATAGCCGCCTGCATTTGGTACAGAGCTCGTGCGGATATGAATTCTCCATAAACAGGATGTCCTCATTGGAGGCGGCGCAGCGCAGGCAACAGGCCGCCCAGCGCCGGCTTTGTGCTTCCTACAAAGGATTCATTGGTTTAGGCATGACTTCTGCGAACGTGCTGCAGATGTGTAAGGCGAACATGGACCTCCAGTGGTGCAAGGCGTGTCTCGGTCTAAAGTAAAAACACTGTAGGTTTTCTGTCCGAAAGGCCAAAAGTACTACAATTCTACTACAATGGCCAATTTGGGGAATTTCAAATGTTCCGCGCAATTGTCCCAAATCATTATAAAATCAGGACGTTAGCGCGCGTGGGGCCCGTAGCTCAGCGGTTAGAGCAGCGGACTCATAATCCGTTGGTCCTAGGTTCAAATCCTAGCGGGCCCACCAACAAATTCTTAAGTCCTGATTTTGCAATCAGTTGAGTTTCCCGCTTTGTGCATTTTCCTCAGATTCGAGAACATTCGAGAACAAAACTTCCGCGACCCGCTCCACAGCGCGGCGTTGCGAGTTCGGGATGACATGAGCGTAATGTCACGCAGAAACAGAATGCGCCTTCGGAAAGCGTCGTCCCGTATCAAGAGGCACTCGACCAGTCGCGAGGCCCCGTCAGGCCTATGAAGTCGCACTTTGCGCGGCGTAATTGCACTCACGAGAAGTTCGCTTTGAAACTCTGGAATCAATGTTGCCAGTCGGTCTAACGGGCAGCCAGGTAGTTCAGTCTCCGTCAAACCGAGGAGCTCCGCCGCCGCAGGGTTTGCTCGCAGGCATTTGCCACTGTCGTCGAGGACGAGAGTCGCATCCGGTGCCCGCGAAAAAATCGCCTCATACTCGTTCTTTACTGCATCCAATCGCCCCGATGGGTGGCTCGGCTGTCTTCGAAGGCGTTCGAGCGCCCAGGAGCACATCACTAGCGAAACGCTAAGAAGAACGACCAACCCAGTTGCTGCCAATGGATGCGATCTCAGTATTGGCCATTTGGCGATCAACTCAACGCTCAATCCCCCTGCGATGGCAGCGAAGGCAACGAGAGCATATATCGCGGCTTGTGCGGATATGTTGAAGGCCGACAATCGGTCACGCAAAATCATGCACGTTCATCCTCCAATGAGAGACCGAAGCCCGTGTTACACCTGAGTACGGACTTATTATTTATCATAGTTCGATCTAGCATTTGAACACTTCCATTTGTGAAGAGTACGTCCGGCGGCAGGTCGCGGAAATTAACCGGAATTATTCACGAATTCTGTCATTTCTTCCTGGCTGAATCATTTGCCATCCAGGAGACAGATCGAACCGGTCAAAGCTTCCTGATGATGGTAACCACTCGCCCAGCAATTTCAGCCTCCTTTCTATTGCTAAACTTCATGGGTTGCAATGAGGAGTCCGGATGAGGATGAAGAATTATCGTGTCGTCTTTTAGAGTGC
>WNFO01003838.1_pt1 | contig 36898 bp, 39 predicted proteins | sample 5400251 | NCBI WGS metagenome assembly WNFO01 (sample SAMN13153354, study PRJNA577476) | soil metagenome | isolation source: 100 cm saprolite under Madrone tree | place: USA:California | collected 2016-06-14
GCCGCATGAGAACGTCGTCGGCCTTCTCGGGCGGCCGCGAGAAGATGACCTCGACCTGGCCAGGACTCTCCGCCGGCCCCACACCGGGAGCGCCGTCGAAGACGACGGTGAAGTGGTCGGAAAGGCGGCGAGCCGCGCTGGCCACGAGCCTCAGCAAGGCGGCCCGCCCGGCGTGAAGGCCGCTCTCCTCCGCCGCCCTCAGGTCCGCGTCGCGACGAATGACGTTGTAGCCGTCGATCAGCCAGCGCACGCCAGCGCCGTCAGGCGATGTGGAGGCTCACGCACCGGCCTCGAGCTCGCGGCGAACCAGGCGCGCGCCGGCGCCGAGCGCGAGCAGCTTTCGGCGAGCGACCTCGCGCGGCAACGGCACCATGCCGCAATTCGTACACGGAAACAGTCGGTCGGGAGGGACGTACTTCATGGCGGCGCGGATGGTGTCGGCGACGTCCTCCGGGCGCTCGACGTCGTGAGTCGCCACGTCGATGCACCCCACGAGCACGTCCTTGCCCCGGAGCAGGCCGAGCAGCTCGAGCGGGACGCGAGAGTTCCGGCATTCGAGTGAGATCTGGTGGATCCGGCTCCGGGCGAGCAGCGGGAACGTTTGCTCGTACTGCCGCCACTCGTTCCCGAGGGTCAGCTTCCAGTCGATGTTGGCCTTGATCCCGTAGCCGTAACAGATGTGGACCGCGGTCGTGCAGGAGAGGCCGTCGACGGCGCGGTGGAGGGCCTCGATCCCCCAGGCGGCCACGTCATCCATGTACACGTTGAACGCCGGCTCGTCGAGCTGGACGACGTCGAGCCCCGCCTTCTCGAGATCACGGATCTCTTCGTTGAGCACGCGGGCGAATTCCATGGCGAGCGCGCGACGATCGCGGAAGTACTCGTCGGCCAGCGTATCGACGATCGTCATGGGACCCGGCAGGGTGAACTTGAGGCGACGATCGGTGTGAGCGCGGGCCCAGCGTACCTCGTCGAGGTGGACGGGCTCGCGCCGGCGGAGCGGCCCGGTCACCGTCGGCACCTCGGCCTTGTAGCGGTCGGCCCGGATGCCGATGGTCACCCGCTTGGTGAAGTCGATGCCGTCGATCCGGGTGAGGAACCCGTGGACGAAGTGCTGACGCGACTGCTCGCCGTCGGTCACGATGTCGATGCCGGCCGCTTCCTGGAGCATGAGCGCGACCAGGACCGCATCGCGCTGGCCCTGGGCCAGCGTTTCGGGCGGCAGCCGCCATGGCGCCCACAGGGTCTCGGGCGCGGCCAGCCACGCGGGCTTGGGAAGGCTCCCGGTGATCGTCGTGTCGAGCACGGGCCGGGATACTACCACTTTGGATCAGCGCCGGCGGAGGCGCACCTCGTAGAGTCGCGGCCACAGCTTGCCGGTGAGGAACAGGCGATCGGCCGACGCATCGTAGGCGATGCCGTTGGCCACGTCCTCGGTGCCGTGCCGCTCGTGGGGCGCCAGGAGCCCGGTCAGATCCACGCGGCCGACCACGCGCCCCGAGACGGGATCGATCCGCACGATCCAGTCGGTGGGCCAGACGTTCGCGTAGACCTCGCCACGGACGAATTCGAGCTCGTTGAGCGATTCGACCGGACGGCCGGCGTCGGTGACGTCGAGCACGCGACGGACCGCGAACGTCGCCGGATCGAGGAAACGCAACCGCGAGGTGCCGTCGCTCATGATGAGCGACGTGCCGTCGTGAGTGAGGCCCCAGCCCTCGCCGGTGTAGGCGAACTCGCGGGTCAGGCGGAGCCCGAGGTCGTAGACGAAGCCCTTCTGTGATTGCCACGTGAGCTGAACGACCCGGCCCTGGAAGATCGTGAGGCCCTCGGCGAAATACTGGCGAGGCACGCTCCGCCGTGACAGGACGCGGCCGGTCTCGAGGTCGACCCTCCGCACGCTCGACCGGCCGTGGAGCCCGGTGCTCTCGTAGAGCGCGCCGTCGTGGAAGACGAGGCCCTGCGTGAACGCGTCGGGGTCGTGTGGCCGATTGCCGACGATCTCGACGCCGTACGTCGGGACATCGGGTTGGGCGAGGGCAACGGACGTGGACGCCCGGCCGCCCGCCGCGAGCGCCGCGAGGAGCGCGGCGGCGAGAGCGACGCGCGTCAGCGGCCCCGCAGGGTGCGAAGGGCGAAGCGCAGCGCCGCCTGGCCGTGGCGGGCGTAGTGCATGGGCCAGCGGGTCTCCGGATAACGCACCTCGAGCCACGTCCGCGACGGTACCACTCGCCGCCAGGCCGTGCCGAGCGCCGTCCCACCGCCATCCGTCAGCAGCAGCGGCAGCAGATATTCGAGATGGCTCAGGGGCTCGAGCCTCGCGAGATGACGCCTGACGAGACGGCGAGCGAGGGCGTGACGCGGCGAGTGTCGCCCCAGTCGGCGGCGAACGTCGGCGGGCACACGGACGGCGCCGCGCCGTAGCCGAGGCTTCGCGCGCCGCTGATCGACGCGTCCCAGTCGGCAGGATCGTTCATCGCCGAGGCGATCAACGCAACGTCGCAGAACCACAACAGTCCCTCGAAGGCGTGCTGGATGGCCAGGTGGAGGACGACGTGCACGAGGAGATCCGGCGGCGCCAGCGAGAGTACCGGTCTTCCCGCGAACGTGGCCGGCTCGGCACGCTGCCACGCCGTCTCGAGCCAGACATTGCCGCGCCCGTCGAGCCAGTCACGCATGAGCGCCCAGTGGAGGTCGAGCGACGGCTGGCGAAGGTCGTGCGGATGGTGCGTCAGGACGGTCTTCGTATCGAACTGGAGGTCGAAGTCGAGTGTGTGAGCGTCGTCGAAGCGTTCGAGGCCGACGTCCGCGGCCAGCGCCAGCGCCTTCTCCACGTCACCGGGACGAAGGAGGAGATCGACGTCGTGCATCGGTCGATCGTTCGGGCGCTGATAGTAGCGCTCGGCCAGGACACCGCCCTTGAGGACGATCACCGGGATCCCGCGCGCGCGGAGCGCATCCAGGTACGGGCCGGCCAGCGTGGCGAGCTGGGCCTGACGACGGACCGTGTAGTAGCGCTCCTGCCGCAACGTCGCGGCCCAGGGCTCGGCACCGGGACGGTCGGCGAGAACCGTTCCGAGGAGTGGGGTGAGCTGGTGGCGCGCGGCCGCCGCGATCAGCGAGGTGAGATCGGCCGGCGGCTGCCAGCGCTCGCCCTGGCCGGCGGCATACGCACCGACCAGGGCAATGAGCGCCGCAGCGTCAGGGAAGTCGGGCTGGCGCGATACCGATGATGAAGGCGTTGTTGCCGCTGAGATCCGCGGGGATCGCGGAACCGGTCAGGACCAGGCCGAGGACGGCGTCCGGCTGCCAGGCGATGTCGAGGGCGAGGTTCCCGCCCGACGCCGCGAAGGGCATCGTGACGGTCAGCGCCGGATTGTCCACGTTCACCGCCGTGATGTCGTTGCTCTGGGTGTTCAGGACGATCGCCGAGTGCTTGCTCGAGACCGACCCCGGATCGATGGCCACGCCGTTCGGAAACTCGTTCGTGGCGACCGCCACCGGCGGCTGGGAGAGATTGCTCAGATTGATGCGCGTCAGCGAGCCGAGGTACGGCTGACCGTCGGGCGGGTTCTGGGTCGGATCGCCCAGCGCGTTACTGACGAGGGCGAGGTGACGGACGGGGTCGATGGCGAGGCCCGACGTGAAGTACGCCGTGCCCGCCGAGAACCACGCGGTCACCCGATTGGTCGTGAGGTCGACGACCATTGCGCCACCTTCGTTCGTTCCGTACGGATCGCCCTGGTCGATCACGACCGCGAGATTGAGGCCGGGATCGATCGCCACCAGCGCCGGAGCGAAGAATAGCAAACCGTCGGGGTCGAACGCCGAATACAGCGGAATTCTGGCGACCTCGGTGAACGAGGACAGGCGGATCACCGAGAGGCTGGGCAGGATTCCGGGAAAGCCGAGCGGCAACGTGGGCTCACCGGGCGGCAACCCCTGGTTCACGACGACCACGCGATCGTGGGCGACGTCGAGAGCGACCCCGTACGGACTCGAGCCGAAGCCGAGCGAGAGCGTTTTCACGCACGGGCACGGCGCGTGAGTGACGGGATCGACGCCACTCACCCTCACGATGGCCACCGCGTCGTCGCGCTGGAGCGCGACGGCCAGGATACCGGCCGAGGCATCACCGTCGATGTCGCCGGTCGCGCCGATGCGAGGGTCGGCCAGCACGATCGGTGGATCGAGCACGACGCCAGCATCCGGCGTGGCAGTCGCGAAGTTCAGCTTCGACAGATCGAGGAGCCGGATCAGACCCTGGGCGGACACGGCCACCGCACCGAGACGCGGGCCGACCATGGCCACGTGATCGGGCTGGCCTTCGGGAATCGCGACGACCTTGGTGGGCAGGATCGCGTTGGTCGCCCGGACCGTGAACGTCGCCGAGGCGGTGCCGCCGCCCACCCCGTTGATCGCGGGATTCTCCACGCTCACGGTGAACACACCGGGGCTGACCAGGAGCGTGCCGGGAATCGTGATCACCATCTGTTCGGTCGGCTGGATCTGGTTGGGGACCGCGCTCACCGGAACGTTGTTGAACTTCACCACCGTGGTGGGAAGGATCTGGGCGCCGGCGACCGTTCCGATGAACCCGCCGCCGTTCAACAGCATCGTGATCGTGGGGCTGCCCTGGTCGGCCGCGCTCGGGAACAGGTTCGAGAGCGTCGGCTCCGGATTCGTGATGGTCACCGGCAGCGTGTTCGACCGCTCGCCGTCGGGATTGACGACCTGCACGCAGTAAACGCCGCCCCGCAACGTCAGGTCGGTCCCGTGAATCCCGTAGTAGTCGGCCCGGATGCCGGGGACGATGGCGCGCAACACGGTCGACCCGCTGAGTGAGCCGGTCTCGATCTCGACGCCGCAGCCACTCACGGTCGGCGGGCCGAAGAACACTCGCGCTCCCGACGTGATCCGCTGTCCCGTGAGCGTGAGCGCGAGGTCGAGGCCGTCGGCCACGCTGGTGTTGGGGGTGACCGCGGTGAGCTTCAGCGGATCGGTGTTCACGACGAACGGCAGCGTGTTCGACACCGTGGGTGATCCACCACGATCCGCGGGATTGGTCACGCTGACGAGGAGGCTTCCGAGCGTGGCCACGGCCGACGCCGGCACCAAGACTTGAAGTCGGCCCGGAGTGACCAGCGCGGGAGTGAGCGTCAGCGTTCCGAGGCCGACCCGCGCGTTCGCCGCGAAGCCGCTCCCGATGATCTCGAGCGTGAAGGCGCTCGATCCGACCCTCGCCGACGACGGCGAGAGCGAGAAGATCTTGAGGACGTTGCACGGCCCCACCAGCACCGAGGCCGAGTGACCCTTCGAGTTGCTCACGACGGCCCGACAGGTTTGTGGGTCGATGGCGATGCCCCGCGGCCGCTTCCCGACGTCGGTCCGACTGCTCACCTCGCCCGACGACAGCGAGAGGCCGAACACGTCGTCCTTCTCGCTGGTGACGAGTGCCCAGTCCCGTCCCGGGTTCACGGCGATCGCCTGGGGCCGCTTGCCGACATCCACCGAGCGGATACCGTCGACGGTACCCGTGGCGGAGAGCTTGATGATGTGCACGGCGTTGCGGTTCTCGTCGGCCACGACGAACTGATTGACGCCGACGCCGTAGTCGAACGCGATGCCCACTGGCCGCGCGCGCGGGCCCCGGCGACGGTAGTCGTCCTTGTGCCCCCGCCCGCCGCCCGGCAAGGTCACCGGCGGCAGGAAGACCGGGCTCTCCGGATACCGGATGTCGACGAGATACACCATGCCGTCAGACTCGTCGGTCACCGCCACCACGCCCGTGAGCGGGTTGATGGCCACATCTCTCGGGATGCGGCCGACCGTGAGATCGGAGATCGGCGTCAAGCTGACGGCATTGAGGATCGTGAGGCTGCGACTACCTCGGTTGGCGACGACGACGACGTTGCCGCCGACGGCGATCCCCGACGGATGATGGCCGACCGCAATCTTGCGGATCAGCGTGCCCAGCGCAGGATCGATGACCGCCACGGCGTTTTCCTGGGCCAGCGTCACGAACGCGATGCCGCTCACGTGGATCGCCACGTCCACCGGCCCACGCCCGACCAGGATCGTCCTGACCGTGGCCGCGCTCAGCAGATCGATGACCGAAACCGTACGGTCGTTGCGATTGGCGACGACGGCGAGGCCGTGCCCCGAATCGATGGCCACGCCGAACGGATGGCGGCCCACGCGCGGCGTCCCCATCACGGACAGCGTCGCGAGCGCCGGCGTCTTGCCGTTGGAATTCTTCCCGTCGCGGTCGTCCCGATCGTAGCGGTCGTCGCGAGAGTCCCGGGAGTCGTCGTTCCGGTCATCGTGCGAATGGGCGAAGGCGGTGGAGGCGCCGAGGGAGAGGAGAGCGGCCAGGGCGGGTATGAGAAGCAGAGCCCCGCCCCACCGGTCACGCCATCGTTCAATCAGAGCCCGCTTAATGATCTTCAGTCGTCCCGTCCAGAGTTCAAATCTCGAGTCCAGCCTTCGCTGAACCCCGTGGCGCTCGACGGCAACGGCGCGGCCAATGATTGCTGCGGCCGTCACCGGTGGGTCGGTCGTGGGGGCGTTGTCACCCCTGAACACGAACGTCCGCGCTCCGTCCTCGCCACGGTCGAACCTCACCAGGCGATGCATCACGAAGGCGCCCTGGGCCCGGAACTTCACGACGTCGCCGGGCCTCAGGCTCTCGGGGGCAGCGGGCGCGACCAGCACGCGGTCGCCGTCGTCGATCGTCGGCGCCATGCTGAGACCGCGCGGGCGCCACCAGTACGGAATGCCCCGAGCCAGAGTCTCCTTACGGAACTCCTCGAAAATCACATCGCGGCGTCGGAGAGTCAATGAGGCGAACGTCTCAGCGTTTTATCTTTCAGCTACTTGGAGTCCGCGAAGGACCGATGAAAGGCTCGGGGCGAACGGGAAGTCGTAGCAGGGGACCTCGGTGACGATCCGCGCAATCGTGTCGAGCAGCTTCGAGGCGGCCGCCGGCTCCCAGTACGGGTGAAGACACCGCGCCAGGAGCTTCGAAGCCGCCCGCGCAGGCAGGAGGCGAGTCGGCTTCGTGGCGCGCCCGTGACTGATCAGACAGACGCCGCGGATCGGCGCCGCCCTATCGGCGTTGAGCCGCGCGCTTCCGGCCCACGGCGTTCCGAACACGTGCCAGCGACCGTGCACGTGTCGCACCGCGACGCGATCGTCGTTGAGCACGGTGACGTCCGAACGGGCCTTGAAGAGCCGGGCCAGCGTGCTCTTCCCCGCGCGATGCGGGCCGGCGAACACCCAGCCCTCGCCGTCGAGGACGACGGCGGTCGCGTGCACGATCGCCCCGTCGCGGTGGCCGAGAAGCGAGGTGAACAGCAGCATCTCCCAGGGATACGCGATCGGAAACGGCCGGCCGGCGCCCGACCGCAGACGCGCCGGGAGAAAGACGGTCCCCTTGCGCCACTCGCGGTCGACGGCGAGGGCGTGATAAGGACGATTCGCGCGGAGACCGACGAACGACCAGCCGTCCGCGGTCGCCACGATACGCCAGCCCAGGCCGGAGTCGAAGGCGACGACACCGCCGCCGGGAGCTCCGCGGTCGAGCGGCGCGAGGGAGAGGTCGAGAGTGGGGTCACCGCCGACGTGCAGGAAGGGCCGGTAGAGGCGGCCGACGATCCAGTCGCCGGATCGATCGTCGCCCGCGATGGCGACCGTCGAGCGGCCGACGGTGAGCCCGGCTCCCGGACTCAGGTGTTCGAGCGGTTCTTGCAGGCGCTCGGGCAGACGAAGTTGCCGATGGTGTTCTTGGTGTTGATGCTGCTCGTCGTCGACTTCTTGCAGGTCTGGAGCGCGACCTCACTCTCGACGATGTCCACTCGCTCGATCCTGGGCGGGACGTACGGTCGGCGCGGGGCGCCCTCGCTCTTATCCATGGGCCTGCGCTCCTTTCATCCGAATCGTGCGGATCAGCTCGCCGGCCCCGAAGGCCTCGGCGCGGCCATGATTGACGTCGCAGACATAGTCCACCGGCTCCTCGAGATCGCCGTGCTCGAGCAACGACCAGCCCGGACACGAGGTGCAGTTGCCGGAGATGGCGCAGGAATCGCAGCGGGTCGTCCGCGTCTTCTTGAGATACACGACGCGCTCGAGGAACGAATCCCATCCCTCCTGGAACGAGCCCTCCCGAAGGTCGTGGTCGATCGAGGGCACCATCATGCACGAGGTCAATCGGCCGTAGGGGTCGATGTGGTAGCTGTTCAGGCCCGCGCCGCACTCGAACACGTACTGACCGCGTCCGGTGTCGACGCCCTGCCGTGTCTTGTCCACCATGTCCTGATACGTCGCGCGTAGGTCGTCGGTCTCGGCGTCCAGCGCGCGGTCGAGCGCCACGACCTTGGCGGCCGGCACTCGCACCCGGGCCGGGGCCATGCCCTCACGTCCCTCGATCTTCCGGAAGTTGATGTTCGGGTCGTAGCGGAAGCGCTGGCCGAACTCGCGCTTGACCCAGGCCGCGATCTCGAGGAACTCGTCGTAATTCGCGGTCGTCACCACGCTCTTGAGCCTGATCTTGATGCGGCGGTCGCGAAGAAGCTCGATCCCTCGCAGGCAGCGCTCGAGGGCAGGCACCTCGGTGACGGCGGCATACGTCCCCGGGGTGATGCCATAGAGCGAGACCTCGACGAGGCTCGGCGGATACTCCGCGAGCAGGTCGGCCGCCCGCTCGGTGATCATCGTGCCGTTCGTGTAGAGCGTGAGGAGCAGGCCGCGCCGCTTGAGCCCGCGATAGATGTCGAGGAAGTCAGGACGGATGAAGATCTCACCGCCGGTCAGGAGCAGCCAGAGCCCGCCCGCATCCACGATCTCGCCGGCGATGCGGTCGATCTCGTCGGCGCTGAGCTCGCGCTGGCGAGCCCGCCAGTCGCCGGCCGGGAGATTGACCCAGCAGTGCGTGCACGTCAGGTTGCAGCGATACGTCAGCTCCCAGCTGCCTTCGAGGGGCACGTGCGCCATGCCGTCGCCGCGCTTGATGCGCTCGACGAGCGCGCTGTAGCCGATCGCCGGAACGGTCGCGGCGGTGGCCGTCATCGGGCGGGTGCGGCCAGGGCGCCGATCGCGGTCAGGTGCTCGACGAACGTTTCGAGATCCACCGTCGCCTCCTGGTCGGTGACCTGGTACTCGCCGACGATGACATCGCGAATCTCGCGCAGGGTGTGGCGGCCGTCGAGGAGCTCCCAGATCCGCGCGCCCACTTCGTTCAGCGTGTAGATGGATTCGAGATCGCCGAGGTTCTTTCGGATCGGCAAGACGATGACCTCGTCGGCGATTCGGCGGGAGACGAAATCGGGATCCCGCGCATAGGTGGCGTCCAGCCTGGTGACGTCGCCCATCCGAAGCGGTTGTCGCTCGAAAATGGAGAGGCTGTCAAGTGGCTGACACTCACGGAAATTTTCCGGGGGCAATTCAGGGAAAATCTTTTCCGGTTGTCTTTTGAGCGCGCCCCCCGCAAGTTGGATGGGTGGTGCATTTGACTCAGGTGCATTCGACTCAGCACAACCTACGACGACGCTCGACACTCGGCCTATCGCGGCGGACTCCATTCCGCCTGGGAGTCATTATGACGTTCGCACCAGCGTATTCGCCCAACCTCACCGGTATCGTGGTGCTCCTCGTCGATGACAACGCGGATTCGCTCGACGTCTTGAGCCTCGCGCTCGAACGGTTCGGCGCGACGGTCCAGACCGCGGCAAACGCACGCGACGCCCTCGCCAAAGCCCTCGCGATCCGTCCGCACGCCATCGTCAGCGACCTCTCGATGCCGGCCGAGGACGGCTTGTGGTTGGTCGATCAGCTGAAGCACCGTCAGCACGGCGGCGCCATCCCGACGGTCGCGCTCACCGCTCACCGCAGTCGGTACAACGTCTTCCAGACCGCTGACGTCGGGTTCGACGCGTTTCTTACGAAGCCCGTGGATCCCTTCTATCTCGGCGAGAGTATCGCCAAGCTCGTGGGGCGCTGAGCTCCGGAGCTACGGGAGTGGCGCGGGGACCGCCCAGATCTTGCCGTTGGCCGTCGGCGCGTACAACCAGCCGCTGGTCGAATCCCACGTAGGCGAGCCGACGGCCGAGGTCCCACCTCCGACGGTCGATTGCTTCCGTCGCTCAGCCGCAGCTCGTGGATCTTCCCGTCACTGGCCCCGACGTAGAGGACGCCGTTGCTCTCGAGGACGAGGGGCGCGGAGGCGCCGGCGAGCGTCGTCTTCCACAGCAGGCTCGGAGGCGCGCTACCGCCACTCGTTTGCATCGCCCACACGTGGGCCGTCGGTCGTGCTGAAGTACAGCCGTCCCTGTTGTAGCCAGTCCTCCCACACCCAGCCCACGATCCCGTTGTTCGTTCCCGTGTCGTAGGGACCGGTCCACCCCATCCCGAGCGACACCTGATCGAACTCGTAGAGCTTGCCGCTGGTGGTCCCCACGTAGAGTGTCCCGTTCGACGCGCCGCCGAGCGTCAGGTTCCGGGCAGTCGCCCGGAATCAGGGCAACGGAGCCGGGCGCGCGTCACCCGATGGTGGAGAAGATGGCACGGATCAGGAGGCAGAGCACCACGGCCACCGCGGCCGCGATGAGCGAAATCCGTCCGTCAGCGTCCGGAGCACCAGTCATGGAGGTTCCTCCACCCCTGTGATCGGAACGCCCCTGGCGCGGCCGGAGCTCGAGCCGGTGCCTTCGCGTCGGCTGCTATGATGGCGCGCGTGACGGCGCCCACTCGTTGGCCCGAAGCTCGCGCGACGCGCGGCATGGTCGCCGCGCCTCACGTGCTGGCCGCCGAAGCCGGCCGCGCGATGTTCACCGCCGGCGGCAACGCGCTCGACGCCGCCATCGCCGCCGCGGCGACGATCGCCGTCGTCTATCCGCACATGAACTCGATCGGCGGCGACAACTTCTGGCTGATCTACGACGCGCGCGCGGGACGGCTGCGAGCGCTCAACGCGTGCGGCCGGTCGGCGGCGGGCATCGATGCCGACGCCTATCGCGCCCGCTACGGCCCGGCCATGCCGGTCCGCGGCGGCGCCGCCGCCATCATGGTGCCCGGTGTCGTCTCCGGGTGGTGGGAGGCGCATCGGACGAGCCGCAACGCGCTCGGCTCACCGATTCCGTGGAAGAGCCTCCTGGAGGCGGCCGTGCGGCACGCACGCGACGGCTTCGACGTCTCGCCGGGCCAGCGCCGGGTCACCGCCGGCGCCTCGGCGCTCTTCGCTGCCACGAGCTTCCCGCCCCCGACCCAGGGCTTCGCCGCTCTCGCCATCCTCGCCCTGCTCGACGGCTTCGACGTCGCCGGCCTCGATGATGCCGACTACGTCCACGTCATCGTCGAGGCCACCAAGCTCGCCTTCGAGGATCGCGATCGGTACCTCGCGGATCCGACGATGGTGACCGTGCCCGTCGAACGCTGCCTCGATGCGGCTCGGCTGGCCCGCCGACGCTCTCGCATCTCGCGGCGGGCAGCGATGGCCGTCGGGGGGCCGCCCGCCGACGGCGACACGATCGCCATCGTGACGGCCGACGCGGCAGGCAATGCGGTCTCCGTGATCCAGAGCACCTATCACGAGTTCGGTGCCGCTGTCGTGGCTGGCGGCACCGGCGTGCTCTTGCAGAACCGGGGCGCCTTCTTCTCGCTCGACCCCGGCCACCCCAATGCGCTGGCCCCGCGCAAGCGCACGGCCCACACCCTGATCCCATCCATATATGTGGTCGGCGGCCGGGCCCGGTTCGTGTACGGGACGATGGGGGGTGAAGGCCAGCCCCAGACCCAGGCCGCGCTGGTGACGCGGCTGGTCGATCGTGGCCTGGGACCGCAGGCCGCCGTCGAAGCGCCGCGCTGGCTCTACGGCCGGACGTGGGGCGAGCCGTCCAAGGCCTTGCGACTCGAATCGCGCTTCGGCGACACCGTGGCGACCGCGCTCGGTGAGCGCGGCCACGACGTCCGCGTCGTCGAGCCGTGGAGCGACCTCATGGGCCACGCCCAGTGCATCGCGCTCGCCGACGGCGCCCTGCTCGGTGGCTCCGACCCACGCGCCGACGGCGCCGCACTCGGCTGCTAGCAACCTACGTTAGCGGTACCACACGGCGGAAGACCTCGAAGGGCGAGCGCCGCGTCGCCTCGAGTGCCTCGCGGATCTGGGCGGCGCCTCGTCCGGCGCCCTGACGGAGCAGCACGTCGTAGAAGCTCGTGTAGAACGCGTCGGGATAGACGACCACGCTCAGGCGCGCAGAGATGCCGGCCGCGGGCAGCTTGCGGCGGTAGCGCAGCGTCGCGGACTGGCCGGGCAGGAGTCGCGTGTCGGAGATCTCCCGCGAGAGATCGAGCGCGATCTCTCGCGCGATCACGCGCTCCTCGCGGCTGCCCTCGATGACCGTGCCGGTGGCGTCGACGAGCTCAGCTCTCAGCACGACCTTCGGTGTGACGTACGTCGGGAACGCGTGCCCCACCCGAACGCTACGCACCGTCAGGCCGACGTCGACGTTGTCACCGGCGCCGGCGCGGCTCCTGGGCCCGGCCACCTCGATCGACAGCCCTGAGCGCACCATGTCGACGTCGTGAATTCCGCGCCAGAGGTGACGGCGGTCGGGCATGTGGCAGTCCTGGCATTGCACGCCTTCGCGGGCGAAGCGGCTCGCCTCCCACTCTCGGTAAGTGTTCTCCAGGGGCTTGCCGTTCAACGTGGGCGCGTCCTCGGCGAACTGGTGGCAGCCGCGACAGAACGCCGCAGACAGAAACGCCGGTGTGCGGGTCACGCCGCCGTGCGGAAGCGCCTCCGGGGGCCCGGCGCTCGCGAGTGAGCCATCGCGTCGTGGCGGCCCGAAGCGCTGGTGGCCACGCACGTGACAGCCGGCACAGGGCAATCCCTCGCGGTGCAGCGCAGGGTCGAAGGCGGGATTGGCGGCGAGGCGGCCCGTGCTTCGTATGAGAGGCGACTGCTCGGCGAGCGGTGCGTGACAGCCGAGACATCCGAGCGCCGACGTCGGATCGCTCTCGAACATCTCGACGAGCTGCCCCATGACCCCGGGCCCCGTCGCTGCGGCGTGCCAGCTCGTTCGCCAGTCGGCGTACTGCGCGGGATGGCACGTGCCGCACGATTCCGGGCGGAGCGATGCCTCGAGCGGCGAGAAGCGGGCGGGCGCCGGGCCTTGCGGGGCCAGTGGGCCGCGCCAGTGTCGCCGCACGAACTCCTCAACGCTTTCGGTTCCGCCCGAGGCGGTCGCGACGACGGCCAGGGTGAGACTCGTCGCGAGCAGCCGCGCCGCGCGCGATATCATGCGCTTCACCTTAGCAGGAACCGCCGACGACCTCGCCCATCATCCGCGTGATAGGGTGGCCGCGTGTCCGACGAATCGATCCAGGTGGCCGAGCTCGGCTGGCTGGCCCGCGACGCGCTCATCGAGACGCAAGGTCGCGCGCGTGTCGTGGCGGCCCTTGCGCGCTCCGCCTATCTCGAGGCCGGCGTCACGCTCATCTGGATCGGCGCGGCCGGATCGCCCCTCCACGGCCGCGCCATCGTCGCCGGCCGGCCGCTGCCGCCATCGCTCTCTGACGAGATGATCCTCGACGTCACTGACGCGGTGGTGTGGAGACCCGACGATGACCCAACCGCGATCGATGCGGCCACCGTCGCCGAGGCCGCGCGCTCGTTGCTGGCCCGGCTCGGCGAGGCCGGAACGCCTGATGGGTTCGCCACGCTGCTGACAGGAGGCGTGCTCGGCTTTCCCTTCGACCGCGCCGCGCCGGCGGGCCGTGCGCTTGCGGCCGCGAGTCACGACGAGGACACCGACGCTGCGACGCGCGCCGCCGACGAGCTGATCGGCCTCGGGCCCGGGCTCACGCCGGCGGGCGACGATTTCGTCGGCGGTGTCTTCTTCGCTCGCGCGAGGCTCGGGCTGCCCGATTCCCGTGAGCGCTGGCGCGCTGCTGGCGAGATCGTCTGCGCCCGCGCGCGTCAGTCGACTCATCCGATCAGCGCGGTGCTTCTCGCCGATCTCGTCGCCGGCCGCGGCCACGCTCCCCTCCACGATCTCGCTCGTGGCTTCGCCCTCGCTGCGTCGCCAATCACGCTGCTCGACGCTGCGCGCCGTCTCGTTCGAATCGGGCACTCATCCGGCTGGGACATGCTCGCGGGGTTCCTCGCTGCGCTCGTCCCGCCGAGGTACTGGCACACAGGGTGCAGTCCTCTCTGACGGCGCCGAGCATCGGCGCCGCGCAACTTTTTTCCATGACCCGTCAGGAGGATTCATGTTGAAACCGATCGGCACAATTGCAGGCCTCGGTCTGGCCGTGGCGAGCGTGTCATGGCTCTATCGCGCTCTGCGACGACGCTTCGTCAGTCGACATCGTGGCAATCTCGGGATCAACGTCGAGACCTCGATCACGATCAAGGAGTCGCCGGAACGCCTCTACCGATTCTGGCGAAACTTCGAGAACCTGCCGCACGTCATGTCGCACCTCGACTCCGTGCGCGTGGCCGGGCCCACGCGCTCGCACTGGGATGGTGAAAGCCCCCGTCGGAGTCCGGCTCGAGTGGGATGCCGAGATCATCAACGACATGCCGAACGAGCTGATCGCGTGGCGCTCGGTGGCGAGCGCCGACGGTCGGTGCGCTTCGAGCCGACCGCCGGCGGCGCCTGCATCGTCCGCGTCACCCTGCAGTACGATCCGCCGGGCGGTGATCTCGCCTCGTTCAAGACATCGATGGAACGCGGTGCCCTTGCCGATGCCGTGAGCTTCTGAGCAACGTGACGACGTGACCGGCGGCATGAGGTAGAGTACGGATCGTCCCATCCACTGTCCAGGAGGCGACCAATCCGTGGATCTCTATCGGCTTCCGCGTCACGTCGTCCCAACACGTTACGAGATCCGGCTCGAACCGGATCTGGTGACGGCGTCGTTCACCGGCGTCGAGACGATCGCCCTCACCGTGAGCGAGCCGACCACGGAGATCGTCCTCAATGCCGCCGAGCTCTCGGTCACGGATGCGTGGCTCGAGAGCGACCGCGGCGAGCGCGCGCGGGCCACGGTGGCGCTGGAGGAGAGTCTCGAGCGCTGCCGGCTGACGTTCCCTTCGTCCATCGCGCCCGGCCAGTGGCGGCTCCGCCTCGCGTTCACCGGCATCCTCAACGACAAGCTGCGCGGCTTCTATCGCAGCTCGTATAAGGATGCGGCGGGCGTCAGCCGGACCCTCGCGGCCACGCAGTTCGAGGCCACCGACGCCCGGCGCGCGTTTCCCTGCTGGGACGAGCCGGGGTTCAAAGCCGTCTTCGCCAGCACCCTCGTCATCGACCCGGCGCTGACCGCGGTCTCGAACACGCGCATCGCCTCCGAGCGGCGCGAGGGAACCCGCAAGGTCATCACGTTCGCCGACACGATCAAGATGTCCACCTACCTGGTGGCCTTCGTGGTCGGGGAGCTGGAATCCACCAACCCCGTGTCCGTGGGCCGTACGCCGCTCCGGGTCTGGTGCGTGCCCAGCAAGGTCAAGCTGGCGGCCTTCGGCCAGGAGGTCGGCGCGGCCTCGCTGCGCTTCTTCGAGGAGTACTACGGCTTGCCCTATCCCGGCGACAAGCTCGACCTCCTCGCCATTCCGGACTTCGCCGCCGGCGCCATGGAGAACCTCGGCGCCATCACGTTTCGAGAGACGGCGCTCCTCGTCGACGAGCGCCAGGCGACGCACGCCGAGCAGGAGCGCGTGGCCGACGTCGTCGCTCACGAGAACGCCCACATGTGGTTCGGCGACCTCGTCACCATGTCGTGGTGGAACGGCATCTGGCTCAACGAGGCGTTCGCCACGTTCATGGAAATGCTCGCGGTGGATGCGTGGAAGCCGGAGTGGCGCAGGTGGACGACGTTCGGCGTCTCTCGCGCCGCCGCCTTCGCCGTGGACGGACTCTGGTCGACGCGCCCGATCGAATTCGAGGTTCGCGCGCCGCGTGACGCCGACGCGATGTTCGACGTCTTGACCTACGAGAAGGGCGCCTCGGTGCTGCGCATGCTCGAGCAGTATCTCGGCCCCGACCTCTTCCGCGCCGGCGTGCGCGGCTACCTCCGCGAGCACGCCTACGCCAACGCCGACACCGCCGACCTGTGGGCCGCGCTCGGCAACGCCGCCCACACGCCGATCAACGCCATGATGGACGGGTGGATCTTGAAGCCCGGTTTCCCGCTGGTCTCGGCACGCCGCGACGGCGGCGACCTGGTGCTGACCCAGCAACGTTTCACGTACCGGCCCGACCCACCGCCGTTCGTGACGCCGAGCGGGAGCCGCGATCAGCGCTGGCAGATCCCGATCCAGGTGCGGTTCGGCACGCCCTCGGGCGAGCGCCTCGTGCGCCTCGTCCTCGACGGCGCCGAGGCCCGGGTGAGCGTGCCCGCCGGCAGCGATTACGCCCTGGTCAACGAAGGCGGCCACGGGTTCTACCGCGTCCGCTACGTCGCCGATCTGCTCGACTTGCTCCTGCGCCGTCTGCCCGACGGCCTGATGCCGATCGAGCGCTTCAACCTCGTCAGCGACGCGTGGGCCACCGTGCTCGCCGGCCTCACGCCCGTGACCGAGCACCTCGACCTGACCGCGCGCTTCAAGGCCGAGCGGGACCGCAACGTGTGGACGAGTCTTCTCGTCGCATTGGCCGCACTGAATCGGGTGATCACGCCGGCCGACCGCCCGGGCCTGGAAGGATTCACCCGGCGGCTGGTCGCGCCGGCAGTGGCCGACCTCGGCTGGGATCCCCGCCCCGGAGAGGATGAGCTGACGCGGCAGTTGCGCGGCGACCTGCTCCGCGCCCTCGGCACGCTGGGCAACGATCCCACCGTCCAGGCCGAGGCCGCTCGGCGCTATCGGGCGTCCCTGGTCGATTCCGGCGCGGTCGATCCCAACGTGCTGCCCGCCCTGATCGCCATCCTCGCCCACGTCGGCGACGCTGACCGCTACGAAGAGTTCCTCCGCCGCTTCCGCGCGGCCACGACACCGCAGGAGGAGCAACGCTACCTCTACGCCCTCGCCGGCTTCCAGCGGCCCGAGTTGCTCGCGCAGACGCTCGAGCGAGCGGTGAGCGGCGAGATCCGGACCCAGGACGCGCCCTTCGTCGTGCGCACGTTGCTCATGAGCGTCTACGCGCGGGAGCTGGCCTGGGACTTCGTCAAGCGGCACTGGGACCAGATGGACCGGCTCTACCCCAAGCACGGCCTGCGCCGCATGTGCGAGGGCGTGATCGGGCTCGCCACCCCGGAGCTCGAGCGGGACGTCCACGCATTTTTCGCCGCCCGCAAGATCGACTTCGGCGGCAAGACGCTCGAGCAGTATCTCGAGCAGCTCCGAGTGGCGGTCGCCCTGCGGGAGCGCGAGGGAGACGCCCTCGCGGCCTACCTCCGGCGCTTCAGCTGAGACGAGCGCTCAGGGCGCCGTGACGGTCACGCCGTCACCAGCCGCCGAGATCAGGAAGGTCCCGTTGGCGTTGGTGGCGTAAGCGTACGCCGAGCCCCACGACGACGACGGCGGCGTCGGGACAGAGCCCATGAACGGCCCTGCCGTGAAGCCGGACGGGTTGGTCGCGACGGCGGTGAGGTTCGCGAGCGCCACCGGGTAGGTGCTCATGTGCGACTGGAACATCGACACCGCCGTGACCAGCGAGCGGATGTCGGCCTGGGCCTTGGCGATGCGCGATCGCGCCGTGACGTTGGCGTACAGCGGGACAGCGATCGAAGCCAGGACGCCGATAATCGCCACGACGATCATCAGCTCGATCAGGGTGAAGCCTCGCGCGTTCCATCGCATCGATCTCATGGCGTCCCCGCGATCTCATGGCGTCCCCGGCGACGTCAGCACGCTGCAGCGACGGTGCCAACCCTCGGCGGTCGCGGTGTCCCCAGAGAAATCGCTGAGTTGAGCGGGCGGCCGTCGTCACGAGGCCCTCGAAACGGCCATAATTTGTCAGCGGGGTGACGGAAACCGGCGACTGGACGAAAAGTGGCGAGGTACGGCAGGACGACGGTCCCGGCTCTTAGTTCGAGACCGTCCGCCACCCGTAGAGCGTATGGTTCTTCCGGATCCTGGTCATGAGATCGAGCGCCTGCTGGCTGTAGTGGAACGTCGCGGATCCCAGCATGGTGCCGAGGTGCAGCTCGGCAAAGCCCGGTGGCTCGTTCCAGACGGTCTCGTTGCTGACCAGGGCGCCGTTGATCATGGTCGTGCTCCCATCCATGAATCCCGCGCCGACGTTCCGCCCCGTGACGATGATGACCCCGTGCCAGGTCAAGTTACCGAACACCTTGAGATCGCCGTCCTCGACGACCAGGATGCCCGCGCCCTGCACCTGGTTGTTGATGCCGAGGCCGGTGAAGTTCGAGGTCGGGTCGAGGTCGCCCCGGAAATAGACGATCTGAGGGTTGCTGGGCGTTCCGAGATCGATGGGCCGGTTCTTGTCGCACCCGTTGCTGACGGTCGGTGTCGACGTCGGGCCGCCCACGTCCCCGGTGATCTGCATCGGGCAGGCGAGCGTGGATTGAAGGATTTGCGTCTTCGGGTTGCTGCTCAGCGTCGAGAGAAGACTCTGCAGGGAATCAGGAGTGAGGGTATTCGTCGCTCCCATCGCGGCGAGGCCGCTCGTCTGGTCCTTGCCAGTGACCGAGGTCTGCTTCTGCGCGGCCTGGTTTTGAGCGCCGCTCGTAAAGGCATTCTCGACGTTCTGCACGTACGTCGTCGGCGGCTCGCCGAGATTCGCCTGGTTTCCGAGCTGCGTCGCGATTCCCAGCTTGGAGGCCGAGCCGGACGCCGACCAGTTCCCGCTCTTGTACCAGGGAGCATCGGTCTCCGGCGTGCAGGCGCTACACGCATAGTCACGCCCATCGATCTGGAAGTTGGCGCAGGGACCTTCTGTTTCCGCGCACACGACGTTCGTATCGGACTGAAGGCCCGGCTCGTTGACGGCCGCGGGAAAGCTCAGCCCGGGCGGCAGATGCCGGCGCATCACCACCTGGATCTTCTTGTTGGCGCCGTGAAAGGAGCCGGTCGCCGTGAGGATGACGATGCCGTTGCCGTCGTTGATCGCCGTCCCGGTGACGTTGTCGACGGCAACGCCGGTGATCTGGTCGTCGCCGGCCAGGCAGTCGTTGCGAAGGCTCACGGTGAAGACCCCGATGAGGTTCGGCACCGACACGTTGCTCCAGCCGGCCGGCGTCACCGGCGTCGCGCAGTCGGCCGCGCCGGTCAGCACAGTGTTCCAGGAGCTCGTGTCGACGAGCTTGTCGAACGCCCACTCGATGCCGGCGTCCGCAGCGTACTGAGCCTGCATGGCCTCGGCGAGGTTCTGTGAGATTTGCGGCTCGAAGGCGCTGACCGCCAGGAAGGCGGCGACCAGCAAGCTGAGGGCGAGCACGACGATCAGCGCCATGACCGCGGCCATCCCGCGCTCGTCGAGTCCATGTGCGCGCGTGGCCATCATGCTCCGCTCTTGGGCTCACAGCCGGGATTCCGGATGCGCGCCGTGTCCGTCATCTTGACGAAGACTTTGCCTTGCTGGTACGTCGCCGGCTGCCTTCCCTCGGGATGGGTCGCGATCGTGACGACCACCGAGCAAATGGATGCCGCCGTGCCCGTCTCGTCACCTTGAGCGTCGAGATAGGTGAACGCGAGGGTTTCGATGCCTCCGACCACCGGCTGGGCAGCGTTGTTCACCGCCGACTCTTGACGGAGCAATTGACCGTCGGCGAACGAGTACGACACCTGTTCACCACGCTGGACGCCGTTCACCATCACGACGGTGCCGGGATCGATGCAGCCATTGCCATTCCAGTCGTTCTGGAGCGTCAACGACGTGACCGTCTGGCCGGGGCCGATCGCGGAACGAGGTGCGCAGTTACCAGCCGCCGCCCCCGGTGCGTTTCCAGAGAAGCGGATCTCGTCGATCATTCGGGCAATGGCGATCCGGACGTTCTGCTGGGACTCGACCTGGTTCGCTCCGACCAGGAAGCTCCGCTGGCCCGCCACGAGGAACGACACGAGTCCCGTGAGCACGAGCCCGACGCTCGCCATCGCAACCAGCAATTCCGGAAGTGTGAAACCGCGCTGAGCCGTCGAGCCCTGCCCGCGACGCCTGGCGGCGGCGCTCATCGGTTCGTGATCAGGGTCGAGACGTCGACGCGGCGCTCGTTACCGGCGTTGCCCCCGGACGGGTTCACCGGAAAATAGAAGACGGACACCAGCAGGACCTTGGTCGTGGAGCCGTTCGACGTCACGGTGACGGTGCGGCGATAGTTGCCGTAGTCGGCGATCGTGTTGTAGCCCTCGTTTCGACAGCACGCGCCGCCTCCGGCGACCGAGGAAAATCCCTGAGTCGTGACGGTGCTCAGAGACCACGCCTTGATCTGCTCGAGGCGCTGTTCAGCGAGATAGATCGCGGTCGTCTGCTGCCGGCCCGTCTCGACCGAGCTCGTGCCCCGAAGAAACCCGATGCCCACCGACCCGAACGCGACCATGATGAAGGCGGTCGCGATCAGGACCTCGGCGAGCGTGAAGCCCCGCGTGCCGCGGACCAGACGCGCGGCGCTCGGAGCTTTTCGGACGGCGGCCAGAGTTCGCATGACTCCGATGAGCCTTCGGCAGAAAATGTGCCAACGCCGCCCGGGGTTCGCCGGCCCGGCTTTTCAATCGGTTCCAGGGCTGGTGCCAGACCCGCCGAGAGACGACTCTCGCGGTTGTCAGGTTCTTCGACGTCATCGAGCGGCCAGGTGGCGGTCGATGATCCTGATGCGGCGACCCTGCACCGAGATGGCGCCCGCGCGACGGAGCTGCGCCAGCGATCGGGAGATCAGCTCACGGACGGTGCCCAGGCGCGCGGCGACGTCGTCGCGCGTCCCGGGAAGATCGAAGACGTCGCTGCCGGCGCGCCGCGCTTCCATCAAGAGGAAGCGGCTCAACCGTGCCGTCACGTCGCGCAGCGCGAGATCCTCGATCAGCGCAGCGAACCCGCGCAAGCGCCGGGCGAGCACGGCGATGACGCCGAACGCGACCTCCGGACGTCGCCGGCAGAGAGCGAGAAGCTCACGGCCCGGAACGAAGAGGAGCCGCGCGTCGTCCTCAGCGACGGCCGTCGCGACGTAGCCGCCTCCGTCGAAGAGCGGCACTTCCGCCAGCGTGGCCCCGACCGATTCGGTGTGGAGCGCCTGCTCGCGCCCCCGCGGCGAGGAACGCACGAGCCGCACGCGTCCGCCGAGCACCACCCACACTCCCGTCGCGGCCTGGCCCTCGGAGAACACGATGGCGCCCTTCTCGAACGCTCGCACCCGGCAGCGCCGGGCCAGGTCGGTGCGCTCCCGAGTCGACAGCGAGGCGAGGTACGGAATGGCGGCCAGGCCTTGCGACGCGACCTTCACGCCCGATGTGACTTTCGTCATAGTCGAAACCACATCGTGAGCGAGACACTGGCCCCACTAAACTTCCAGACGTGACCTGACGGCGAGGAGTGACCAGGCCGCGCGGAGGGACGTGGATGAAGACGTGGACGGCGATCGGGATCGTTCTCGCCGCGGCGACGCTGGCGGGAGCCCAGCACAGACACGATGGTGGGCGCGATCGTGAGCCGCATCTCGCCGTCCAGCAGTGTCAGCAGCAGTTCGAGCAGGTGATCGCCGATGGTCGGGGCTTCGGCCTGGCCTTCGTCGCCGACCAGGAAGGCTATCCAGGCCCGTTGCACGTCGTCGAGCTCAAGGACCGACTGCGGCTGAGCAGCGACCAGCAACGCACGATGAAGGAGATGCTGGAGGCGATGTTCGCCGAGTCGCGGCCGGCGGCGGCCCGCCTGCTCGCCGCCGAGCAGCGCCTCCGCTCGCTGTTCGCACGGGGCATCGCCGACGAGGCGTCGGTGCGGGCGGCCCTGGCCGACGTCGAGCGCGCGCACACCGAGGTCCGGCTGGCCCACCTGCTCACACACCTCAAGACGCGTGACCGGCTCACCGACGAGCAGCGCCGGCTCTACCACGCCGCGCGATGGGGACACTGACCGCGCCGTTCTATCCATCCGCTGCGCTCCGTGATAGGGTGCAAGAGCATGAAGCGCCTGCTGGCCGGCGCCGCCATTACGCTCGCCGCGCTCGCCGTGCCGGCGTCGTCATTCGCATTGTCGGCCCAGGAAGCCATCCTCCGCGCCAAACCGGCCGTGGCGCTCATCACCGCCCGCGTCGACGCCGAAGTCACCATCAACTGCGGACAGGGTCCGGTCACCGTCAAGCCACGGCCGTTCATCGAAACCGGCACCGGCTGGCTCGTGGACGGGCGGGGCTGGGTGGTGACCAACGCGCACGTGGTGGATCCCGCCCACCGTCTGCCGCCATGGGTGACGCACGAGCTGAAGAAGACCGCCATCGACCAGGCGTGTGTCGAGCCTGCGCTCCAGGCCCAGAAGATGGCCCGGGGCGAGCGCCCTGACCTCGAGGAGCGGCTGCGCCGGGAGATGATGGACGTGGCGATGGCCGGACTGCGCTTCACGCCCCAGTCGCAGATCACCGTCCTGCTCTCCAACGGCGCGCGATTCCCCGCCGAGGTCAAGAAGTTCAGCGCGCCGCTCCTGCTCGACACGACGGGAAAGCCGGTGAAGGATTCCGGTCGGGACCTGGCGCTGCTCAAGATCCCCGACGGCGTTTACCCGGCGCTTTCGGTCGGCACGCGCGACGTCAACATCGGAGACCCCGTTCACATCCTCGGCTTCCCGGGCGTCGTCCTCTCTCACGAGCTCCTGAACCAGAGCGTGACGCTCGAGGCCTCGGTGACCAACGGCGCCATCTCCGGGTTCAAGCAAGACGCCATCGGCCAGGAGGTGCTGCAATCGGACGCCCCGGCCGCTCACGGCAACAGCGGTGGCCCCGCCATTCGCGACGATGCGTCGCTCGTCGGCGTGTTGACGTTCGTCTCGCTCTCGCCATCCGGCGGCGCCATCGTGCAAGGCTTCAACTTCCTGATCCCGGCCCGCGACGTCCTGAAATTCCTCGCTGACACGCCGGTGAAGAAGACGGGCGAGAGCGCCTTCAACGTCGCCTGGGAAGCCGGCCTCGACGCGTTCTTCCGCGATCGCGACGAGCTGGCCGTGCAGAAGATCCAGGAGGCCAACCGGCTCGTCCCGAGCCTCGCCGACGTCAAACGCACGCTCGCCGAGGCCGAAGACCGCGCGAAGCATCCGCGACCCCGGCCGTTTCCGTGGGCGTGGACGACGCTCGGCGTGTCGATGCTCTCGGTGGGCACCTACGGCGGAATGTGGGGACGCCGCTGGTGGCGCAATCGCTTCCGCGTCCTGCCCGCCCAGGTGATCGGATTCATCGAGAACGGGCTGAGCCCGCTGCTCGTCGACGTGCGCACGAAGACCGACTACGAGACGAGCCCGCTCAAATTGCCCGGCGCCGTGCGCCTCGACCCCGACGACGCCGAGAAGGGCCGGATTCCGCTCGACGCCGAGTCGAATCAGCTCATCATCACGTATTGCACGAGCCCGGAGGAGGCCACCAGCGCCCGCTTCGCCCACCTGCTCCGCCAGCGCAAGTTCTCGGACGTGCGCATCCTCAAGGGCGGCCTGGGTGGCTGGACGAACGCCCGGCTGCCCGTCGAAGCCAAGTCGCATCTGCCCTCGATCGGCCTCGAGATCTACAAGAACCTCACGCTGGGCGACGTCGAGCGCCGGCGTTACAAGGCGGGCGAGACCATCTTCCGCGAGGGCGAGGACGCCCACGCCGAGGCGTACGTCGTCCACACGGGCTCGGTCGACATCCGAAAGCGGGTCGACGGCGGCGAGCGTCAGCTGTCCACGCTGGGCGAGGGCGAGCTGCTGGGCGAGATGGCGCTCTTTCGCAAGGCGCCGCGCTCGGCGTCCGCACTGGCGGCTACCGACGTCGAGCTCCTCGTCATCAAGAACGAACGCCTCGAGTGGCTCATCCGCAACCGGCCCCAGCTCACCATCGAGATCCTCAAGCGGCTCTCCGAGTGGGTCGTCTCCACCGACCTCGAGCGGAGCCAACGGAACTAGGAATCAGATGATGCCCCGGCCCCGGAGCCGGGCGAGCTCCGCGCTGTCGAGCCCGAGCCGCTCGCCGTAGATTTCCTCGTTGTCCTCTCCCGGCGTGATCGGACCGGGCGCGTGCACCTCGCCCGGCGTCAGCGTCAGCCGCGGCACCACGCCGGGCATGGCGAGCGCGCCCGCTACCTCGGTGGCCATCGAGATGATGTTGCCGCGCGCCCGGACGTGCTCGTCCTCGAACAGATCGCGCACGCTCATCACCAGCGACGAGGGCACCTCGGCGGCGGCCAGCGCGGCCAGCACGTCCTCGGCCGTGCGCTCACCCACCCACGTCGCCACGAGATCGTCGACGAGCTGACGATGGGCGAGACGCTGGCGCGTGCTGACGAGGCGCGGATCGTCGCGCAGATCGGCCCGGTCCATCGCGCCCAGGAGCCGGCCGAACATCCGATCGTTCGTGCACGCGATGGCCAGCCAGCGACCGTCGCGCGTGCGGTAATGATTGTGCGGCGTCGCGCTCTCGGTGCCCGAGCCGATGCGCTCGCGCACCACTCCGGTGCCGCTGTAGACGGCGATGGCATCGTCGAGCACGCGGAGGACGGGCTCGTAGAGGCCGACGTCCACCACCTGGCCGTGGCCGGTGCGCTCGGCGTGCCGGAGCGCGGCGAGCGCGCCGACGGCGGCAAAGACGCCGGCCAGATAGTCGGGCACCGTCGGCGTGCCCGGTGTGACCGGCGGCCGATCGGGGTAGCCGGAGACGTACGACAGGCCGCCCACGGCGGCGGCGATGCGGCCGAAGCCGGGCTGCTCCCGCCGCGGCCCGGTCTGCCCAAACGCCGAGATGCGCACCATGACGAGCGCCGGGTTGACGCGCGCGAGGTCGTCCCAGCCGAGACTCCAGCGCTCGAGCGTGCCGGGACGGAAGTTCTCGGTGAGAACGTGCGTGCGCGCGACGAGGCGACGGATCAGCGTCTGGCCCTCGGGATCGCGGAGATTGCACGTGATGGACTTCTTGTTGCGCGCCTCGACCAGCCACCAGTACGACGGCGCGCCGCCCGCCGCCGGTCGTCCGAGCCGGCGCAGATCGTCGCCGACGCCGGGTTGCTCGACCTTGATCACCTCCGCGCCGAATTCACCGAGGAGCGTCGCGCACACGGGAGCGGCCAGGAACGTGGCGAGATCGAGCACGCTGACACCATCGAGCGCGTGGGGCACGGCCGCGAAGGTATCATGGCGCCATGAAGGCCATCGTCGCGCGCGCGTGGGGCGAGCCCTCGAGTCTCGTCTACGCCGACGTGACGGAGCCCACGCCCGCCCCCGGCGAAGTCCTCATCGACGTGCGCGCGGTCGGGTGCAACTTCCCCGACATCCTCATCGTGCAGGGCAAGTATCAGACGAAGCCGCCCCTGCCCTTCAGCCCCGGCCACGAGGTGGCCGGCGTCGTGCGCGCGGTGGGCCTCGGCGTCAGCGAGCTCGCCGTGGGCCAACGCGTCTTCGCGCTCCTCAAGTGGGGAGGCTACGCCGAGCGGGCGGTGGCGCCGGTCACCCGCACGCACGCCCTGCCCGACGGGATGACCTTCGAGGAGGGCGCCGCCTTCGGCCTCGTTTATCAGACGTCGTGGTGCGCGCTGACTCACCGAACGCGCGTGCGGCCCGGCGAGACCTTGCTGGTCCACGGAGCCGCCGGCGGCGTGGGGCTGTCCGCCGTGCAGATCGGCAAGGTGCTGGGAGCGCGCGTGCTCGCCACCGCTGGCAGCGCCGAAAAGCTCGAGGTGGCGCGCGCGGCGGGCGCCGACGTGCTGATCAACTACCGGACCGAGGACTGGGTCGAGATCGTCAAGAAGGAGACCGGCGGGCGCGGGGCCGACGTCATCTACGATCCCGTCGGCGGTGACGTGTTCGACGGCTCGACCCGCTGCATGGCGTTCGAAGGCCGGCTGCTGATCATCGGCTTCGCCGGCGGCCGCATCGCGGACGTCGCCACCAATCGCGTGCTCCTGAAGAACATCGACGTGATCGGCGTGCACTGGGGGATGTACAACGAGCGCGATCCCGGCACCGTGAAGCGCTGGATGAGCGAGTTGCTGGCGCTCGTGGCCGGCGGCCGGCTCAGGCCGGTGATCTTCAAGAGCTATCCGCTGCGCGACGCCGCCCAGGCGCTGGCGGCGATCGCGTCGCGCGAGAGCTACGGCAAGGTGGTGCTCACTGTCTGACACCGTCCGCGTGGCCGTCCGCCGGCTCGACGCCACCGTGCCGCTCCCGGCCTACGCCCGCGACGGCGACGCCGGCCTCGACCTCTGCACCGCCGAGGCCGTGACGCTGGCTCCCGGCGCCCGGGCGCTGGTGCCGACTGGCGTGGCCGTCGCGATCCCGTCCGGCTACGCGGGACTGGTCCTGCCCCGGTCGGGTCTGGCCCTCCGCCACGGGGTGACGGTCCTCAACGCCCCCGGCCTCATCGACGCAGGGTATCGCGGCGAGGTGAAAGTGCTGCTGGTCAATCACGACCGCGAGCCCGCGAGCTTCGCGCGGGGTGAACGCATCGCCCAGCTCGTCATCCAGCCCGTGGCCCGCGCCCATCTGGACGTCGTCGATCACCTTCCGAACAGCCAGCGCGGGGAAGGCGGGTTCGGCTCGACCGGCGCCTAGCTGATACGCCGGTCGATGGTCTCCCGCGCGCCCTGCAGCGTCTCGGCCGCGGAATGCAGGGTGTCGGCGGCCTTCGACCGGGCGATCCGGGTCTTGTCGTCGACGTAGTCGATGAGGTCGCGCCCGTAGAACCACACTGCCGCCGCGCCGACGATTATGCCGAGAAGGAATCGGCCCATACGTTGCCTCCTTGGAGCTCTGTGATTGCAGAATCCACACAGCAAGCGGGGCGCCGCCACGTCTGCTCGGACAATTGTAAGACTTGCGACAGCCGCGCGCCGATCTTTTGCCTTCGTCTCTTGTGCGCCTGACGCAGCAGTGTATGCTGCGCCCCCGTGAACACGGTAGGAGAAACACTCGAGCACGCGCTGCGCATTCGTGAGCGTCAGCAGGCCGCGATTGCCGCACTCGGACAGCGCGCGCTCGCCGTGCGTGACTTGCGCGTGCTGTTGCCGGAAGCGGTGCGACTCGTCGCCGACACGCTCGAGGTCGAGTACGTGAAGATCCTCGAGCGGCTCCCCAGCAGCGACGCTTCGCTGTTGCGTGCCGGCGTCGGCTGGCGGCCCGGAGCGGTCGGCGTCGTCACGATGACCGAGGAGACGGAGACGCGTTTTCTCCACGCTCACGGCGTCGTGAGCGGGCTGAGCGTGGTCATCGGTGGTCCGCGTCATGCGTGGGGCGTGCTCGGTGTCCACACGCGGCGCCGGCGGGACTTCAACGGCGACGACGTGCACTACCTCGCCGCCGTCGCCAACGTCGTCGCCGCCGCCGTCGAGGCCGACGCCGCCCAGCGCCGGCTCGCGTTTCTCGCGGAGGCCAGCACGGTCCTGAGCGCGTCGCTGGAATACGAAGCGACGCTCAAGACGTTGGCCCGGCTCGCCGTTCCCGAGCTGGCCGACTGGTGCTTCGTCGACGTGGTGGACGACGAAGGCGGGCGCGCTCGCCGGGTGGCCGTCGTGCACCTCGACCCGACTCGCGAGTCGCTCGGCTGGGAAATCTCCCACGGCGGCGCGCTCGACCCGGACGCGCCCGACGGCGTTTCCGCCGTCATCCACGGCGGCCGCCCCGACCTGCGGCCGGTCTATCTGGACCGGCGGCTCGGACTCTGCTCGCTCATGCTCGTGCCGCTGACGGCGCGTGACCGCACCTTCGGAGTGATCGCGTTCGCTGCCGCGGAGTCCCGACGCCGATTCGGGCCCGACGACCTGGCCGGCGCCGAGGAGCTGGCTCGCCGCGCTGCCCTGGCCGCCGACAACGCTCGTCTTTTTCAGGAGGCGTCCCGGGCGAACCGCGCCAAGGATGAATTCCTGACCGTGCTGTCCCACGAGTTGCGCACGCCCCTGACGTCGATCCTGGGCTGGGCCCGCATGCTCCGTTCCGGCAAGGTCGCGGCCGACGCGGTGGAGCGCGCGCTCGAGACGATCGAGCGCAACGCGGTCGCCCAGACGGCGCTCGTCGACGATCTCCTCGACATCTCGCGCATCGCCAGCGGCACGTTCGCGCTCGACGTGCATGCGCTCGATCTCGTCGGCGTCGTGGAGGTGTCGCTCGAGTCCGCACGACCGGCCGTCGAAGCGGCGGGCCTTCATCTGCGAACGGTCCTGCCGAACGCTCCGCTGATGGTATCGGGGGACGCCGGGCGACTCCAGCAGGTCGCCGGCAATCTGCTCGCCAACGCGATCAAGTTCACTCCGGCGGGCGGCAACATCACGGTGAGCCTCGAGGCCGACACCGAGCGGGCTCGGCTGACGGTGGCCGATACCGGCCCCGGCTTGAGCGCCGATTTTCTCCCTCACGTCTTCGACAGCTTCCGACAGGCGGACAGCTCGCTCACGCGCGTGCACGGCGGCCTCGGGATCGGCCTGGCCATCGTGCGTCACCTGGTCGAGCTACACGGCGGGCGCGTGTCCGCGGCCAGCGCCGGCCCCGGCGCGGGCTCGTCGTTCGTCGTCGAGCTACCGCTCGTGCAGGTCTCGACCAGCGCGCGGTCGGTTGTCGAGGCCTCGCCGGCGACGCTGCGGGGTGTGCGCGTGCTCATCGTCGAAGACGATCGGGACACTCGCGAGCTCCTCGAGACGGCGCTCTCCGGCTTCGGCGCGGCCACCCGCGGCGTGGTCTCCGTGCACGACGCCCTGCACGCCGTCGCGACGTGGCAGCCGCACGTCGTGGTCGCCGACATCGCGCTGCCCGGCGAGGACGGGTACGCGCTGATCGACCGTCTCCGCCGGCTGCCGGTGAGGACTCCGGCCATCGCGCTCACGGGTTACGCCCGGAACGAGGATCGTCAGCGTGCGCTCGCGGCCGGGTATCAGGTGCACATCGCGAAGCCGGTCGAGCCGGTGGAGCTGGGTCGAGTCGTGGCGTTGCTGGCGGGCGGGATCTGAACGACCGACCGTGGGAGGGGCCGAAGCCCCTCCCACGGTGCAAGAGGCGAAGCTACGGAGCCGAGACGGTCGCGCCGTCGCCCGCGGCCGAGATCGTGAACGTGCCGAGGGCGGCGTTGATGGCGTAGTTGTACGCCCCGCCCCACGCGGTGCTGGGCGGCGTCGGGATCGCGGCCATGAACGGACCGGCCGTGATGTTCTGCGGGCTCGTGGCGATGGCCGTGAGCAAGCCGAGCGCGCTCGGCAGCGTGCCCATGTGGGCCGTCCACGCCGAGACGGCGGAGGCCATACCGCGGATGTCAGCCTGGGCCTTCGCGATGCGCGCCCGCGCCTGCATGTTGGCGTAGAGCGGAACGGCGATAGCGGCCAGGATGCCGATGATCGCGACGACGATCATCAGCTCGATGAGCGTGAAGCCACGCTGATTGCCCATCGTGCAGCGTCTCTTGTGCCAGAAGTTGAACATGTCCCCCTCCTCCAATGCGTGTCGTCCACCACAGCCAATGCGTCCCGTCCACCGCACCACGGCGTCACGCTCCTCGTTGCTGCGTGCGCCGTCTCTCTGGCGGCCACGAAAAGCACCGTCCATGCCAAGGCTCCTCGCCCAGCAGAATCAAGGGGTTGCAGCACATCAGAGCGCCGGCGTTCTGCCATTCTTCGGCAACGGAGTGACGGGAAATGTCACCGGCGGTCCGGCGGAAAGGCGCGACGGGCGCCCCGTGTGCTGGAACGACGAGCGTGAGAGAATCCCGCCGCGTCGGGGCGCGCGCAGAGGAGGACATCGTGAACGGGAAGACGGACACGCTGCGAGTCGGAATCGTCGGAGCAGGGGCAAACACGCGCAAGTACCACATCCCGAATCTGAGAGCCCAGCCCGGCGTCGAGATCGTGAGCGTCGCCAACCGGACGCGCGAGTCGGGCGAGCGCGCCGCCAAGGAATTGGGCTTCGCGCGCGTCTACGATACGTGGCGAGAGCTCGTCGACGCGGACGACACCAACGCGATCTGCATCGGGACGTGGCCGTACCTGCACGCGCCCGTGACCATCGCCGCGCTCGCGCGCGGCAAGCACGTGCTCTGCGAGGCGCGCATGGCCATGAACGCCGCCGAGGCCCACGCCATGCTCGAGGCGTCGCGCCGCGCCCCGCACCTGGTCGCTCAGCTCGTCCCGGCACCTCATACGTTGTGGGTCGACGCCACGCTGCAGTCGTTGATCGCCGACGGTTACCTCGGCGACGTGCTCGCCGTCGAAGTGCGGGCGGCCCAGGGCAAGTTCGTCGACCGCGAGGCTCCACTGCACTGGCGGCAGGATCAGAGCCTGAGCGGGCTCAACATCCTGAACATGGGCATCTGGTACGAGGCCATGATGCGCTGGGTCGGCCCCGCGGCCCGCGTGTCCGCGATGACGTCCGTGGCCGTCCCGAAACGCCGCGACGGCAGCGGTGTGACGAGGCAGGTCACCGTGCCGGATCACGTGGACATCCTGGTCGACCTCGAACGGGGTGGGATCGGCCACTTGCGCTTCAGCGCGGTGACGGCGTGAGCGAGATCCCCATCACGGCCGAGCGACGGGGTGGCTGGCGTGTGGAGGAAGAGTTCGTCAATGCCGTCCGCGGCAAGGAGCGGATCACCCGAACGGCGTTCGACGATGGCGTGCGCTACATGGAGTTCACCGAGGCGGTCGCGCGGAGCGCCTCGCGTGGAGAGACGGTCCGGCTCCCGCTCACCCTCGCTTGAGTGGCGACCGTCCGGTCGTGATTCGCACGGTCACGGGTCGTGGTGGAATCCGGCCCCGAGATGCGGTATTTGTCACCGTCACACGGTAACCGGCTCGGAGACGGGAGCACGAGTCAGAGATGCGAATCTTCAGACCGGAAGTCGAATCCATTCTCAAGGCGCTGGGGGCCCTCGCCCTCCTCGCGCTCATCCTGGCGCCGATCGCGTGGGGCTACGAGCAGCGGCGTCAGGCGCGCGCGTGGCAGTCGGTGGCGTGCGCCTATCGCGTGCGCGAGGTGGCCCAGCGTGCGCCGATGATCCGCGTCGACTACGCTGCGCCGATGATCCGCGTCGACTACGCGACCGATCCTTGCGGCGCCCTGCACCGTCTCGGGCTCAGGCTCGAGCCACCGCCGCGCTGATCGCACGGCGCGCTCGGCGGGCGGGTTACGCGCGGTGCGCGCGGGCAGGCGTGACTGCGAGCTCAGGCGCTGCGATGCGTAGCGGCAGGGTACGGGCGGGCGTCGCCGCAGGCGTCGGCCACGGCCGACAACAGCTGGTCGCGACGCAAGGGCTTGGTCAGGACCCGCCACGCTCCGAACTTCTCCGCGCAGTCGAGGAAGTCGACGCCGGCTTCGCTTCCTCCCCCCGAGATCGCGATGACCTTCACCGTGCTCGTCCGGGTGAGCTCGAGGATCAGGTTCAGGCCGGATTCGTCGGGAAGGAAGATGTCGGTGATGACGAGATCGGGCTGATGCGCGCGGTACATCACGAGCGCGTCCCGCGCACCGGACGCGCAGAAGACCTCGTGACGGACCTTGGTGAGGATGTCGCGGAGCACGTCGAGGAGGTCACATTCGTCTTCGACCACGAGGATACGAGCCATCTCTTTCATCGCAAACTGCACGCACGATGCCATCCGTGAGCATCGCGAGATCGCTGATTTAGAGCACCACTCGCGCGTCCGATCACTCGACGGCGTGTCGCGACGGCTTGACGGCTGACAAAAATGGCATCGCTGCACCCGAGCCAAGGAGACCTGACCATGCCCGACCTCTTCGAGACCATGCAGACGATGCGCGCGATGCGCCGACTCAAGCCCGACCCGGTGCCCGACGAGCTCATCCGCAAGATCCTCGCGGCCGGGATTTGCGCCCCGAACGGCGCCAACCTCCAGACCTGGCGCTTCCTCGTCGTGAAGGATGAAGCGATCAAGCGTCAGGTGCAGGTCTACTACAAGCGCGCGTTCGACGAGGTCATGGGGCCGCAGTACCGAACGTCCCCGCCGCCACCCGGCGTGACGAAGGAAGCCTACCTGCGGCAGATGGCGGCGGTGGAGTACCTCACCGATCACTTCCACGAGGCGCCGGTGTGGATCGTCGCGTGTCTGGACCATGGCAAGGGAACACCCAACCGTGGCTCGGGCGCGTCCATCTATCCCGCGGTGCAGAATATGCTGCTCACCGCGCGCGCCCTCGGGCTGGGCGCAACGCTCACGACCCGCCACCTGATGTACGAGAAGGAGACGGAAGCGGCCCTGGGCCTACCGCTCGGCGTGCACTCCTACGCGATCATTCCGATCGGCTATCCGATGGGAAAGTTCGGGCCGGTGGGACGCGGCCGCCCGCTCGCTGAGATCGTCTTTCAGGACCGCTGGGACAATCGCTACGCCGTCTAGCCGTTCCGCCGACACGCGTTCGCCGGGTTCGGCGGCTCACCCGGAGTGGTGACTCTGGCGGCCCTGCAGGCGGCGGTGGCTCGGCGGGCGGTCCTCGCCGGTCCAGAGCGTGAGCAGACGGCGCTTGCCGTCTTGAATGGCATCGTGGGCCGTGTCGAACTGTTCATCGGATCGCTGAACCACCGCACCTCCGTGGCGAATCTCCCAGCGCCAACGGGCGTCCGGCTCTGCGATGGCGATGACTTCCATGCGGCTCCTCCACGTTCGAGTGGGCGGAGTCTACGCCACGTCGGGAGGCTGCGCTACGGCCTCGCCGCGCACGTCACTTGGAACGTTCCCTCTTGAGCTTGCTGTAGCAGTCGACGTGGACGACCGCGCGGTGAGCCCGAAACTGGGACACCATCCGGTAATGCTCCTCGCGGAGATCGACGCGCTCGCCGCACAGGGCACAGCTGGACTTCCGGCGCTCCTTGAGCGGGTCTGGCCCGCCACCTCCTCTTCGCTCCATCAACACCCTCTGCCGTCGTGCCTGTTCGATCGCATCGTCCACGCGTGACAACGAGCGCGCGGGAATCATATGGCTCCGCGCGGTCCCACGGTAGCACCGAAGGGCCGCCGCCCGGCGCCGAAGATTTCGAGAGCGTGACGGCGTCAGGCCTCGAGGTGGCGAGCGCCGCAGATGCAGACGTGGAGCGAGCGGGGCTGATGCTCCATTCGTGACGCGCAGACGTGCTCGATGCCTGCGGACACGAACCGCTTCCCGCAGGTGGCGGTCCGTCGCTTCACGTCGTTCCAGTGCGTGGCCTCGGCGCAGAGTTTGGGGGCATCGCTAGTCACGATGTGCTCCTGCGGAAGAGCGTCGATCGAGGCGACGCCGATCACGTGGACCCGCCTCGGTCGGCCTTCATCGGCCCGAATCGGTGTACGGCAGATGGGGCAAGAGGTGCCGCAGCGCGTGTGGATGTCCGCGCGCCTATGGGTGGTCATCGGGCGATCGGAAGATGCCGGCTCAATCAGGACACGCATGGTTCGCACGCTGCTTCAGAGGCGGCCGGAAGACAAGACGTGAAACAATTTTCCTAATCCCTGCGCTCCCCTCAGGCCGCGGTGCGCGTGGGCGTCGAAGACGATGGCCGACGCCGCCGCTCGTACAGGCCGCCGGCCCACACGGAAGCAACCACGACCAGGAACCCGATCATCGCCACGGCCTCGGCGATCGGGCCTCCGCGAGTGCTCATCCGAAGGTGAATGGAGGCATGCCAGGCCTCGGCCACCGTCGACAGCAGCCCGCCGGCGAAGGCGAGCGCCGTGCCGCGCCTCCGCTCGACGAGCGCCCAGCCGGTGGTGATCAGCACGCTGAGGACACCGAGGTAGAGCACCAGATGCACGGTGCCGAGATGGACGAGCATGTCGGGAAACGTCCCCGGCTCGACGCCGGGATTCAATAACCCGTGCCACACGCCGTCCCAGGCCAGGCCGGCAAGCTGGAGCGCGAGCGCCGCCCAGATCAAGACGCGTGCCGTTCGTGCCGTCCGCATGACGTCCTCGTGATCAGCGTGCCACGGCTCGCATCGTCAGTCGAGCGTCGAGCCTCGCCTTGACAGCCGAGCGGTCTCGGCGCTACAGGTCTCGCGGCGCCCGAACGCCAGGGGCGTGACTCGACGAGGAGGACGGCTCCATGACCACCCCGCTCGTGACCTACACGGTCGACGGCCGCGTCGGCATCGTGACGCTCAACCGGCCGGAGAAGCTCAACGCCATCACGCTCGAGCTGAAGCGCCTGCTCATCGAGCGCTTTCACGACGCCGATCGTGACCCGACCACGAACGTCGTCGTGTTGCGCGCCGAGGGACGCAGCTTCTGCGCCGGCTACGACATCGGGCCGAGCCCCGCGCGCGCCGCGCGGCGAGGCAACGCGCTGGCCTGGCACGAGTCGCTCACCGACGACGTGGCCCTCGAGATGACGCCGTGGGACATGAAGAAGCCGGTGATCGCCTCCGTGCAAGGTCACTGTCTCGGCGGCGGCTGCGAGATGGTGATGATGTGCGACATCACGATCGCCTCCGACGACGCCGTCTTCGGTGAGCCGGAGATCCGCTTCTCGAACGTCGGCCCCGCGCTGATCATGCCCTTCGTCATCGGCCTCAAGCGCGCGCGCGAGATGCTGTACATCGGCGACCCGATCGATGCCCGGACCGCGCTCGCCTACGGCATGGTCAACCGCGTCGTGCCTCGGGCCGAGCTGCTCACCGCGACGCTGAAGTTCGCGCGGCGGATGGCGCTGATCGCTCCCGAGGCGCTGGCCGGCACCAAGCTGGCGATCAACCGCGGCGCCGACGCCGCCGGCTTTCGCAACGCGATCCGGGCCGGCCTCGACGTGCTGGCGCCGCTCTACGCGGCACGGACCGAGATCGGGATGAAGTTCGACGAGATCCGCGAGAAGGAGGGGCTCGGCGCGGCACTCAAGTGGCGCGCGGCCCAGTTCGCCGAATAACGTGCGCGCCGGCAGGAGCACGCGGATCCGGCGCGCTTGACCTCCCGCCGGTTCCGGACGATGCTTCGCGCACCGACCGGCTGGAGAGAGGCCCACTACGACGGAGGACGCGATGGCCCGAGCTGCCCGTCACATCGTCTCGTTCGTTCTCGCTGTTGCGGTGCTCCCCGTCGTCCTCTCGGGACGTGCCGAGGCCCAGACGGGTGAATCGGTCATCGCCTGGCACGTCACGATCGCGCCGAGCTGGTTCGATCCCTCGACGGCGCCCGCGCAGATCACGCCGTTCGGCATCCTCTACGCGCTCCACGACTCCGTCGTGCGCGCGACGTACGGCAGCAAGATCGGCCCGGGACTGGCCGAAGCGTGGTCCGAGAGCCCGGACGGCCTGACCTACGAGTTCCGGCTGCGGCGCGGGCTCAAGTTCCACAACGGGGACGCCGTCACCGCCGAGGACGTGAAGTTCAGCTTCGAGCGCTACAAGGGCGCCGCGGCCAAAGAGCTGCAGTCGCGCGTCGAGGCCATCGAGGTCGTCAATCCCCTCACGGTGAAGTTCCGGCTCAAGGCGCCCTGGCCGGACTTCATGACGTTCTACGGCACGACGGTGAGCGGGGCCGGGCTCGTCGTGCCGAAGAAGTACATCACGCAGGTCGGCGACGAAGGCTTCCGCAAGCATCCGATCGGCGCCGGCCCGTTCAAGTTCGTGAGCCACACGCCGGGCGTCGAGGTGGTCGTCGAGGCCTATCCCGGCTACTGGCGCAAGGTCTCCAACGTGAAGCGCTTCGTGATGAAGAGCGTGCCGGAGGGCACGACGCGCGTGGCGATGCTGAAGAACGGCGAAGCCGACATCGCCTATGCGCTCGACGGCGAGGACGCGCTCAACGTGAGGCGCGATTCGCGGCTCGCGCTCATTCCGTCGAAGCACGCGTCGATCTACTGGATCGAGTTCGCCGACCAGTGGGACCCGAAATCCGTCTGGCACGACAAGCGCGTGCGCCAGGCGGCGATCCTCGCCATCGACCGGCCCGCCGTCAACGAGGTGTCGTGCCTCGGGTTCTGTCCGCCGACGAGCATCATCATCCCGCGCGTGATGGACTTCGCGCTCCAGACCCCGGCCGCGCCCTACGATCCGGAGAAGGCGAAGAAGCTGCTGGCCGAGGCCGGCTACCCGAACGGATTCGACGCCGGCGACTTCGTGCCGATGCCGCCGTTCATGACCACGGGGGAGGCGTGCGTGAACTTCCTGGCCGCCGTCGGAATCCGCACCAAGATCCGGCCGACCGAGCGCGCGGCGTTCCTCACGAACTGGCGCGAGAAGAAGTTACACGGGATCTTCATGCCGGCCGTGGGGAACTCTGGCAACGCGGCCAGCCGGGTCGGCGAGTTCATCTATTCGAAGGGGACGTACGCCTACGGCGGCTACCCGGACATCGACGAGCTGTTCCTGCAGCAGTCGAAGGAGCGCGACGTCGCGAAGCGCGAGGCGATCCTCCACAAAATCCAGCAGCTCACGATCGACCGCGCGATGTTCCTGCCGATCATGGACTACCGCACGCTGCGCGGCGTGGGCCCGCGCGTGGCCGACCACGCGCTCGACGGGATGCCGCTGAACCCGTTCCCGATCTACGAGGACATCAAGCTGAAGAACTAGGGCCGCTCATTTCACCCTGAGTCGTTTGAGGGCATCTCGGACGGTGACAACCGGTATGCGAGAGTCGACGAGATACCGAGCGATCGCCCCGAGCATCTCGGGAGTACAACTCGGGGCCCGGCCCTCGTGGTCGATCTGATGAAACATCAGAACGAGCCAGGCTTGCCGATGCCGGGCGGCCTCGATCCACTTTCTGACCTCGCGAATCGTCGTGCGAAGCGTGACCGCCTTGCATTTCAGCATGAACGGATCGACGCCCTCGTCGTTCAATCCGTCCTGGACGCCGCGCGCCCCGAGAAATCCTGCCCGTTTG
>WNFO01000704.1_pt1 | contig 36788 bp, 18 predicted proteins | sample 5400251 | NCBI WGS metagenome assembly WNFO01 (sample SAMN13153354, study PRJNA577476) | soil metagenome | isolation source: 100 cm saprolite under Madrone tree | place: USA:California | collected 2016-06-14
GAACTCCGTAGAGCAGGCCGGTCATCAGCCGTGTCAATCCCAGAGCGGCGACCACGCCGATGGCCACCCCGCCGAGGGCCAGGGTAGTTCCCTGGCGCAGCACCAGGCTTAGCACGTCTTGATGTTGTGCACCGAGCGCGACGCGAATTCCAATCTCGCGTGTGCGCTGGGCCACGGAATAGGCGGTGACTCCGTAGAGCCCCACGGTGGCCAAGGTGAGAGCAAGACCCGCAAAGAGACCAAGCAGGAGGACGTTGAACGCCTGCGCGGCCACTGAAGCGGAACGTACCTGCGACATGGTGCGCATCCGCGAAATCGGCAGATCCTTGTCGATGCTCCAAATGGCATCGCGCACCTCCGAGGACACCGAAACAGGGTTGCCCGCTGAGCGCACCACCCAGTCACGCAACAAACCGTTCCCCTCAAATTGCGAAACCGAGAAATACATCGTTGGCCGGGGACGACTGGCGACGTCGAATTCACGAAGGTCTCCGATGACTCCCACGACTTGCAGCCAGGGCGTATGTTCATCGGGCGAGCCCTCGTTGATGCGCTTGCCGAGCGCATCTTCGTTCGGCCAGTAAGTACGCGCCATGCTCTGATTGATTACCACCACCTGCTGGGTTGCTGGCGTGTCGCTCCAGGAGACGTCCCTTCCCGCAATCAAGGGAATCGCCATCGTTTCGAAGTATCCGGGAGAAACGATGTCATAGTCGGCCATCGGTAGTGCCCCGGGCAGTGCCACGGGACGGCCGTCGATGCGGAAACCTTTGCTGGCCCGATAGAGAGTCAGCGGCAAAAATGAGATGGCCGCGGCGTGTTGCACGCCGGGGAGAGTTCCAATTTTGTCCAAAGCCAGCTGGTAGTAAGCCGCTCGTTGCGACAATTGGGTGTACTTTTCGCCTCGCGGAATGACGCGGAACGTCAGCAGACCTTCTGGCTGGAATCCCAACGGAACTCGCTCAAGAGCCAGGAAGCTGCGGAGAAGAAGCCCGCCGCCGACCAGTACGACAACACCTAGCGCGGTTTCCGCTACGATCAGCAGGTGGCGTACCCTCAGGCCCGAACCGGCTGGCGATTCGCGGGCTGCCTCTTTTAATGAGTCGCGCAAATTACTCCGCGTCGCGGCGAGGGCGGGCGCGATTCCAAAGAGCAAGGCGGCGAAGAGCGAAATCGCCAGGGTAAAGGCAAGCACTGTTCCATTGACGCCGATATCGCCGAAGAGCGGAAGGTCATGCGGGCTGATCGCCTGCAGGGCCTTCATGCTCCAGAACGCTAGGAGCAGGCCCGAGCCACCACCTAGGAACGCAAGAAGCATGTTTTCCGTCAGCAGCTGGCGGAGAATGCGCATACGGTGGGCCCCGAGCGCCACACGCACAGCAATTTCACGGCTGCGTGCGGAAGCGCGGGCCATCAACAGATTCGCGACGTTGGCGCAAACCATGAGAAGGACAAAGCCGACCGCACCAAGAAGAACTAAAAGAGCAGTGCGCACGTTCCCGACGATCTGATCGTGCAGCGAAACCAGATTGACACCAACACCCGTGTTCGACTGGGGATACTCGTCGGCGAGGTGGCGCGCTACCCCATCCATTTGGGTCTGGGCCTGCGCCAGCGTCACACGAGATTTCAGTCGAGCGATGACGTTCAGATTGTGGCTCCCGTGATTGGCAAGCTGTGACGGGCTGAGGGCCAGTGGAACCCAGAGCTGGTCTTCTGGACCAGAGACGTGAAAGTTCGCGGGATCTGGGAACAGGAAATCGCGGGGCATAACGCCGACGACGGTGTAGCTGACCCCATCAAGAAGAATCTTCTTGTTCACGATTTCGGGGTCTGCGCCAAAGCGGCTGACCCACAGGCCGTGGCCCATTACGACCACATGCGCACGGCCGGGGACGTCCTCGTCGGCGGTGAACACACGTCCGAGAGCAGCATTGACCTGCAGCAGGGAAAACAGATTTGCCGACAGGGCTTCGCCCTCGACGCGCACCGGTTCGCTGCCGCCCGTCAGATTGAAACTGCGGTCTTGGATGGCGCTCATAGCCTCAAAAACGGAGTTCTGGGTCTGCCAGTCGGCGAAATTCCCGGGCGCGGGCTCGTTTTGGTCCTTTTCATAGAACGGCAGGCGAACTTTTTCCCACACCATTACCAGACGATCAGCGTCGGGATAGGGCAGGCGCTGAAGCAGGACGACATGGACGACGGAGAAAATGGCGGTGTTGGCGCCGATGCCGAGCGCCAGAGTGAGAATAGCGATGGCGGTGAAGCTCGGATTCTTGCGCAGCATCCGCAGACCGTAGCGAACATCGGTGAGGAATTCCTCGACGGATGGCCATCGCCAGACCCTGTGGCTGTCCTCTTCAATCAAAGTTACGTTTCCAAACTCGCGACGAGCAGCCGCTGCGGCTTCCTTCCTAGACACGCCGCACGCAACCAACTCCGCGATCTTTTCCTCCAGGTGTTCGCGAATCTCTTCCGAGAGCTCGCCATAGAGTTTTCGCCGCGAGATCAGTTGCTTGAGCCAATTCATGATTCACCCGGCCCCAGGACTCGCGTAATTCCTTCGAGCATCGCAGGAGGTTCGCTCGAAGGTGTAGCCGTGCAGGGGCTGTCGTTTCAGCGTTCGAAGAACTATCATCTGCAGCGCGCCGGGAAAGCGGTCTGGCCGCTTGTCCTTGCTCATAATTTGGCCGGTCGGCTTCCGTCCTACACTTGTCGCTACTAGGCGTAGAGTAACATAGTCTTACGCATCACTCCTGTCAATAACCTATTTCAACGCGAAACGCGCCACTGGCGCAGATTGACGAGGCGTCTCAAGAGGTCCCCTATCCCCAACCTAAGCCCCCGAGGCTAGTCAGCCCACATGGTAAAATCTAAGTTGGCCAGTAAAGCGACTCCGACTTGAGTGCTCTAGCGTCAGCATGCCAAACCTCTTCGTCCTTCTCCTGCTGGGAGCGGCGGTCATTGCACAGACTGCTGCGCCTGAAATTCCGCCCAGCGATGCGGTGCGCATCCGGGAGTTCGATCGCCTGGCCGCTCAGCTTCAGGACCGCGTTTGGCCCGGTTGGGGCGGTGCCAGTGCGCCACTCCTGCTTATCACGCGAGACGCTGAGTTCCTTACTCATCATCCATCGCCGCCCAAAGAATTTCTCAGCATCGGCGGTGACCTGTATGCCCGTCCGCGTCAGTTCCCCACCGGGCTCCTAGCGACCTTTCCTGCGTTCGGCCCGCCTTCGATCATTGTGATCGGCGAACCCGAAAATACCGAGGCCAAGACCAGCACACCTTGGCTCTTCATTGTCATGCACGAGCACTTTCATCAGTTGCAGGACGGCAGGCCCGGCTATTACCAAGCCGTGAAGGGACTCGGCTTGGCTCACGGAGACAATACCGGGATGTGGATGCTGAATTATGGCTTCCCCTACGACAACCCAGAGCTCGGAAAGTCATTCGGACATCTGCGCGATCTGTTGTTGACGGCGCTCAACGAGCACGAACGCAGGAAATTCAAAGCTTTCACACGCCAGTACATTGTCGAGCGCAAGGAGTTCTTTCGGCACCTCTCTCCGGACGATCGCAAGTATCTGAGCTTCCAGCTATGGAAGGAAGGAATAGCGCGCTATGTCCAGATCAAGTCCGCCGAAGCGGCTGAGCACTATCAACCATCGCCGGAGTACGCCGCTCTTCCGGATTACCAATCATTCGAAACCTATGCGCGGGAGGCCCGCTCCGATACTCTTAGTGAACTGAAAAAGGCCGATCTCGCCACCTGGAAGCGAACCGTGGTCTATTCGTTTGGGGCTTCCGAAGGCTTGCTCCTCGACCGCTTGAACCCCAAATGGAAGCACGGCTACTTCCGGAAGCTCTTCACACTTGATCCGTACTTTGAAAACCAGCCTTAGAAGTATGCGAAAATCAACCCTGGCGGAAATGGGCAAGTATTGGCGTGGCTTATACATCGAGATTCGTTTGGCCTCGGCGGATTGGTGCCGACACATAGCGGACACTGGATATCGGAGGTTGGTGGCCGTCGCCGGCTTCCTTGATCGCTTCCGAACTGATTTACAATAAGTACCGATAAACATTTATCGGAGAACTCAGATGCATTGGCCAGTGGCTTTGATTCGTGCGGGGGCGAATGTAGAATACCGCGGCGGCTGCGACCATGCACTGGCAGAAAAAGCTGCGGTGGGCTCTCGATACTGCACCTGGAGGCAAACCATGAAAAACAGGAGTTTCAGTGTGCTGGCGAGTTTCTTCGTCGTGTGGGGGCTGGCGAGCTTGTGTTTCGTTCGGGCCTACGCGCAGTCTGACTCTGTTCCGAAGGTGGCCGCTGCGGCCAGCACGAAAATTCCCATCCCGGACATCTCGTACTCGAAGTTCATGCTGGCGAATGGCTTGACCGTGCTGGTTCACGAAGACCACAAGGCTCCCATCGTGGCGGTGAACACCTGGTATCACGTGGGATCGAAGAACGAGAAGCCGGGAAAAACGGGCTTCGCGCACCTGTTTGAGCACCTGATGTTCAGCGGGAGTGACAACTTCAATTACACGTACATCAACGCGATGGAACGCATCGGCGCGACGAATCTGAACGGGACGACGAACAACGACCGGACGAATTATTTCGAAAACGTACCGACCTCGATGCTCGACTATGTGCTGTTTGCGGAGAGCGACCGCATGGGCCATTTGCTCGGCGTGCTTGACCAAAAGAAACTGGACTTGCAGCGTGGGGTGGTGCAGAACGAAAAGCGGCAGGGCGAAAACCAACCTTACGGCGTAACCCGCCAGCTGCTGACGGAAAACACCTACCCGGTGGGCCATCCTTATTCCTGGACGGTGATCGGTGCGATGAAGGACCTTGATGCGGCTTCGATGAGTGACGTGCAGGAGTGGTTCAAGACCTATTACGGGCCAAACAACGTCACGCTGGTCATCGCGGGCGACATCACCCCGGAAGTAGCGCGTCAAAAAGTGGAGAAATACTACGGGGAGATCCCGCCGGGTCCCCCCATCGCCAAGAACGAGGTGTGGGTGGCCAAAAGGAGCGGGTCACACCGCGGCTGGGTGCAGGATCGCGTTCCGCAGGCACGTCTGTATCGGGTATGGAACGTGCCGCAGGCATTTTCACCGGAGGAGGCCACGCTCGATCTGGTGGCACAAGTTGTGGGCCAGGGAAAAACGTCGCGGCTCTACAAGCGGCTTGTTTACAAGGATCAGATCGCGACGAGCGCGAGTGCAGACGACAGCAACAACGAGATCGCCGGGCAATTCTTCATCACCCTGACAGCGAAACCGGGGGTCGAGCTGAAGAAAGTGGAAATAGCCGCGGATGAGGAGTTGCGGAATTTCCTGAAGAACGGACCCACCGAATCCGAATTGCAACTCGCGAAGACGCAGGTCTTCGGGCAGTACGCGCGGATCATGGAGCGTATCGGAGGCTTCGGCGGCAAGAGTGACATCCTTGCGCGCTGCCAGACGTTCGCGGGAAATCCTGATTGTTACAAGGAGTACCTGAAGCGGGTGCAGGCAGCGACACCGGCCACGGTGAAGAAGGCCGCGAACGACTGGCTGACCGACGGAGATTACATTCTGGAAGTGCAGCCGTATCCCACCACCTTGAAAGCTGGCGCCCCGCTTGACCGCTCGAAGGAGCCGGGACTCGGTTCTGCGATGTCACTGAACCTTCCGGCGATGCAGAAGGTGACGCTCTCGAACGGATTGAAAATCGTGCTCGCGGAACGCCACTCCGCGCCGGTGGTGAACTTCTCGCTTCTGGTGGAGAGTGGTTACGCGTCGGACCCAGCAGACGCGCCGGGCACGTGTAGTTTCGCGCAGCGCATGCTGGAAGAAGGCACGCCCACACGCGATTCGCTGAAAATCAGCGAAGAACTGCAAGCGCTGAGCGCAGAATTTTCGGCGGGCGCCAATCTGGATTGGGCGACCGTCAATCTCAACGCGCTCAAGGTCAATGTGGATCAAGCCCTGGAGATTTATGCCGACCTGATTCTTCATCCGGCGTTCCCGGAGAAGGAGTTCGAGCGGTTGCAAAAGGACCGGCTAGCGGCCATACAACGCGAGAAGGTGACGCCCAACACCATGGCTCTGCGTGTCGTGCCGCCTCTGCTGTACGGCAAAGGGCATCCGTATGCAGGCGCTTTCGCGAGCACCGGCAGCGAATCCAGTGTGAGCAAAATGACTCGCCAGGATCTGGCGAAATTCCACGACACCTGGTACAAACCGAACAAAGCCACCTTGCTTGTCGTTGGCGATACTACGTTGGCGGAGATCACGCCGAAACTGGAAAAGCTGTTCAGTTTGTGGAAGCCCGGCGAAGTTGCGAAACGAACCATTCCGACAGTGCCAGAGCCGGAAAAAGATGTGGTCTACCTGATCGACCGCCCGGGCTCAGGGCAGAGTTTGATCATCGCCGCGCAACTCGCGCCGCCCTATAACGATCCCGACGAAGTGTCGTTGGATTTGGTGAATGACATGTTCGGAGGGACCTTCAGTTCACGCATCAACATGAACCTGCGCGAGGACAAACACTGGTCTTATGGCGTGGGCTCGCGTCTGCTGCCGGCGCGGGGCGAGCGGCCGTTTTTCAGTGTGTCGCCTGTGCAGACCGACAAGACCAAGGAGTCTTTAGCCGAACTGGTGGCTGAGTACAACAACATCGTGGGCGGCAAGCCAATTTCGGAGGCGGAACTCAGGGACGAGCAGTCTAACGCGACGTTGGGTCTGCCGGGATCGTTCGAGACGGTGCAGCAACTTTCCGGCGCTTACAGCACGATCCTGCAGTACAACCTGCCGGAGGATTACTACAACACGTACACACAGAAAGTGTCGGCCATTACGCCGGACACAGCAAACCAAGTCGCCAAGAAGTACATTCAGCCGAGCCACCTCGTCTGGGTGGTGGTGGGTGACATGAGCAAAGTTGAAACTGGTATCCGCGCGTTGAACGTCGGTGAAGTGCACAAGATTGACGCGGACGGTAACCCCGTGCAGTGAGCGACGGATGCTGAGGTTTGCATCCGGTATATCCGGTATACAACAAGCAGAAGGAACAACGACATCATCCAACGTCTCGCGCACCCCTCAATATCTCCAGGCAGTGGCTTCGATGGGCTCTTTCGAAAACGCAGCCGATTTCTAAAGTCCTGATGTGCTCATCCGGGAGTTCCCGAACCGCATTGCGCCCGACGGAGGCGTCCGCCGCGCCGCCTATGAACAGGGCCGGCAGATCCTGCGCTCGCAAAGCTATAGAGTGCAGCGGATCCTCGAGTCTGGTGATGAGCTAGCCAAAGAGTTGGAATGCAGTGGAATCCTCGCTGTTCTCGTGCTGACTTGCCTGCCGGTAGCGAAATGCAAGCCTTCCGTGACGGCAAAATTACTTCGCAGCGAAATTACGATTGCTATCCACCATTTGGCCCGCAGCCCGCTCCGGCCGTTCCGGCATGACTCACGGGTGCTCAAAAATAATCGACTTAGGGCCCACGCAAAAATAACTTCACAGATTTGGAGCGATCGTACAGTTCCAAGGCGGTAGTGTTTTAAGATGGCGAAGTCTTCGCTCGACAGTGCATAACACTAGTGTTATATTACATGAATGGCATGGGACGTCGAAGCGACCGACGAGTTCAAGCAGTGGTTCGCGGGATTGGCTGAAGCCGAGCAGATTTCCATTGGCCGTAAAGTCGATTTGCTCGAGATGCTTGGACCGGTATTGGGAAGGCCCGATGTGGATTCGATCAAAGGGTTCGCGCTTTCCGAATATGAAGGAATTGCGCGTTCAGCACGGTGGCAAGCCATATCGTGTGCTTTTCGCCTTCGATCCGCGCCAAACGGGAATCCTGCTGATTGGCGGGCGCAAGGGTGCGAAAGGCTGGTACGAGAAAGCCATCGCTCTTGCGGATGGCATCTATAGCCGCTATTTGGCGGAACTCGAGAAAGAGGGGTTGATCTGAATGCGGACAAAATGGAGCGATTTGAAAAACGAAACGATGAGTCCGGTGGCGCAGCGTAAAGCCCGCGAACTCGCGGAGCGGGACCTGGCTGAAATCGAAATGAGAGAGCTTCGCGAAACCTTGAAGGTGACGCAAGAGGAGCTCGCCGACAAACTCAAGGTTACGCAGGTAGCCGTGTCGCGCCTGGAACGCCGCTCCGACATGCATCTGAGCACACTTCGGCAGTTCGTGCGCGCGCTCGGTGGCGAGCTGGAGATTCGCGCAGTCTTCGCGGGGCGCTCGGTGAGACTCACACACATCGGAACGGCTAGCGTAGCGAAGCGCAAATCGCGCTCGCGCCGGTAGCCGTTTGATTGGCCACTGCGGCACCCACGGACATCCCCCTATTCTGAGAACGGACCCTCGCACACATGCCGTATTCGGAGCTTCACAGCCACATAGCCGCCCTACGAGAGCGTCGCCATCTATCGAACTGGCGTGCGGCAAGGCACGCGAAGCTTGAACTGTCGAGCATGGCTATCTTGGCATCGGCAGGTGCGCAAGACGTCGGAGTGGAATAACGTTGGTCTCATAATGTTACAGTGCCGACTACAGGGACCTACCTATCGGCACCATAACAAAACAAGCGAACTGACATCCACCACCGCGAGAGAGTGGACAGACCGCTTGTCCATTGATCAGGGGGCGACCCAAGCGGCACGAAACACTTTGTGCCAATCGCTTCTTAATGATCAAGAAACAACTGCTATAGGAAACTTATTTTTGCGCCAACCCTAGGCGAACGACGCGCCATTCCCACACGCCCGGTCGGGCTAAATCGGGAGTCATCGCTTCGTGTCCCTGGTCATCGGGGCCATTCGAGCGGCGAAAAGTTCACGTATCTCGTGGTGTTTAAACATTTCGATAATTACTTCGACGTGTCGGGAACTGCCTGTGGGTCTGACAAAACTCGTTGCCTCAATTGCCGTCCACGGGATGCGGGCCAAGGAGTGCGAACGGATCGATGTGCTGCGAGGAAAGAGCGTGACGATCTGCGCGTTCGGGCGCGCATGGCGGAATGTGATTGGTGTTGCGTGCTGTATGACCCGGCGTTGCGCTGACTTGGTATTCGGGACAGCGCGGATGCCAAGCCAGGCCATGAGCTTAGGTCCTGTCCGGAATTCTAGGGCCTGCCGCGGAAAATACCAACCGACATCTCGTGACGTTCGCGCGCACGTTGCCAGGAAACAGAATTGGACAGCATGCTGCCACCGCATGTCATTGACGAGACGGACCTCCCCCGGTATCATCCGCGCAATCCAGGTCAATTTGGCGAGAGAGGTGCTATGTCAAAGCGAGCGTGTCTTGTTCTGTTCATCAAAGCTGGTTTATTGTTTGGCGCCGCCCCATTTGTTCGGGCCCAGCAACCGCTGACGAATCCTGAGGTTTACAGCCAACTGCAGTTTCGCTACATCGGACCAGTCGGGAATCGCACTACCGCGGTCACCGGAGTCCCGGGCCAGCCTTACCTTTATTACGTGGGAGCGGCGTCGGGCGGAATCTTCAAAACCACCGATGGCGGCATCCACTGGGAGCCGATTTTCGATGCACAGCCGGTGTCCTCGATTGGATCTTTGGCGGTGGCGGGGAGCGACGCGAATGTGCTTTGGGCAGGCACCGGAGAATCGTTCATCCGGAGCCACATATCGGTTGGGAGTGGAATTTACCGCTCGCTCGATGGGGGCAAGACCTGGACATCCATGGGGCTGGAGAAAACGGGGCGCATTGGAAACGTCATCATCGATCCCCACCATCCGGAAATCGTGCTGGCCTGTGCACTGGGACACGCTTACGGTCCGCAGCCCGAACGCGGGGTCTTCCGCACCACCGATGGCGGAAAAAGCTGGGAGCGGGTGCTGTTTGTGAACGAGAAAACGGGCTGCTCGGACCTGGCCATGGACCCCGGCAATCCGCATATCTTGTTTGCGGGGATGTGGCAAGTCGAGATCCATACCTACGGCCGGACGAGCGGAGGGCCCGGCAGCGGATTATTCAAGTCCACCGACGGGGGCGCAACGTGGAAACGTTTAGAAGGCCACGGGTTGCCGAAGCCGCCGGTCGGGAGGATTGCGGTGCGCGTGGCGCAGCGCGACTCCGAACGTGTCTATGCTTTGATTGAAACCGGCGACGGTGTGCCCATCGACGGGAAGACCACCCAGAGCGGGCAACTGTGGCGTTCCGATGACGGTGGGGAAAATTGGCAATTGGTGAATTCCGACCGACAAATCCGGGGGCGGACGCACTACTACACGCGAGAAGAGATCGCACCGGACAATGAGAACGAGGTGTATTTCTTTTCGGCAGCTTTTTCAAGAACGCTCGACGGCGGTCACACGCTGACCAACATGCCCGCGGGCCCGGGAGGGGACAACCATGAAATGTGGATCGATCCTACGAACGGAGATCGCATGGCGGTAGCGAATGACGGAGGCGTGAGCATCTCGGTGAATCGGGGCCACACCTGGGACCACGTTCAATTGCCGATAGCACAGATCTATCACGTAACCGTGGACGATCAGATTCCTTATTTCGTTTACGGCAACAAGCAGGACGGTCCATCTTACCGCGGGCCAAGCAATAGCTTGCAGTTCGGGGGCTTTGGGGGCGGTGGCGGCGGCGCGGGACAAATTCCGCGCAGTGTGTGGCATCCGGTCGCGGGGAGCGAAAGCGGTTTCGCGACACCGGATCCTGTGGACAACAACATCATTTGGTCCAGCGGCACGGGGTCCGGGAGCGTCGGGGGAGCGATGGCGCGCTTCGACGAGCGCAATCGACAGGCGCGCGACGTCGAGGTGTGGCCCGAAGATGTTTCCGGGGCCAGCGCCGCAGAAGTGAAGTACCGATTCAACTGGGAATTCCCGATCACCATTTCTCCACACGACCACAATAAGGTTTACGTGGGCAGTCAATATGTCCACGTGACCACAGACGGCGGGAATAGCTGGCAGATTATAAGTCCTGACCTGACGCGAAACGACAAGAGCAGGCAACAAATCTCCGGTGGGCTCACGCCAGACAACATCGGCGTGGAATATGCAGGGACGGTCTTCGCCATCGCCGAGTCCCCGAAGGAGGCCGGGGTGATCTGGGCAGGCACCAACGACGGACTGGTGCAAATTACGCGCGACGGAGGAAAGAGCTGGAGTGACGTCACCAAGAATATTCCTAACCTGCCGGAATGGGGCACGGTGAGCAACATTGAAGCCTCACGATATGACGGAGGCACGGCTTATATCACCGTGGATTTCCATCAAATGGACAATCGCGATCCGTTCGCGTATGAGACGAGAGATTACGGGCGGGTCTGGACGGCGATTACCAACGGAATTCCCCACAGCATGCTGAGCTATGCGCACTGCATCCGCGAAGACCCCGTGCGAAAGGGACTGCTGTACCTAGGGACAGAAAACGGGTTATACGTTTCGTTCGATGACGGGAAAAACTGGCAGCCACTGCAGAACGGTTTACCGCACGCGCCGGTGTACTGGATCGCGGTTCAAGAGCGCTTTCATGATTTAGCGTTGGCCACCTATGGGCGCGGTTTCTGGATCCTGGATGACCTTACGCCATTGCAACAGTTGACGGCGGAAGTGCTGGCGTCGAACGCTCATTTGTTCGCGCCGCGCGCCGCTTACCGTTTCCGGCCCGTAGCGCAGCCGGCCGCAGTTTTCTATGACCCCGCGGCGGGGCACAATCCCCCTTTCGGCGCCGTACTCAACTTCTATCTCAGGTCCAACCTCGGTGAGAAGGACCGTGCTCGCCTGACCATCAGCGATGCAACCGGCAAAGTGGTGCGGGAAATCGAGTGCCGGCCAGCTAGACCCGAAGGCGCGCGGCCAGCAGCAGGGCCAGGCGGACCCGGGGGCGCCGGACGTGGAGAGGGCGGCCCGGACGCCCGACCCTGCGAAGCGAAGGCCGGCATCAACCGCTACTGGTGGGATTTGCGATTCGAGCCGAGCAGGGAGATCAAGCTGAGGACTACGCCACTCTACGCACCGGATGTCACTGTGGGGCCTGAAGGTTGGCGGCCCGCTCCCGGGGCGGGACGCATTTCCTTGCTTGCTCCGCCAGGGACGTACACGGTGACCTTGGCCTTGGGTGAAGAAAAGTTTAGCCAGAAGCTCAGCGTGCTGAAGGATCCGCATTCAAGTGGCTCCGAAAGCGACCTCCAAACGCAGACACAATTGCTGACGGCGCTGAGAGAAGAGATGAACACCATTGCCGACAGCGTCAATCAAATCGAGTCGGTGCGTGCGCAGATCGGCGCCCTGGAGAAGGAATTGGGAACGGACGATAACGCGAAAGCGATCCGCAAAGCCGCTGAGGATCTAGCGGAAAAACTCGTGGCCGTTGAGGGGAATGTGTTGCAGCTCAAGGCCACGGGCCGAGGGCAGGATGACGTGCGATGGGCGCCCATGCTACTGCAGAAGATCAACTACTTGGCGGGCGCCGTGGGGTCATCTGATTTTCCGCCCACCACGCAGCAAGTGGCGGTAAAGGAAGAGTTGAATCGGCAGGGCGAGCAATACACGCAAGAATTCCAGCAACTCCTGGCCAAGGATATCGCGGCCTTCAATGCCATGCTTCGAGAGCGGAACGTTTCGAACATCATGGTTAAGACGCCTTAAGTGGAGAATGTTTGACAGCGACACGTTTTTGCAAGGACCAAGGCCGAGCACTGACCAGGAAGAAAGACCAAACGATAGGAATTCCCCCGCAGACGGGAATCTTTATCTCTCAGTATCGGACATCGGCACCGCGGACAACCATGACATCAAGAATCTAAAGCCGCTAACTAAGCGGCGATAAACCCGTTACCGTGGGGTTACCCGGATTTCGCGAGACTTCGCGGCACTTGACGTCAGCTAGGGCGCGTGGTCGAGAATTGCTTCCGCCCGGGGATCCCAATAGAGCTTTTTGCCGGACCAATAGGCTTGTGCCGCCATGATGCAGGCCACTGAATGCGCATATCCATGGTGTACCGTGGCGTTCGGTTGTTTGCGGCTTCGCAAGCAATCCAGCCAATTGGTCATGTGCGAGGGATCCTCGTCCCCCATAAACGTTGGCGGAAGTGACTTATCGTCGCTCAGAGTCACGTCCTTCACCGCTCGCCGGCTGTCAACGGTGGGATCGTCTTCGTGATTTCCTTTCTCTTCGACCATCTGCCATCGCGGACTGCCTTCGCCTCCGTGATTGATCAGGGTGGCATTCTTTCCCATGATCCGCGTAAAACTGGGCGCGTCATTGCCAAAACTCGTCGCGTAGCTCACCAGCAAGCCGCTCGAATAGGTAAACAGCGCTTGGAAGGTGTCGGGGTTCTCCCGCCCATCGTGCCAGGCAAAAACACCGCCATTGGCCACGACTGAGGCCGGATACTTTTCGTCCAGAAAAAAGTGGCACAAGTCGATGCCATGACTCATCCACTGGTCGGGGATGCCGCTGGAAAAATCCTTGTAAAGACGAAATTCGAAGTACAGCTGAGGATCAAACGGCCGGGACGGCTTGCCCATCAACCAGGTTTGCCAGTCGGTATCCTGTTCGCGGATCATCTTCACTTCGGGACGCCCGCGCCAGCGTGGTCCGTGATAGTTCCACTCAATCTCATATTTGGTAGCTTCACCGAGAACTTTGGAGCGCACCAAGTCGCGCACGGCAATCTGATAGCGTTCGCTGCGATGTTGCGTGCCAATCTGAACAATGAGATTCTTCAGCACTACCGCATCGCGGGCGGCTTTGACCTCTTCGAGAACGTTGCCCATAGGCTTTTCGCAGTAGGTATCTTTTCCGGCCCCGGCACTCATCTTCAGCAGCGGTGAGTGCGAGTGCTCGGGAGTGGAGATCAGCACGGCATCCACATCCTTTAGCGCCAGCAACTCCTGCGGATGCCGAAGCGCCCGGGGTGCTTTGCCATAGAACTGTTGATTGGCGGCCATCGCTCGTTCGACATTGTGAGTCCACAAATCGCAGACTGCCGTCATCTCCACATTCTTTTGATCTTTGAGAGAGGCCACAATGCCATCGAGTTCGCTGCCGCGATTGCCGACCCCGATATGCCCGAGCGAGATCCGGTCGTTGGCCCCCGCGATGCGCGTGTAGGACAGCGCCGTGCTACTCAATGCCGCACCTCCAGCTGCCACTACCGCGCCCTTGTGCAGAAATTCCCTCCGGTTGATTTTAGGGTCTGAACTGTCCATGGGCTCCTCCTCTGTGGTTCGATTATGGCCACCAACCTACCCCGCTTTGTAAGGGAAGGTCAATCCGGCAGTCCCAGCATTTTGCTCAGCGTTCCGCCCATAATCATCTTGCGCGTACGCTCGGGAACATCACAGGCATCGAACATAGCGTGGTATTGATTCGCCACGGATTCGATCTCATTCAGGTCCGTGTCCGATCCAAAAACGATCTTGATGAAGGCGTGCGGATCGTTGTTCGGTGTTCTTACACTCCATTCCGCACTGTGCCATTCTGTGGCCGACCACCAAAAGATCTTCTGAAATTCCGCGAGCCGTCCATGCATTTTGGTCAGGGTCGAACCACTCAGGTCGAAAAATACGTTCGGATTCCAGCGCGCGATCTCCGCCGCCCATTCATATTCGGGATTGCCACAGTGTGCGCCGAGCACGGTGATCCTCGGAAAACGCCGGGCAATCTCCTCGAGATAAATCGGACGCATCCGACCCGACGCTACATCTTCCGGTTCGTCAAAATTTTGTCGCAACACGATGCCAGTGTGAAACAGGACGATCCAGCCGTACCGATTTGCCAGCTCGTACAAGGGAAAATACGAGAGATCATTGTAGGGCTTCTTCACAAATTCCAGTTCGCCGAGGCCTCGGTAGCCCATCGCATGCAGCTCTTCTACCTGCTGGACCACGTCCGGAGCGTCGAGGTCAACGAAGCCGAAGGGAACAATCTGTCTGGGATGCTGTTTTGCGGCTTCGGCAACAACCTTGCGATTTCGAAAGGGAGTGAGCAAACATGCTGTTAGATTCAAGCGGTCCGCGAGCTTTAAAAGGTCGGAAATGAAATTGGGCTTCTTTTCGTCAAAATGCACGTGCATATCGACGATGCGACCTGAGTAGACGTGCGGCGCGGCCTGGTCCGGCAAAAACGCATGGGACGGAACGGCCTGCTGGGAGGCCCACAACTGGGGCATAACTGCGGCGGCGCTGGCGGTGCCAAGAAACTTTCTTCGTGACACTCGATCCTTCATTTCGATCGCTCCATTTCTGAGGGTCTACCGGGCGGCGCAAACAATGCAGCACCGTACCCAATTTAGAAATCACCAGATCAGCTTTAGCGCGAACTGAAGTTCACGGTTGTTGGCGGCGGTGCTGGTGATGGTGTTGAACGAGCCGCCTGCGTCCACGAACGGGTTGGGCATCGAAAAGATGGGATGATTCAGGAAGTTGAAGGCTTCAAAACGGAACTGCAGTTTCAGCCGCTCCGTAATGGTGGTGGTCTTCAGGGCGCTGAAGTCCATGCTCACGTACTTTGGTCCCCGCAAAATGCTGCGCCCGGCGTTACCGAAGACCTCCTGGTCGGTAGGTTGCGCAAGAGCAGTCGCGTTCCACCAATCGAAAATCTGTTTGGGGCCAGCGTTAGCATTTCCTATGACGTCGCAATAGTCTTGTTCGAAGTTAACCTGATTGACGGCCGCATCACTCGCAGTGAGGCAGGACGCTGGCAAACCGGTTCGCACAACGCTGATGCCTCCAATCTGCCAGCCCCCCAACACTTTCTCCACGGGAGCAGACCAGTTCGTGCCCCAGCGCCGGCCTTTGCCGAAGGGAAGTTCGTATAGCACGCTGTTCACCCAGTTAATCTTGGCGTCAAAAACGGAAGGTCCATAATCGAGCTTGAGGTCGTAAATGTGCGGAGTCGCCATACCATAACTGCCGCCGTCCCGTGTGGATGAGGCCGTGTCCAGTGCCTTGGACCAAGTAAAGGAACTCAGGAACGAAAGACCCTGCGAGAAGCGCTTTTCCACTTTTGCCTGCAACGAGTTGTAGTTGGCGGACGTGGCGTTTTCGAATAAATTGAAGTAAGAACCCAGCGACGCGATTTTTTGCGGCAGATAAGTTACCGGTTGTATGACTTTATCCCCGCTCATCACCGGAAATGTTTGGTTTTGATCCGTCAAGTGCGGTAAGTGCGTCGACGCCGAACCCACATAGGCAACCTCCAAGGTCAGATTGGGCGCCAATTGCTGCTGGATTCCCAAGCTCCATTGTTGGACGCGCGGTGTTTTCAAATGCGGATCGACGGTGAACATGGAAGGCTGGATTTTAATTTGCCCGGTATTTTGGAAAACCTGGTCGACGATCGAAAATTGACCCTTGCGGATAAACTTGGCCGAGCGCGGAGCATTGCGCGCAAAATCAAACCAGGGATCGGCGTTCATCGGTGAATAAAAGATCCCCGCGCCACCGCGGATCACGGTCTTGTTCTGCCCGAACGCAGGTGTCCAGGCGAATCCAAATCGCGGCGACCAGTTGGATTTGTCCGTGAACACCAGGTTATGGCCCAGACGATTGTCCCGCACAAACGGTAGATAGGTGGGCGATGCCGGGTTGGTGTCAAACTGCACGCTGGGAAAGTCTTGGTAGGGATCGCCAGAGCCCGGTCGCACGATGACCGGCTGGGGTCCGCTGAAATCCACGTTGACCATGGAATCCCTCAAATCATGCCAATAGGGCGCCACTTCGTAACGCAAGCCAAAATTCAGCGTTAGGTTTCGCGACCGCTTAAAGTCGTCTTGAATGTAATAGGCCTGCGTCCAGCGGAATAGGTGGACATGCGAGTCTCCCGTGGCTACCTCGGAATCGTTGCTGATGCCCAGCAGCATGGAAGCCAGCGAGAGCCCGCCCGATCCGTCGAGCGCCGCGGTCGCATCAACGGGATTATTGAAGGACGCCCGGGCAAGGTTGTGGGACAGCAGGTTCAGATTCTCGTGGCGGAAATCCACTCCCGCCTTTATCACATGACGCCCCTTTATCAGCGACCAGTCATCGCCATATTCGTAGGTGGTCTGAACTTTTCGCAGCGGGTGGCCGAAGGCATCCTCGCCGAGGCTCTCAAAGTTGTCCCCCGCTCCGTTGAAGCTCGGCGTTCCAAAATCGATGGGGTCGCTCGAAGCGCCCTGTATGCCTAGTTGCTCGACAACATTCGTCTTGCCGGAAAGCGGACCTACTCGGCTGCCATCCGCGCGCACGTAATTCGCTTTGACTTCGTTCACCATGTTTGCGCTAATCGTCCAAGTGTGATGCAAGGTGGCCGTCTCAGTTTTCACGGATTCGGTCAAATCCCGGATCGGCATTACATTGTTATTTACCGCGTCCTCTTTACCCCACGAATACCTTCCCCACAGACTCATGTTGGGCCTGAGGAGATAGTCGAGCCGTCCAGCACCCTGGTGGTAGTCTGTGGGTCTGCCAACCACGCCAGCGAAGTTGTTGAACAGCCCTGGCCGGTTCGGTGCTGGCACATAGGACGAGGCCAGAAATTGTGCGGCCGCCGGATTCCAGCATTGTTGGGGAATGGTCATGTTGGGCCAAGGCACGTCGGTCGTGGGGTTGGAATTGAAGCAGCCCGCCGGGAGCGTATTGCCCGCGCGGAACTTCGCGGAGCCGTCCGGATTGGTAGTGTGTGGCATGTAAATCGGAACGGCGTAGTCCGAGAAGTTTCCGTTCTTTACGTTGGGCATCGGCACCGCAGCGCGGTCGGCGAAGTTAGTGCGGTCCGCCAATCCCTCGTAAGCAGCGAAGAAAAACAGCTTGTCCCTCACAATCCTTCCACCGCCAGTGGCCCCAAATTGATTGCGCTTAAAAGGCGGCTTTGGAGCGCCGGCGCCGAGGTTGATATCGTTGAAGAAGTCTTTCGCGTCCAGCGCGCTGTTTCGCAGAAAGTCGTAGGCCGTGCCATGAAACTGGTTGGTTCCCCCTTTGGTTACCGCGTTGATTTGAGCGGCGCCCCGGCCGAACTCTGCGGTGTATGAATTCGTCTGCACCTTGAATTCCTGGATTTCATCGAGGGAAGGAATGGCCGCTACGGTATTGAAGTCCGGCGAGGTATCGGTCGCGCCGTTCAGAAGGAAATTGGTGTCTTGAGCGCGCGCGCCGCCCACCGAGTATTGATCACTGACGCGCCGGCCGACATCGCGAACCTCTTGAAACGACGTATTTGTGTCTTTTGTGAAGGTGACGCCAGGGCCGAGCGTAGCGAGATCCAGAAAGCTCCGCCCATTCAAGGGCAGGTCCACGACTCGCTTGTTATCAATCACCTGGCCGACGGTGCTCGACTCGGTGGAGAGCAACGGGGCCTCGCCCGTGGTGGTGACCGTTTCCGTTGCTTCACCAAGGTTCAGAGTAACGTCCACGCGTGCCTTTTGGTCCACTTGCAATTCAAACGCGGATACCGTAGCCGTGCGGAAGCTGACGTGCTTCACGGTAACGGAATAGCGGCCCGGCTCCAGAGATGTGACCGTATAATCGCCGGTGCTGGTGGTGCGCGTAACGTGGCGTGTGTTGCGATCGACATTGGTTACCGTGACCTCGGCGTCAGGAAGCACCGCGCCGCTGGCGTCAAAGACAATACCGGTGACCGTGCCGGTTCCGATCTGCGCAAATGTAGTTCTCACACTTAGCTCGGATACCCCAAGGCAAAAGAGGAACCAGAGTAAAATTCTGCTTTTGAAAATTTTGCACATAGTTGACAACTCCACTCCGTCGAACACGGATTTTCACGCTCACTAAGGACGCCGTGTCTGCGCTTTTTCGAGCCAACTATCGGCGGGCCCGATCCGCACGACTGCTGAACCCGGCGCGTCCAGATGGCGCCCTAGTTGCGACAAAGCATACATCCGATGCTTCCGTCGAGGCTAGTTCTTGGATTTCCATGCAGGAACGGCCCTACGAAATTAGACCGGGGGGCTAAAACCTCCCGCATCCCCCTCGCTCCTTTATGACTGCATGGTTTCCCAAGCCCCTTTTTATGGGCTGTCTACCGTGTGCGCTTTCGATGGCCACAGACCTAGGTGGCGGTCCCCAAACGGCGTTGTCGCTGCCATTCGAAACCAGCGCCGGTTTTCGCCTAGAATGGAAGCGTCTTCGACCAGGTTTGCCGGAGGCCTTATGAACCCGTCTCGGTGGTGTCCAATTTTGTCATCGCGAAAGATGGCTGCATTTGCCCTGATCACGGTCTGTCTGATGGTTGGCTACGCGCAGCCGATAACCGCGCAGGGCGGCATGAGCGGTCACCCCATGGACATGCGAGAGGCGGTCCCCCCGGAAAAACTGCCGCCCCCGCTGAAACTCGCCGGAATTGGAAATGCCCACATCCACATCACCGCGACTCCCGAGGCGCAGATGTGGTTTGATCAAGGCTTGAATTTGCTGCACGACTTTTGGGATTACGAATCCGTTCGAGCCTTTGAGCAGAGCGTTCGCGTCGATCCGCAGTGCGCCATGTGCTACTGGGGTATTTACCGGGCGGCGAAAACAAACTACCGGGAGGCGAATAAATACTTCCGCGACCAGGCATTAACCAAAGCAGTCAGCTTGAAGGGCCACGCCAGCAAAACGGAGCGGCTGTACATCGAAGCGAGTGCCGCTGCCGAGGCCGCCGAGAAATCCGAAACGAAAGATAAGGGCCCGACGGAGTCGAAGGAGGTTCAACTCTACCGCAAGCTCGTGAAACGCGATCCCCAGGACATGCAGGCGCGCATTTTTTTGGCGTGGGCGCTCACGGATGGCTACAACGATGACGGCCAGCCACGCGCCGGGCAAAAACAAGCGTTGGCGATTTTCCAAACCGTCCTCAAGGAGGACCCCGACAACTCTGCCGCGAATCACTACTGGATTCACGCCGTCGAAGCAAGTCCGCACCCTGAGCAAGCCCTGCACAACGCAGAAATTCTCGGCCGTCTGGCCCCAACCTCAGGGCACATGGTCCACATGCCCGGCCACATCTTCTATCGCATCGGCGACTACGCCCGCGCCAGGGAATCCTTTGCGGCATCCATGAAAGCGGATGAGCAGTACATGCAGGCGCAACACGTACAAGTCGACGACGACTGGAACTACGTGCACAACTTGATGTATGCCATCGCAAACTTGATGGAAGCCGGCCAATTGAGCGAAGCGACGGCGCTCTCCGGCAAGTTGCGAGCCGCGCGCGGCCAGCTTGCAAATACACTCTATCCGTGGTCGCCGCGTGACGCCATTGCGCGCCTCGACCCCCGCCTCCCGGTCGCCCTGCGCGCTGCAGATTGGGCGGCGGCTCTCGGGCTGCTGCAGTCCAGCGATCCGCCGCCGACCCTCCCGAATCTCCAGTTTCTGGCGCGCCAGCTAACTCAATTCGCTGTGGGCATGCAGGCCCTCGAGGAGCATGATCTGCCTCGCGCGGAAGCAGCCTCGGCGCAGTTCGATGCGGAGCTATGGCGACTCTCCAATCGCTTGAAAGACGAAGCGGACGCCCAGGCCAATGAAAAAGACAAAGACACAAAGAACGCGGACGCAGCTCCGTCAAAACTGCAAGTGATGCCAGACGCGCTGCCGAAGCCGCTAGTGAACAACTTATCTATCCAGTCCCTGGAACTGCGCGGCGGTTTGTTCCTGGCCAAGAAGCTCACGGGCGACGGGAAAAAACTTTATGCACAAGCCGCGCAAGAAGAAAAAGCGCTCGGATACCGCGAGCCTCCGGCCTACATTCGTCCCGTTGGCGAAACCGAAGCGGCGGCGTTCATGGCTGCTTCGGATTGGACCGACGCCAAGGCTGCTTACAAAGAGGCGCTCGTCGAGCGGCCGCGCTCTGGCTTCCCGCTGTACGGCATGGCCATGGCCAGCGAGCAGGCTGGCGACATCAAGGCGGCCACGGCAGGGTACGAGGACTTTTTGGCGGCGTGGAAATCCGCCGATTCCGGTCTTCCGCAACTCGCTCATGCGCGCTCTTACCTCGCCGCTCACAACGGAGTCACCGCCAGCAAATAGAATGGATGGGCCCGCCACACGATGCGGGGAACTGCCGACGGCGGGAACTGGGGACAACCTATGGATGGCACGGTAGCCGATCGGCACTTGAACATCGTGGCGGTTTTCAGCCTTTTCGTGGTGGGCTGCGGGCACACTCCAACGGCTCAGGTGACAGGCGAGCAATCTCGCGTTTCGCTCCCGGCTGACGGCTCCATCGCCATTACCAATGTGACGCTCGTTGATGTGGCGAGCGGCGCACGAGAGACTGCCGTGACAGTCGTGACCAAGGCTGGTTTGATCGCCGACATTGGTCGGGGAATCTCCATCCCCCGCGAAGTGGTGCGCGTGGACGGCGCGGGGAAGTTCCTCATTCCGGGCCTCTGGGACATGCACTCGCATCACCAAGCGACCGGCGGGGAAGCGCTAGACTTATTTCTCGCGAACGGCGTGGTCGGCACCCGCGACATGGGTGCAGATCTCGAATTCATCTTGCCGCTCCGAGAGCGCATCAATCGCGGCGAGTTGCTCGGACCCGAGATTGTTGCGTCCGGACCTATCCTCGACGATGCTCCGCCAGAGTTTCCGTTCCGGCGCCGCGTGACTAGCGCCGAGGAGGCCCGAGAAGCGGTCAGAGACCTCCAGGCCCGCGGAGTCGATTTCATCAAAGTGCACGACCATACGCCGCGCGAGGCGTACTTCGCCATAGCCGAGGAAGCCCCAAAACTCGGCCTGCCGTTTGCCGGCCATGTTCCGATCAAGGTCACCGTCGAAGAGGCGGCCGACTCGGGAATCAAGAGTATCGAGCATCTCGCAAACTTCCGCGTCTTCAGCGAATGTTCTCCTGAAGGAGGCTACAGCGCGGTCCGCTGTCAGCCGCGGTTCGACAAACTTGCGGCCAAGGGCATATGGCAAACACCAACGATGGCCTTCTTTCGAGCCCTGCCGGAGGCCTTCTCGGGCCAACCCCTGCCCCACGCCGAATACGCCAGCGATACACTTCTCAAGCTCACGCGCAAGAACGCGGAAGCTTCTAAGCTTGATGAACAAGCATTGTTGTCCATCCGGAACCTTAGCAAGGCCAGCCTAGCTGCTATCCGCGACCTGCATTCTCGGGGCAGCCGCTTCCTGGCAGGTTGCGATGGTCTGGTGCCCGGCTTCTGCCTCCAAGACGAGCTGCAATTGATGACCGATGCCGGGTTTTCCCCTCTCCAGGCGATTCAGACGGCGACGATCAACGCCGCGAAATTTCTCGGACGAGAGAAAACTCAAGGCACGATCGAGGTCGGCAAGCGCGCCGATCTGGTGCTGCTCGAAGCTGACCCGCTGACGGACATAAGCAACCTACGCCGCATTGCCGCCGTGCTGGTGCGCGGCCGGCTGCTCTCCAGACCAGATATCGACCGGATCATTTCTGCGCACCGGCGTACTCTCCCGAATCCATGAGCAGTCATCAATCGTTAGGCGAACCCCCATTCCTCACGATTAGCGCCCCGGCAAGCCCCGGATGTAACGCCGTTGAGTTGAAACAGGATATGGCTGCATTGCCTGGGGGGACGCCGCAGCGTATATTGACGTGCGACCGGGCGAGTTGAAAACTTCCGAAGAATCCTGGGAGGTACCGTGGCGAAACTGTGCGGATGTCTGCTGTGCTTCGTGCTTTTGGTCGCCATGCCGCTGCCTGCCGAGGCTCCGGGACTCTCCGAGATGTATGCGCTGATCCGCGTCGAAGAGACCAACAATTCCAAGATCATGTGGATCATCCACGAGATCGCGGATGTGTATGGCCCGCGCCTGACGGGCACAACGAACTTGAAGGCGGCAGACGATTGGGCCGTCAAGACGATGACGTCGTGGGGATTGGCGAACGCGCACCTGGAGCCGTGGACGTTCCAGCCGCCGAGTGCCGCGACGCCGGTGCCCGGTTGGGAAAACATGGAGCTCTTGGCGGAAGCCGTCACGCCGTTTCACGGGCAACTGATGGTGAAGCCGCTGGCGTGGACGCCCAGCACGAAGGGAATCGTGACTGCGCAAGTGGTGATGGTGGATCCGCCGGGACTGACGCCACCGACGGGTGGCGGATTTGACTTTTTTGGAGGTGCGCCGCCACCGCCGGAACCGAAATGGGCAGCACCGCCGATGCCGGCAGCAGCCAAGCCAGCGGAGCCGAAGCAGCCGACACCGGCGGAGCTTGATGCTTATTTGAATTCAGTGAAGGACAAAGTTCGCGGCGCGATCGTGTTCGTGGGAAAGCACGCGCAGGTGGCCGAGGAGATGAACCCAGCGTCGATGCGACGTTCCGAGGACGAGTGGAAGTCGCGATTCGATGCCAAGAACCCGCGCCCGTTCCGCTTTCCCGAACCGCCAAAGGTGCCGGAAGGACAGTTGACGCGCGCGGAAGTTTCGCGGCAGGTGGATGAGTTTCTTGTGGACAACGGTGCGCTGGCACGGATCAACGATGCGGGGCGAGCGCACGGAATCATCATTGCGCAACAAAACCGCACGTACGACTGGACAAGGGCGGTGCCCACGCTGGTGATGCGCAATGAAGACTATGGACGGATCTCGCGGTTGTATGGCGACGGGACGGCAGTGACACTGCGCGTCAATATTCAGAACCAGGAGGACCCCGAGGGGACGACCGCTTATAACGCGATTGGAGAAATTCCCGGCACGGACAAGAAAGACGAGATCGTCATGCTAGGAGGCCATTACGACTCGTGGCATGACGCGACGGGAGCTACGGACAACGGCATCGGCTCCTCGATGATGCTGGAGGCGATACGGATTTTGGCGGCGCTGCACGTGAAACCGCGACGGACGATTCGAATTGCGCTGTGGAGCGGCGAAGAAGAAGGATTGCTCGGTTCACTGGCGTACGTGCAGCAGCATTTTGGGAGTTTTGAAAACCAGAAGCCGGAGTACACGAAACTGGATGCCTATTTCAACATCGATTCCGGCACGGGGAAGCCACGAGGCGCAGGGGTGTTTGGACCAGCGGGCGCAGCTGACATGGTTCGCGAGGCGCTGATGCCATTTGCAGATTGGGGATTCATGGGCGCTGTGGCGAGCGACAGCCGGAGGACGGGTGGAACGGACAGCACTTCCTTTAACAACGCCGGATTGCCGGGAATTGGATTGGCACAGGATGCGTTTGATTATGGTTCGTTTACGCATCACACCAATCTGGACACCTATGAGCGGATTTATGAAGAGGACGTCAGAGAAGGAGCTGTGGAAATTGCCTCGGCCGTGTATTCGCTAGCGATGGCCGACCAGATGGTGCCGCGGTTCAAGGCTGAGGGGATGCCCAAGCCTGTGCCTGAACCTGGACCGGGATCGCAGGCGGCGCCGGTGCGGCATGTTCCGGCGAACTGAAGGGAAAGATTCGACTTGGTTTCGTGATCGCTGCTGCTTAAGCATAGACCGGCACATGGGAAGCAACAGCCTGAATCTCGGTGCCATGGTCGACAACTCTTCCACAATTCGGTGGTGTCTCGACGGCGACCTGGGGAATAGCAGGGGACTCAGCTTCCGGGATGGTACTCGCGCTCGGTGTGCCCTTGAAGTTGCGAGCGGTAGAAGTAGACCTCTCGCAAGTCGCCGGCGCTGTATCGCCCGGCCTCATCGTTGAAGTGCGGGGACGCCGGACTGCCGCTCTCGCCTCCAGCGGTCACGGCTTTAGCCCGAACTTTCTCGCCAAACTCGACCACGGCAACGAAGCTGTTTCCGCTGGTGCCATACCACTTCTTCGTTCCCGGGTACGCGTGGGCACCAAAGGAGGCCAGGGAGCCCCACTGCGAAGAGGTGAAACCGACAGGAAGGCTCGGCAACGGCTGCACCATGTCGCCGGTCAGACGCTGGAATCGGTTGATGTTACCCCATGGCGTCTTCCAGCCCCCAAACTCCGCTGCCAGCCTGTCCGACGCCTCCGACAAGGACTGCAGCAGCACTTCCGCCGGCGCCTGCCTGCAAATGTAGTCGCTCAGGTACCTACCTGCCTTTCTTGCATCACCGCCCACGCGCCGCTGGATGTCCTCGCCCCAGAACACCGCGAGTGATGTTGGCACGGAGTTCACTCCCCACCGCAAATCCCATCCGCGCAAAATTGCAATCTGCTCGGCCACTTTCGTTTTCAGCGGAAGGTCCGCCGGCGTTTCGTCCCACGCCTTGATCAGGGCCGGGACGGGCTTCTCAAACCACGTCAGGTAACTGTCGTACGCCGCGGCGATAAGCGAGCTGAGCGTGAAATCCTTCTTGTCCTCTAAGACCCTGATGGCGTGAAGTCCGCGCGCGGTTTCGCCGCCCGTTTCTGCATAAGGAGGATAGTCCTCCTTCTTCGGACTGCTCGACCCCGCTGCCGACCATGGCCAGTTGTTCGAATTGTATAGCCAGCCGCTACTAGGATTCAGCAGGTGCGGCGTCTCATCGACAGAAAGGAGCCCCTGCCACTCGGTCCCTGGATTGCTGCCATCGACCGGCTTGCTCCAGTCGAAGCTCGTGTTTCGTCTGGGAATAAAGTTGCCGTGAAAGTAGGCGATGTCCCCGTCGGCATCCGCGAAAATGGTGTTGTTCGAAGAGTTCGTATGGAGCTCCATCGTCTCGCGGAACCCCGCGTAGCTCTTCGCCTTGGTGCGTCCGTAGGACTGCATCAGCGCCTTCACCGGCTCTTGCATTAGCCGGATGCTCACCCATTTGCCGTCCGCCTCGCGGATGATTGGCCCGTGATGCGTACGATAGACGGTGAAGTTCTTTTCCGCCATCCCCTGGTCCGTCTTGTACCGCACGGTGATCCCCTTGGCCTCCACTGACCGCTGCTCTTTCCCATACTTGTAGTAAAACCGATCACCCTTCTTCTCCACTGTTTCGAGGTACTCACTGATGGCACTTACTCCGCTCGAGGTGTGCATCCACCCGACGCGATCGTTGAACCCCTGGTAGATGAAAAACTGGCCCCAGGTCACCGCTCCGTACGCATCCAGCCCTGCTTCGCTCACCATCTGCAGCTCGGACCGAAAGAAAAAAGACGTATGCGGATTGATCAGCAGCAACGCGTGGTGCCCTGCGGTGTTCGAGGGCGCCACGGCGATCCCGTTCGATCCCCTAGGCTCCTCATTCTCGTCGTCACCCGCCCAACCAGAGTGCGTCTCGCTCCGGGGGACTCTCCCGTAAAACGCTTCCAGTTGGCTTGGGTTCACTCGTTCGATGTCGCCTCCGATGCTCCCCTCTGTAAACGTCAGCGCCATCCACGGTTCAAATCGCTGGATGACCCTCGGTTTCACCTCGGGATGCTTCGAGAGGTAATAGTTCAGGCCGTCGGCGAACGCCTGCATCAGCCTCTTCAGCCACTCTGGGCTCACCGCGTATTGCTTCTTGCTTGCTTCGGGGTCGATAAAAAGTTTCATCCGCAGGTCCTGGTAGATCTTGGACGCGCCCTCCGCCTCCGCCAGCCGCCCCATCGCGTTGATGTAGTTCGTCTCCACACGATTGAAATCGTCCTCCGCCTGTGCGTAAATCATGCCGAAGACCACATCGGCGTCCGTCTTCCCGTAAACGTGCGCGATGCCCCAATCGTCCCGGATAATGGCGACGTTCCGCGCCTCTTGCTCCCATCGCACGGCTTCCTGGTTTTTGTCTGCCTGCGAAGCGAAAGAGGTCGATGCGGCCGCCAGAATGAAAACAAGAAAAAGCTTCTTCATGAGTGCTCCTCGAGGTGCCAGCGAAATTATGCGGCAACCACGAATAGCTTGTGCGGCGCTCTTCGGCGAACGCGGCAGCCTAGCGTAGTGCGACGAAATTCCGAGCAGCCATGGCAGAGCAGCGCCCAACCTGTATACCCGCACACTCCCACGCGAGGAGAGTTAACTACCGGCAGACACATCTCGTCGCCACACTCGTGTGCGACGGCGCACGCCTTACAAAGCCAGCCCTTCCCATTCCCCTCGCATTCGGTACAGATTTGAGTGGCAGGCTGGATGCCGCATCGCTGGCAGCTTACCTGCGGTGCCTCGTTTCTGGCCAATAGTTCTAAGGCGCCTTTCGGCAGGCCTGGCTCAAGAAGGGCAACAACCTTTACGACAAGAGCCGTTGTAGAACCGTAGTCATACTCATAAAAGAACTTCATCCCTACCTCCAGCACTTCGCTCAACCGCGCTCGCATGCTCATTTCTTCATCCCTGGGCTCGGAAGCATAACGCTTGCCGGCAATCTCAAAAGCGCTCAAGTGGCCGCAGCACTCCAGCCAGGTATGGCGGAGAAAATCGTCGAGTTTGCTTAGCCGGACGGTCAACGGCAATGCCACATGCATCCAGTACTCCCTGGAGTTACGTCCTTCGATGGCTAAATGGAAACTTGAGCCAGGCGGTCGTTTTTCAGAAACCCGCAATAGCCCGGAAGCTTCCGATTGGCAGCACGCACCTAGGTGCCGGGTCATGGAAGCGTGGCCGACTATCTCACCGCAGAGATGGCACTTTCCCATCGATTGCTGTTTGCCCATGGCTGAGCGATATCATAATGCGTCATAAATTAAAACATTGGCGCAAAGGCCAACGACATTCTCGAGAAGGTTGAAGGCGCCAACCTCAATAACAGCCCATCTGTGTAACCCAGTACACAGGTCTTCCCGGGCCCCCCTCGGTCGTGTAGATTTCTTCCGTCAATGCGCATGATTCTTGCAATTTTCGCAATGTTGGCCGCGGGCAATTTGATGGCTGCGCCACCAGACGGCATTCCGCGTGACCTTGCTCGGCAGCGCGCCACCCAGATTTCAGACCTGCGCTACCATCTTCGCTTTACGCTCACTCCTCATACTCCATCTATCTCCGGCCATGAGGACCTGCAGTTTCATTCCCGTTTTTCCGGCCCCCTTCTGCTCGACTTCCGGGATGGAACCGCCGCAAACCTGATCGTCAACGGCGTCCCAGTTCCTGCAAAAATGGACCACGGTCATCTGGAGCTGCCTGGGCATGCCGTGCATCGCGGCGAAAATAAGGTCAGCATGGATTTCACTGCCCCGGTCGCTACGGCGGGGAAAGCCATCACTCGCTTTGAAGACCAGGACGACAACACCGAGTACCTCTACACGCTGTTTGTCCCCATGGACGCTGATATGGCCTTTCCCTGCTTTGACCAACCTGACTTGAAAGGCCGATTCCATCTCGAATTGACGGCCCCGGAAAACTGGACGGCCATTTCCAACGCGGCCATCAAATCTCAATCACCGGCCGGCCCTGGCCAGCGCCTTACGGTTTTTTCCGAAACACGTCCGATCAGCACCTATCTTTTCGCCTTCGCTGCTGGCCCATTTCGCAAGGTGCGTGAAACGCCTGGCCTGCCTGGACTGTATGTTCGCCAGTCGAAATTCAAGAAGGCGGAACAAGAAGCCCCTGAAGTGCAGCAGATCACGGCCCAAGGAATCGATTATCTTTCCAGTTTCTTTGCCCAACCTTTCCCTTTTCCTAAGTATGACATGGTGATGATTCCCGGCTTTGCTTACGGTGGAATGGAACACGCCGGAGCCACTTTTCTGCGAGAGGAATCTGTGCTCTTTCGAATTGCGCCGACTCGCAGCGACCACCTCAATCGCGACATCCTGCTGCTTCATGAGCTGACCCACCAATGGTTCGGCGACCTCACCACCATGCGCTGGTTTGACGACCTCTGGTTAAAGGAAGGCTTTGCTCAATACATGGCTTTTCACGCGCTGGCCTCGCTCAAGCCCAGCGAAAACATCTGGAAGCGCTTTTATCAGTCCATCAAACCCGCCGCCTACTCCATCGACTCCACCAAGGGCACGACCCCGATCTACCAGAACATCGCCAACCTCCAGGACGCCAAATCGGCCTATGGCGCCGTGGTCTACTCCAAGGCTCCGGGAGTCATCAAGCAGCTCGCCTTTGTACTCGGTGAAGAAGACTTCCGAGATAGCCTGCGCCTGTATCTCAAGGAGCATGCTTACGCCAATGCGGAGTGGAGCGACCTGGTACATTCCTTCGAGCGCGTCTCCGGAAAATCGCTGCAGGAATGGGCGGCCATGTGGATTCATCACCGCGGCATGCCCCAGATAGATGTTGTCTGGTCCTGTGACTCTCAAAACCGCATTGATCACTTTTCATTGACGCAACACGATGTTCTCGGCGAAGGCGGCGTTTGGCCAGTCGGCATGCAAGTCCTGTTCGAATATACGGACCGCGCTCCATCCCATATCCACACGGAACTGAACACGGAAAGGGCCGAGTTGCAGGAAGTCATTGCCAAGCCCTGTCCCCAATATGTTTTCCTGAACGATCACGATTACGCCTACGGCCGCTTTCTGCTGGATGAGCGCAGCCGCCAGGCCGTCGTCGACCGGCTGGGCGGAGTCTCCGATGTTTTCGAGCGGACCTTGCTGTGGGGCTCGCTGTGGGATGCTATCCGCGAAGCAGACCTTGCTCCACGGGAATTCGTGGAACTTGCGCTCCGTCTGCTTCCCAATGAGACTGACGAAGCGCTGGCGCAAAATCTCATCGGCCATGTCACTATCGGCCTGCACCGTTACGTAAACCAGAGTGTCCGTTCGGAGATTGTTCCCAGAGCCGAGACGCTGGCCTCCGACCTGATGCTCCATTCTGCCAATCAGGATCTTCGCATCATCTGGTTTCGCGGCCTCCGCGCCATCGTGGAGAGCGCCCTGGGACGCGCACAACTGAAAGACCTTCTCACCGGTAAGCTTAGCGTCCCCGGTATGGATCCTCGCCCCTTGGACCGTTGGACCATGGTCACCGCGCTGATTGCCTTGAACGACTCAGAAGCCGATGCCCTCTATGCCGCAGAACAGAAGCGGGACAACACCGGCGACGGCCAGAAATATGCATACATGGCTCAGGCCGCCCATCCGGAAAGCACCTCCAAGGAGCGCTATTTCGACGACTACCTGCACAACTCTTCTCGTCCGGAAGACTGGATCGAGCAGAGCCTGGGATCCTTCAATTATTGGAACCAGTCAGGGCTGGCGCTACCGTATTTGAAACCTGCTCTGGAAGCCCTCCCGCAGCTCAAGAGAGAACGCAAAATATTTTTTGTGCTCGGTTGGCTGAACGCGTTTATTGGAGGCCAGCAATCCGCTGCCGCACAAGCACAGGTCCACGAATTTCTGAGTACTGCAGCGCTGGATAAAGACCTTCAGCTCAAGATTCTGGAAGTCTCGGACGAGCTGGATCGCACGGTGAAAATCCGCCAACGCTACCCGTAACCGCTCTAAGTAACCTCGCAGTTGCTCTTTCCTAGGGTCTCATTGCAACTTGCGACGAGATCCCGTTTTGATCTTTTGATCTAACACTGATGTACTACGTGGACGGCGTTGCCTTTCGGAACACCGAGGCTGCGCGCCAGAGATCCCTCAATCCGTTTTTCCTAAAACTTGGGTGGTCTAGCAGCGTGTTGGCGGCGCCGGAGAGTGGGTGAGTTCGCGACTGACAACGCCCACCTTGGAGGAGTGTGAAGGAAAAATGCGGTGGCCTACCAGGCTCAAAAACACTTACACGAAGGCCAGAATAAATTGTTGGAAACATCGAATATCCGCTATTTAGAGGCGTGGCAAGGGCAGCGGCTAATTTTCGAATCCTTCCGCCCGGAGCGAATCGCCGCCGCTAGTCTCTGGCGATCGGCAAACCCGCTTCCAGCCAGCCCTTCCACCCACCATCCATCGATTCGACGTTGTGGTAGCCCATCTTTTGCAGGTTGTCCGCCACGAGTGCGGATCGGAATCCACCACCGCAATACAGAATGAGCTTGGCATTGGCGTCCGGAACGCGTTGCTCGATGTCGCGCTCGATGATGCCACGGCCCAGGTGGATGGCCCCGGGAAGATGGCCCTTCGCCCATTCGTTGTCTTCGCGAACATCCACGATCAGAAACGTTTCACCCGCGTCGCTGCGGCGCTTCACGTCCGCCACATTGCTTTCTTTGATTTTCTTTTTTGCCTCGTTCACCAGCTTCAGAAATTGTGGCGCATGGGCCATCGGAAGTCTCCTTACGGGAATGATTCGAGGCCAGCATAACATAGGGAAAGACGCCGCTCACCCCACGCGCGGCTATCCAGGATTCCATCACCTTGGTTGATTCGGACGCCAGCTGGTAACAACTAACTTGCCGGCGACTCCGCCTTTGGTTTGTCCCCGGCGCCTTTTTTGGCAAAAGCGCGCACTAGGTTCACAAAGTTCCAGCGTACTTTTTCCGTCGTTCGGCCGCCTTCGCCTGGCATCTTGCCTTTACCGTTGCTGACAATCCAAAAGAGCTCGCCGTCGGTCATCTTCTCGATGGAAGAAGCCTCGCGCCAGTCGCGGAGTTCAAGCTTCATGTCCGCAGCGAGGTCACCCTTACCGTCGCCACCTTTGCCGTGACACATAGCGCAATTGTAGCCAAAAAGTTTGCGCACTTCCGCCAATCCTTCCGACGTTGGCGGGACAGGATTCTTTCTGGCCACGTCTTCGGGCGTCATTTTTGGCTCTGCGGACTCCGGCTTTTCCTGAACGGAATTCGGCACAGCGTAGGCAATCCCGAAACTCGCGAGCAGAATCGCACCCGGGACGAGGAGCGTCCTATGCATCGTTTCCTCCTGAGCAAGTTCGGCTTGATTTTTACCGGATTCTACGCCCGCGCGCGCAGGAAGAAAAGAGATAAGAATGAAAAAGGCGCGGTTCCCACCACCGCCCTACCGGCGAACTACGGTCGCGGCCCGCGAATCCGAGACAGGTCCTGATTGCGTTTTTCTTGTCGAACGCATTGAGCATCCGCGCTCGGTCGGCGCATCGTTAAAACCTGCTCGGAAGGGGCTGGATTCACGAACCCGCGTTCGCACTCCATCGATCAACGGAGGCACCGAGTCGTGCGCAACCCCTCGAATCAGGAAAATCGCGAGTGCCGCCTCGCCCGGCGCATCGGCACTTGAGGTAATCCCAAATCCTTGGACCTCGGGTCTCTTCATCCACTCGTCCACGTGCGCCGCTTGAACGGCTTTCGCCTGCGTCACTTGCTCGGCTCTGAGACTGTTCACGGAAAATGCATCTCCGTTCGGAGCCAGCCGCGCGCTTTGCGCTTCATCAAGCACTCCTCGCGGTGTTTCTGTTCCGCTCGGTACGATCCGCGTAGGAATCCCCTCCAGAGTGGCCGGCAACCTTGTCTGCGGTTGGCTAGCATCAACGACCAACAACACGGCGGGCTCCCCCGGATGATCGATGCTCGCGCCCACTCCGACCGCGCGCACATAGGAATTGGCCAGTAGCTGATTGGCGTGGAGGTCCCGCGCTGCCGCCGCCGACGCGAGCGATTGCGCTTGGAAGGCCAAGCCGGATCGCGCCGTAGTTGTGGCCGCGGAAAATCCCGGCAGTGTGCAGGCAATCACCTGATGTGCCGAAGCGCTTCCGACAAAAACCGGTTTGTTCCCGAGCGAGTCGGCCATCGCGGTTAGCACATCCTGGACGGGGTTGCCCACGCTGTCGGTATCCGATCCGCCATAAAGCAGGGCCACGGGATCTGCCGAACCTTGCGACACAATCAGCGATCCGGAATCTCCTTGCGCGCTGAAAGTTCCCCCGGAAACCGAAATCTGATTTTGATAGGTAACGGTAAACATCGTTCCCGTCCCGCATCCTGTCTGGTATTGCACTCTGGTCGTAATTCCAATGGCCGCCACCGTCGAACACCTCAGTCCCGTGGTGCGCCCGCTCTTGGCCACGCTCAGGCCCACGTTCGCGGCCATTCCCATTCCCGCGTGCGGAGGACCGGGATCGGGCACATTCCCGGTCGCCGTGCTCCCCAGGGAAATGATTGTCCCACTCGTATCTACGGCCCCGGGATTGATCAGCGCAATGGCCGCGTCGACGTTTGTGCCTGACGTTTCGAGTCTTAGAAACTGCGACAAATGGGCTACCACCGAGGGGCTGCTCGGATTGCAATTGCTGTCGACCAGCCCAGGCTGGATGATGTTATCTCCCAGCGTCGCCGAATCGCTCCGTGCCAGCACGTGGTTGTTGCTCAGAATGTAGAAGAGTCCGTTCCGCTCAACCAGGGAGCCCAGAGTCCCGCTGCAGCAGGAGATGAGGTTTTGCTGCGCGCTCGAATCGTTGGCATTCCCTCCCGTCGTGCCCAGGATGATCGGCAAGTTCTGCGCCGCTTCGTTCGGTGTATGCGCCTCAATGGTGACCGCGGCCGATGCAGACTTCGTCGCGTCCGCCTGCGACAGCACCGTAACGGTCACCTTCGCAGGGCTGGGCACTTGTGCTGGCGCCGTGTACACGCCCGAAGCGCTGATTGTGCCGGTCGTGGCCGTGCCCCCCACAACACTGTTCACTTCCCACTGGACCGCCGTATTCGTCGTTCCCGTGATCTTGTCGGTAAAGGACATCGATTGGTTCACGGTCACAACTGTGGATGTAGGGTTGATGGTCACCGTGATTTGCTGCCCCCCGCCGGCCCCTCCGCCGCACGAAGCTAGAAACGCAGCAACCGTTAAGCCCAAGGTGAGGAACATCGCGCGACGCATCGGGGGCCTCATTTTCCGGGCGGGAATTTTCAAGCTAGCACATTTGGGCTGGGTGAGCGATGGCGATTCCTGTTTCGAAAGTTGGACTCCCGCGACCCCGCAAAGGATGCCTGGCAGTTTCCTCCGCGAAGCCGCGGATGCGGTCGCGCCTTCGATCAATCCAGGTCGCGCCAGTTCGGCCCGGCACCGATTTCGACGACGATGGGCACGGCCAGTTTGTGGACGCCTTCCATTTCTTCCTGAACTAATTTTTCCAGCTTGCCGCGTTCCTTTGTGGGAGCCTCGAAGAGCAGTTCGTCATGCACCTGCAGGATCATTTTCGCTTCGAGCTTTTCCTCGGCCAGCCGCCGGTCGATATTGATCATCGCTAGCTTGATGAGATCGGCGGCGGTGCCCTGCAACGGTGAATTGAGCGCCGTGCGCTCGGCAAAGTTGCGAAGCTGCATCTGCGGCGAATTGATTTCAGGAATCGGGCGAATTCTTCCGAACAAAGTCTTCGCCACCTCGGTCTTGCGCGTCTCGGCAAGTAGATGGTCCAGATACTCTTTCACGCCGCGATAGCGCGTGAAATAGGCGTTGATGAATTTCGCGGCCTCTTTTTGATCGATGCCTAATTGCTGCGCGAGCCCGAATGGCGAAAGCCCGTAAATGATGCCGAAATTGATGGCCTTGGCGGCGCGGCGGTGCTCCGCGGTTTGTGCCAGCGGTCCTACGCCGAACACCTCCTGCGCCGTCCGCGCGTGAATGTCTTCACCGTTGCGGAAAGCTTGGACCAGCACGGGGTCGCCTGAAAAGTGCGCCATGATGCGCAGCTCGATCTGCGAGTAGTCCGCGGACAGCAATACCTTTCCTTTCTCGGCGACGAAAGCGGCGCGAATCTCTCGTCCCAGCTCGCTGCGGATCGGAATGTTCTGCAAATTCGGATCGCTCGAGCTAAGCCGGCCCGTGGCCGTGCCGGTCTGCGAAAAGCTGGTGTGCAATCGTCCGGTTTCGGAATGGATCAGCTTCGGAAGCGCGTCCACATAAGTCGATTTGAGCTTGGCGAATTCGCGGTATTCGATGATCTTTTCCGGAAGTGGATGCTGCGCGGCCAATTCCTCGAGAATGTCCGCGGCGGTAGACCGCGCTTTCGCTTTTCCGCGCCTGGCGTTGGGCTGCAAATTCAGTTTGTCAAAAAGAATTTCTGCCAGCTGCGTCGGTGAGTTGACGTTGAATTCCAAGCCCGCAAGTTTCCAGATCTCTTTCTCCAGGCGGCGGATTTCTTTCTCCATCGTCTGCGACATTTTGCCGAGCTCTTGGGGATCGACGCGAACCCCAGTCCGCTCAATATCGGCAAGCACCGGCGCGAGCGGCAGGTCGATCATTTCATACACGCTGTCAAGTTTTTGCTCCGAGACCTGTTCGTGAAGAACGGGCACGAGGCGCTGCAAGTAATCGGCGCGCTCACCGGGGCCGCCTCCGAGCACGACGTTGAATTGGCGCATCACCACGTCGGTGAAATTGTGATTCGCAGTGGTGGGCCGCAGCAGATAGGAAAGAAGCTGAGTCGCGTAGCGGATGTTGGCCGCCCGGCCGGTTAGCAATTGAAACAGTTTTGGATCGTGGACGATCTTCAGCCGCTTCGAATCGGTGAGGAATGGCGCGAGCGCCTCCAGCGCTTCACCCTTTTCGTCAAACCCAATCGAGCGCCCTTCGCCTGCCTTTGAAGAGACTTCGATCGACGAGATGTGTGTCCCGAATCCTTCCGATTCGCGTTCGCCGGTCTCGAGATTCAGCCAGATTGCCAAGGGCTCCTTGCGAGGGAGTTCCGTCACGTACTTCCGAAACTCGGCGACGCTGGCACACTGTCGGTAGTCCGCCTTGGCGGCTGACTCCGAGCTGGCCGGGGCCGAGGAGGCCACCGCCTCGGATCCCAATTCCTTCAGCAGCGAGCTGAAGCCCAGCTCGCGGTACAGTTCCGCGAGCGCAGCACCGTTGGGCGGGCGCAATTCCAGTTCCTGCGGCTTGACGTCAATCGGCGCGTCCGTCGCAATCGTCGCCAGTTGCTTGGACATCAGCACTTGTTCGCGCTGCTGCTGCAAAGCTTCGCGGTAGCGCTTGTTGGAGACTTCGGCCGCATGATCGAGCGCGTTCTCCACGCTGCCGTACTTGCGGATCAACTCCGCTGCGCCTTTTTCGCCGATGCCCTTGGCGCCGGGGATATTGTCGATGGTGTCCCCAAGCAGTGCCATGTAGTCCACCACTTTTTCCGGCGGCACTCCCAGAAGCTCTTCGACCTTCTTTTCATCCACGATGATGTCGCCCTTAGCACCCCCAGAGCCGGTCCGCAGGGTTCGCACACTCTTGCCAACGAGCTGCATCATGTCTTTGTCGTTGGACACAATCAGGACTTCCAGATTGTGGTTTCCCGCTTTGACCGCCATCGTTCCGATCACATCGTCCGCTTCGTAACCTTTGATTTCGAGCATCGGCAAGCGCATCGCTTCGCACAAGCGGCGAACAAAGGGCAGCTGCACGCGCATTTCCTCCGGCATGGGTTGCCGCTGGGCTTTGTACTTTTCGAAAAGCTTGTCGCGGAAAGTCGCACCCGGAGGATCAAACACAATTCCAATGTAGTCCGGCTGGTAGTCCTTCATCAGCCGTCGCAGGATATTTCCGAATAGAAAGGGAACGTTAGTGGGGACGCCGCCAGGACCGGTGAGTCGCTGCGGCATGGGCGCGAAAAAAGCACGATAGATGTGCGCCATGGCGTCAACAAGAAACAGTTTCTTGGGTGCCGAAGGCATGCGGGCGAGTATAGCAAAGGACGAAGAAGGGACTCGCGAGACAGTGGCGCGAGCCCCCGCGGAGCAACGGAAGGAGACCGCGTGGGTCTATTTCCCGCGCGGCCTCGGAGACTTCACCCGGTTATTGCTTGTTGGGCTTTGGTTCCGGCTTGCTCGCAGCCGGCTCCTTTGCTTCACCCTGGGGACCAGCTTCGGCCTGCGACACGAGCAGCATCCGCGTGCCACTGTCAAGGTGCACGTTCTTCCCCGGCGAAGTGATCACCGAACCCTCGGTGGCATTCGAGCCCGCAGCGCTCAAGTTCAGGCCCTTCAGGCCAAACACACCCTGGCTGTTCGAAGTGAGCTGACCCGCGGTGTTCAAGCCGCCGACGGCTCCCTTCGAAGCACCGGTGATGCTCCCGCCGGCGTTGGCCGCAGAGTTTAAGGTTCCGCCGGCAGTTCCTCCCACATTAGCCGCGGTGTTCGTCACCGTGCCTACAGCACCACCGGCGGTGGAAGTCGC